>Ga0116145_1001395_pt1 | contig 24414 bp, 19 predicted proteins | sample AD_JPNHG1_MetaG_FD_89747 | JGI IMG/M metagenome (GOLD analysis project Ga0116145, IMG submission 89747) | Active sludge microbial communities of municipal wastewater-treating anaerobic digesters from Japan - AD_JPNHG1_MetaG | ecosystem: Engineered > Bioreactor > Anaerobic > Digestate | place... | reverse complement strand
CGGCAGACGCTCCGCTGCCGCCGCAACCCGAAGGGACGCCGCGACTTCTGGCCGCAGGCGTTGTCGCACGTCGTCAGCGATGCTCTCCGTTGCATCGCCTCCTCCGTGCTCCTAGCCTGCGGCAAGAATCGCGGGCGTCGCAGTCCCACGCGGATTCTTGGACAGGCTCCTAGTGGATGAAGCCGGCTGAGCGAATCTCGGCAGCGCGGGGCTTTCGGAGCCGAAAAAGGGCTTGACAGCGCCGCCTCTCCATGCTAGAAAAGCCCTGGCAACTACTGGTGCAACAGCCACTTGGCATCTATGCGTGGAGGCGCCCAAATGACTTGCCGGACCCCCTTGGCGGCACTGCTCGCCGCGAGTCTCCTGAGCCTGGTTCCCACGGGATGCATCCTTCGGCCGAGGGCGGCTGAGAAGCCCGCCGCCGCGGCTCCTCTCCCCAAGGAGATTCGAAACGCCACGGACGACTCGGTTCTCCTCCTGGTTCCGGGCGGCGAGGGCCTGATGGGGCTGCCCAGCCAGCCGAAGCGCGTGACCCTGAAGCCCTTCTACATGGACCGCACGGAGGTGACGAACGCCCAGTACGCCAGGTTCCTGGCGGCGGTGGCGAAGCAGGGCGACGAGGCCTGGCGCCACCCCGACCAGCCCGCCTCGAAGAAAGCCCACGAGCCCGCCTTCTGGACGCATGAGCAGCTTGGCGCGGGCAAGGCCGACTGCCCCGTGGTCGGGGTCGACTGGTTCGATGCCTACGCCTACGCGAAGTGGGCCGACAAGCGGCTGCCGACCGAGGCCGAGTGGGAGCGCGCCGCCCGCGGCACCGATGGCCGCATCTACCCCTGGGGGCCCGAGCCGCCCGAGAAAGGCTTCACCTTCCGCGCCAACTTCTACGGCACCCACCTGGGCGCCGATGGCTTCCCCTTTACCGCCCCCGTCGGCTCGTTCCCCCTGGGGGCCAGCCCCGTCGGCTGCCTGGACATGGCGGGCAATGTCGCCGAGTGGTGCGCCGACTGGTTTGCGCCGCTGCCGGCCGAAACGCGTCTGGTGAACCCCACCGGCCCCGCTCAGGGCACGGCCCGAGTGACCAAGGGCGGCGGGTGGAATCTGGGGGCGGACAGCCTGCGGAGCTTCAACCGCTGGCCGCTCGAGCCCCTGGGCAGAGCGTCGAACGTCGGCTTCCGCTGTGCGAAGGACATTCCGGTCGAGTCGCCCGCGCTGCCCGCCAAGTGAGGCCCCCGGCCCCCGCCTGCGCACACCTCCCCCCCGCCTACGAGGCCGCCGGCCCCGCCGGCGTGGTTCCATTAGTTATTGGCTGATATGCAGTTGCAGCGGAGGGCGGGCGGCTCTGGCGAGCCCCCTGTTGCACGTGGAACGCTGCCGGGTGTGCGGCGCCGCACACCGGTTAGCGGCCCATTCTGCCGCCCTTGCCCCTGGGCCCGTTTGGGCGGCGCTCGCGGTCCCAGTCCGGCCCATTCTTGACGAAGTTTTGCGCGGCCTCGTGCCAGGCGGCAGGGCCCGCGATCAGAAGCAGGTCATCGGCATGCTCGATGGCGAACGGCAGGCCGCTGGAGGCCGCCCACGGCCCACGCGCCGCATCGCGGCCCGCCTGGGCCAGCATCCGGCGGACCGGGCCGGCACCCTCGATGTTGTAGACCCGCGCCTCGAAGCTCTCGAACAGAGGCCGCCGCTCCGAGCGGACGAACAGCCAAGCCTCGTCGTACCAGCACCGCTCGGCCCTGAGCTGGTCGCCCAACTCGTTCGCCACGTCGGCCAGGGGGCGCTTCTCCGCCTTCAACGTCACCTTGATCTCGTTCAGCGCCTTGTCCCACGGGTCCACGTAGAAGCTCACCTTCGCCGCCGACGTCAGCGCCCACGCCGCCTCGGCGGGCGACACGCCGGAAACGTCCACGGTCACTTCGCCCACCGACTTGGGCGCGGCCCCGAGCGACCGGATGCCGAGGAACCCGACCTCGTAGGGCGCGTAGCTCACGAAGAGGTCCTCCATCGAGCGCTTGGGCTGAACCTTGCCCATCGCCCGCAGAAGGGCCAGCACCTCACGGTGGACGATAGCCGTCGCGGCCACCTTGAGCTTGCCCCTCTCGATCACCGCCTCGAAGGCGGGCAACGTGGCGCCATCTTCGCCCTTGCCGCGGATCGGGTGGATGCCGAACAGCACCTTCTTGATGAAGTTTACCAGGGCGTCGTCCTGCTCCTGGGTGGTCACGAGCTTGGCGACGTTGTACTCTTTCTCGACCACGGGCTCGGCCTCGGGCCTGGCGATCAGGAGCCGATCATCGCGTCCCGCGAACACCACGAGATTGCAGGTGCGGCACAGCCACCGAAGGGCGGCCGAGCCGGGAATCGCCTTGGCCGCGAACGTAATCTTCTGTGTGGCGAGGTCCGGGTGCACGGCAATGGTGGGCGCGCCTTGCGCCGCCAGGAGCTTCATCACGTCGGCCACCGGCGCATCCTTGGCGTCAATCGTCACCCCCTTGCCGTCCGCCGCCAGACCGACCGGCCCCAGCGCCAGCGCGAGAGCGACACCCCAGGCTTTCAGGACGTTCACGAGTGCACCCCTTTGCCGATACGTTAACGATGAGCCGCGGCAGGCGAGACTCCCGAGTGCCTCAGAACAGGGCAAGCCGCCAATCGCGGGCCTCGCCGCGCGCCTGATCTGGCCGCGCAGGCGCTGCAATGCGGGGCGAACCCTGTCGGCTGCACGCGCCGTGCTCGTGGGGACACCACCGCGAGAAGGCAGTAAGCCGCGCCCCGCGGACAGGAGGCCAAGCATTCCCCAACGCTACACGAGCCCGGCGCTTTCCCTACGCATACCTTCAAACATGGGATTCCACGGCCCGCCTGCTTGCTGCCGGGGCGATGAAAGAAGGCTGCCATCAAGCCCCCGAGAACGCACTTGGCCCGCCCTCGGGGGCGAGGGCGGGCCAAGGACGCACGGGAGATACGTCGCACGGGGACACCCCGGGGTCGCCGACGCATCGGCTCAGCGTGTCAGCCCTTCTTCACTTCGATGCGCCGATGCGACCGGAGGGCCTCGGGCGACTTCGGCACGGTGACGGTGAGGACACCGTTCTTGAACAGGGCCTCGGCCTTGTCCTTCTCGACGGGCCCTGGGAGCGTGATGAAGCGCTCGAACGAGCCATAGGACCGCTCGGAGCGATAGAAGCCCCCGCGCTTCTCCTCGTGCTCGGACTTGCGTTCGCCGCGGATGGTGAGCCCGTCGTCGGTGAGGTCCACCTGGATGTCCTTCTCCTCCATCCCAGGCAGATCGGCCATCACCCGGACCTCCTTGTCGGTCTCCGTGACGTCCACCTTCGGCGTGAACGTCTCCGCGAACCCGCCGTCGGAGGGCCACAGCGGCCAGAAGTCCCGGTCACCGAAGAAGTCGCCGAACCAACGATCCACTTCCTCACGAAGGCTCGGGAACCCGAACGACCCCCGAGCCGGCAGCGCCGTCTCGCGCCGCGTCCAGGGAATCAGGTCACGAATCGCCATAGCACACCTCCTTTCCTCTTCGCTCTTGTTTCTGCTCATCCCATTAGCAACAAGTGTGCCAATCGGATATGACACTATATATGGGGCTGCTGCTACGATGGGGCACAATATGGTGGAATCTAGCCCCATTGGGCTGCCCGGCTCTGGCTGCCAATATGGCAGGCGATGCGCGGGGGCTTCCATTTTCCCGGCCCCGCGCTATACTATGGCCGACAGCGAGACAAGTTCCCCGCTATGGCAAGGAGACTCCATGGCGCCTGTGCAAGACGAAGCGGCAAGGGCGGACACGGAGGCGATGATCCAGCAGTTGATGCTGGCGCGCAACGGCGACGCCGTGCGCGAACTCGCGCAGCGTCGCAGGCTCTCGAAGTCTGACGTGGCAGCCCTCGTGCGGCGAATCCTCGAGGAGCAGGAGCGCCTGGGCACCGAAGACCGCCTCGGGCCGCGCTACGACATTCACAGCGGCAAGTACCTGTCGCTCGCCGAATGGGCACAGCAGTTCCTGAGGGGCTGACAGCAGAGCAGGGGAGGGGCGGCGTGGAGCCTAGCCGCGGCGCGACTTGACGGGCCGGCTGCCCTTGTGCGGACAGGGCGACCAGTGGAGCTTCCTGCCGCCCGGGTAGTACGAGGCCAGCGTCACGCGGCCGCACTCGGGGCATTGGATGTTGAGGGTGCGGTGGGCCAGCAGGCCGGCGGCCAGGCCCACCATCAGTACCAGCGCGGCGAAAAACACCACCCCGGCGCGCAGCAGAGCGCAGAGCCGCAGATACCCTCGGAATGCCGCCGCCTCGGGGCGCGTGGCCACCGCGAAGGTCCACTCGCGCGCGACCGAGCGGCGCTGGAGGCTCACTGGGCCGTCGGGCTGTGTCCGGGCGGGATACTCCAGGTTGGCGATCACCTTCAGGGTCACCGTCTGGCCCTCGAGCATCTCGTCTTCCGGCAACAGGATGCGGAACTCGGGCACGATGGGGCGGGCCTCCAGCGTGCTGCCGGGCCGGAACACCTCGTGCGTCCAGCCGCGCTGGCGCACCGCCACGTCGCGCGCGTCGAGCTGGCCCATGTCGGTGAGCGTGACCGTGTGCCCCTCGACCGCGAAGAAGCCGCCGACCGACTCCAGGTCGGTCTGCCAGCGGAAGCGGAGCGGCGAGCCCGGCACGGCCAGCACGGGCGCGCCCACCACGTCGGTGTCTCGCAGGAGGGGGAGGTTCTTCGGCGGGCGGGCGGCGGACAGCCACACGAGACACAGCGCGAGGCCGCCGAGAGCCGCCAGCGCAGCTCCGGCGGCGACGAGCCAGTAGCGGGTGGCGTACCACGGCGGCGGGGGTCTGTTCGACGCGTCGGGCAGGGTGACCTGGGTCTTGCACTTGCGGCAACAGACCGTGAGCCCCGCCGCCATTTCGGGGCAGTAATTCGATGCCGCGCAGCTCGGGCAGATGACCAGCATGGCGCCGGCCCCGGGGGCAGGGGATGTGTGATGCCCACGCTTCTATTCTGGCGATTTCGCGGGCCGTGTCAACCCGGGGGCCCCTCGGCCGGCTCAGGTCGCCCGTCGCTCAGCGCCGCACGCGGACGATGCACTTCAACTCCGCCAGGGCGCGCGTGTCGGGAGAGGCCGCAGGGTCAGAGCCTCGCGCGCAAGGCGTCAATCAGGCCATAGGACGGCGCCCAGGGCAGCGGCACGATGGCGTGCTCGAGGGCGCTGTGGTAGAGGCCCAGCACGGTGTTGCTCTCGGCGAGCGAGACCTCGAGGCGGTTGTGATGCGGCCTCTGGCCGTCCTCCAGCCAGGCGAACACCGCGTCGGTCATCGCGGCCTGGCCCAGCACGTCCTCCGCCGCATAGCTCTTCTCGCCGCGCTGGTAGCCGCGCTGGGGCGTGAACACCTCCCAGGAGTTCATGGTCCAGTGGACGAAGCCCTGGGTGCCGTAGACGGCGACGCGCTTGTGCATCCAGGAGACGTTGGGGTCGTGCACCGTGGGCGCGTTGTCGCCGCAGGCGAGGAGGCCGTGGACGCCGTGGTCGAAGACGAGCTCGCCCACGGCGCTGTCGGGGCAGGGGTGGTGGGGGATCCAGAAGCGCTTGCCGCTGGCCTGGCCGAACACGCGCGCGGGGCGGTGGTCGCTGGCGTAGGCGAACATCAGGTTCAGCACGTGGGTGCCCTGTCCGGCCAGCGGCAGGCGGGCCGAGCCGTCAATGAGGCGCACTTCGCCGATCTCGCCGCTGCGGACGATGTCGAGCAGCTCCAGGGTCTTCGGGTGGTAGCGGAGCTGGTGGTTCACGATCACCTTGGTCTTGGCCGTCTGGCCGAAGGCGGCGATGGCATTGAAGTCGGCCGCGTCGAGGCATAGCGGCTTCTCGACCAGCACGGCGGGCACACGGAGGGCCTCGGCGAGCTGGAAAAACTCCAGGCGCTGCTCGGGCTGGGTGACCACGTGGAGGAGGTCGGGCTTCTCCTTTTCGAGCATCTCGCGCACGTCGGCGTAGCGGCGGGGAATCCTGAACTCGTCGGCGAACTTCGCCAGCCGTTCGGCGTTGGCGTCGCACACGGCCTCGAGGCGGGCCTTCCGGACGTGCTGGTAGGCGTCCGCGTGGCCGCGGGCGCGCGGGCCGCAGCCCAGGCAACAGCTCTTGTACACGGCGCGTCCTCCTGAAATCAGAGTCCTCAGCGTTCTCCGAGCTGCATGAGACGTGATGCGTGATGCGTGAGAAGAGCAGGCCCAGAGGGAAGGCCGTCTCCCCGCTTCTCTCTCGCACATCACATATCACGCATCTCGCGGCCCCCTTGTGCCTTCGACTTCTTCGCCAGGCACAGTGCCCGGATGATCTCGAGCATCTCGGCGTTCGACAGCGGCTGCCGGCGGGTGCGCACCATGTCGAGGAAGTGGTGGTTGAGGTTCCAGTAGAAGTAGTCGGCGTCGCCCACCTCGATGTCGCGCCGCCCCTTCTCGCCGTAAAGCGTCACGCGCCAGCCGGGCCGGCCGCTCTCCAGGCCGAGTTGCACGCCGAGCCGCCCATCGCGCCAGCGGTAGCGCACGATGTCCACGTCGCCCAGGCCGATGTTCTGCACGCTCTCGATGCCGGGGCCGAAGACGCTCCAGAGCATGGCCAGGCCGTGGATGCCGTAGAAGATCAGCTCGTTGGGCGAGGCGGCCACGGCGGCGAGCAGGCGGCCCAGCTTGTCGAACTCGGGCCTCGCCTCCTCGACCTCGCGGGCGTACTGGAGGCCCGAGGCCGAGAAGAGCGGCACGCCATGCTGCTCGGCCTTGGCCACGACGGCCTCGGCCTCCTCCGTCGTGCCTGCAAGCGGCTTGTCAATGAACATGGGCAGGCCCGTGGCCCACAGCGGCTCGGCGAAGCGGTAGTGGCGCATCGAGCAGTCGTCGGGGAAGAGGATGCCGTCCACCCCCTCCCCGCACTCGCGCGGGTCGGCGCACACGGTGGGGATGCGGCACATGGCGGCCAGGGCGCGGGCGTCGTCGGGCCTCTCGTCCCACACCTTCACGATGCGGGCGTCGTCGAAGCGGCGGCCGGCGTTCGGGTCGCCGCCGAGGCCGTGTTGGGCCCAGAGCTCAGGGTCGCAGCCGTTGTACATGCGGGCGAAGTACTTGCCGTGGTAGATCATCGTGCCGCCGACCATGCTGAGGCGGAGCATCGCGTTTCCTCCAGCGGGGCAGGGCGGAGTGCGGGACGTGAGGTGAATTGTAACGAATTTGCGTCGCCTGTCCAGCAGAACGCCGTCACTCGCGTTCGATCACGATGTAATTGATCTCGATGCTCTGGGGGTCGGAGGCGGGTTCGAGGCGCAGGTTGAGCTGGCCGTCGGCGATGGAGACCCGCCAGGGCGCGAGCACGAGCGGGCAGGGGCCGGCAGCCAGGTCCACCAACGCCACCTCCTTGCCCTCGGCGAGGATGCGGCGGCGGCCGCTGGGCTGGGCCGGGTCGCCGATGGCCAGGGTGATGCGATAGGTGCCGTTGGGCAGGTCGCAGAGCCATTCGGCGGCGGCGGGGATGGCGAGGCCGGTGCTGGCCTCGAGCGGCAGGCCGGCGGGCTGGCGGCGCACGAACCCGGCCGCGCCGGGGGCCTCCGCGGGCCGGAGCCAGCCATAGCCGCGGAGCCTCGAGTAGGGCAACCCCTCGTCGGCGGCGAAGCCGTCGGGCGTCCTGGGCGCGCGGCGCGGCTGGAAGTTCACGCGCAGGGCGCTGCCCACCACCACTCGCGTGGCCGCCGTGGCCGACTGCGCGCCGTCCGAGACGGTGAGCGTGACCTCGTGCTGGCCGGGCTGGTCGTAGCGCACGGCCCCCGTGGGGCCTTTCACGCCGTGGCTCCACTCGTAGGCCAGTTCGTCGAAATCGGGGTCGCTGGAGTCGCGGGCATCGAAGAGCACGGCCGAGCCGGCAAGGGCGTAGCGCAGCGGCGGCCCGGCGTCGGCCACGGGCGGGTGGTTGACGCCCGAGTGCACGACGCTGGAGAGAGGCGCGGCGTTCCCCGCCTCGTCGAGCGCCCGGAGGGCGATGTAGACCCTGCGGTCGGCGGGCAGGGGGCCGATGAGGAGCTTCTCGAGCTGGCCCGGCGCCTTCGGCCGGGGCGGCGCGGGGAGCCGTTCGGCCTCGGCCCACTGCACCGCCGCAGGCGGGTCGCCGGCCTCGGCGTAGCCGCCCCAGGAGAGCGCGCGGAGTGGCTGCGTGGAGAAGCGCACGTCGTAGCCCGCGGCCTGGCCCTGCCGGCCGTCGTCGCCGGGAGCGGTCCAGCTCAGCAGCACCCGCCCGCCCTCGGCCGGCGCGAGCAGCAGGTCCGTGACGGCGGCAGGCGGCGTCGCGTCCGCGGCAGCGGCGAAGGCCTCGGGCGGGCGCCGCCAGATGCGCAGGTCGCGCACCAGGCACTCGCAGGTCGGGTCCTTGGGGTCGCACGGCAGGTGGAGGCGAGGCGTGAGCGCGAGGCGCCCGGTGCTGCTGCGGCCCACCTCCCGGCCGTCGAGGAGGAGCCGGGGGCCTGTCTCCCGGCTCCAGTGCAGCGCTACGTGATGCCAGCCGCCGGGCGCGAGTTGGACGCCTGGCGTCTCCAGCAGCGTGGTGGCGCCGTTGGGGTGGCGGCCGACGAGCTTGAACCCCGCCCGGCTGAGCGACAGGCTGAAACCATTGACCAGCGAGTCGCCGCTGCGAAGCAGCACGTGGCCTTGCCTGCACGGGCCCTTGCGGCACAGGAGGCGGAACTCGATGGCCCCCTGCGTCTCGGCCGCGTTCGGGCTGTCCAGAAACGGAAACCACACGCCGGCGTCGGGGCGCTCGGGCCCGCCGGGGCTCTGCGCCAGGCAGGCGCGCGTGCCGTCGGGCAGCGCGACGAAGGGGCGATAGAGCGCGGCGCCGCCCACGCCCGCGTCGGGCAGGGCCACGTCGGCCGCGCTCTCCAGTCGGCACTGGAGGCCCACGGCCGGGTCGCCCGACACGGGGTGCGCCTGGGCGTAACGTTCCCAGGCGGCGGCGAAGCGGCCTGCGTCGCCGTGCCGGAGAGCGAAGTCCAGGGGCGTCTCGCACGGGGCCAGGCTGGCCACGCGTTCGAGGCGGCGGGCCTTGGCCAGGAAGCGGAAGTCGCCCGTCGCCTCTGCTGCCTGTGCCAGCCAGGGCAGGAGCGGGGCGCAGGGGAGGCCGGCGACCGCCGCCTCGGGGTGGCGCGCCCAGTCGGCCACCAGGCCGTCGGCCGTGGCATAGGGCTTGGCGGCTGCTCCGTCGGCGGCGCGGCGGCCGCCGGCCTTCTCGTGGCCCGACCAGAAGGCATCGGGGCGGGTGAGGGCCTCGGCGGCCCGGAGGTTCGAGGAGGGGAGACGCGGGTCGGGCTTGCGCTGCTGGCAGGCATCGAGGGCTTCCAGGGCGATGGCTGCCTCGGCGATGCGGTCGGCGTGCAGGCCGTGGCCGTTGCGGCGCTGGGCCTCGAGCAGCTTGCCCATGTAGAGGTCGCGCGCCACCCCGAAGGCGGTGCGGTGCTGGGGCGCGAACGCCGGCGCGACTGCCTCAGCGTGCGCCAGATTCAGTGCCGCGAGGGCGGCGCCCAGCGGCGGGGTGTCGGGGTCATCGGCGCGTCGGGCCGCGAAGGCCGCATTCTCCAGCGCCGCATCGAGGACCACGCGGTCGCCCGTGAGCAGGAAGACGAGCCAGGCGCCGGCGTACCAGCTCTCGTCCTGGCTCGGGCCGGCCGAGCCGGGGGCCAGGCAGGCGCCGGTCAGGCGCTCGTCGCCCCCGGCCACGTTGTGGAACGTAGCCACGTCGGCCAGGTGCCGCGCCGCGGTGTGAGCGGCGTCGAGCAGCTCCGGCTCACCGCGACGCAGAAACGCGCTGGCCAGGGCCAGCGTGGGGTCGAACGGCTGGCGCCAGAGGCTGCCATACCGCCACACCCCCCACGCGCCGGGCCCTTCCAGGCCGGGGCGCAGCCGGTCGAGGTCGGCGAGGAACAGGCGTTCCTGCTGCCATGCGCCCAGCGGCGCGAGAGACGCCACGTGGGCCGCTGCGTACCATCGGCCCGCATACGCCGCCTCGTCGGGCAACGCGGCGGTGGCGGTCAGAGGCCCGTCGAAGGCTGCGCTCAGGGCCTCGGGGGCCGGGGGCTCGCCCGCCGAGAACCAGAGGAGCAGGTCGTGCGTCTTCGCGCGGCCCGCCACGAAGTCCCGGCACGGCCCGCCCTCCCGGGGGAACAGGCCGACCTCGATCCGCGGCCTGCCGAGGACGCGCAGCGCCTTGGGGCCGTTGGCCGCGAAGCGCCGCACGGCGATGGCGGCTCCGCCGGCAGTGCCCCAGAGGCTCACGCCGCCACGCGCGGCATCGCCGGCGCCCATCGCGTCGCCGCGTTGAACCACCTTGTAGCGGCACGTCTCGCGGCTGCCGCCGCACTCCTGCACCAGCACGGCGTGGTCGGCGGGCGCGCTCAGGCTGCCCGGGTGGGGGCCGCGCTCGCCGGCGAACTGCCACTTCAGCAGGCCGTCGAGACGGAGCGGCAGGCGCAGCGTCAGGTCGTTGAGGGGCAGCGGCTGGGCGTCCAGCCCCTCGGGCAGAAGCGCCCGCTCGCGGTTGAGCACCGTGAGCTCCAGCCGCGCGGCGGGCCGGCCCGCGGCGAAGTGCAGACGGGCCACGCAGTCGCCCAACGTCGCGCCGTCGGCCGCGTGGAACTTGCCCTCGAGGCGCACGGCCACGCGCACCGGCCCGCGCGTCTCGACTTCGGCCCTGGCGGGGCCGCGGCTCGACAGCAGCGCGCGCCCGCCCACGGGCTCCAGGCTCAGGCCGTCCTCCTCGCCATGCGGGGCCACGAGCGGCCGCTCCTGGCCCTCGAGCATCACCTCGTCGAAGAGCGTGAAACGTTCTTTCGAGAGTCGGAACGTGGCCCCGCCCGTGGAGACCGTGATCTGCGTGGCATCCTCCCGCACCGTCAGGGGCGAAGCCAGGGCCTCGGCTCTGGGCGCGACGCCGGTGTCGAGCCGCCAGTTGGCCGTGCCTTTGCGGGGCACGGTCGCCTGGAAGTCCAGCAGCAGCCACTGCACCGAGCCGTCGGGCCAGCGGCTCAGCACCTGGGTCTGGAGCGGCCGCTCGGCTCCCGCCGGGTCGTAGAGGCGGAGCGTGTCGGGCGCGGGCAGAGCGCCGGCGGGCCAGGGCACGCCGAGGGTTACCGGCGCATCCGTCTGGTCGGCCTCTGCGCCGTTCCTCACAACCAGGCGGACGGAGGCCCCCGGACACACCGCCGCCGACATCAGCAGGAGAAGGAGAGCGCCCCTGTTCATCGCCCCCATCATAGCGCTGGCCGGCCCCGCCGCGCAACTGCGCCAGGCGCTCCGCGCCGCCCACGGCCCCTCGTCTCGCGCTTCGGGCGCGGCCCTGCCGACGCTTGCGCCCTCGCCCTGCGCTCGATAGGATGGGGGCGGGAGGCAGAAGGGGCGGCGAGGCGGGCCGACGAATTGGCCCCCTTATCCGCCCGGCTCGATTCGAAGGAGTCCAGCATGCAGCGACGGGCGCTGGCGGCCATCTGCCTGCTGGCGGCCGCCTGGGCGCACGCGGCCGCCCCGGCCCAGAAGCTCCTCGAAGCCGCGGGGGTCCAGGGCGGCCTGATCGCGCACCTGGGCTGCGGCGACGGCACGCTCACCGCCGCACTCCGGGCCAACGAGCGCTATCTCGTCCATGGCCTCGATGCCGACCCGGCCAACGTCGCCAAGGCCCGCGCTCACATTCAGTCGCTCGGCCTCTACGGCGCGGTGTCCGTGGACCTGTTGGAGCCGAAGCGCCTGCCGTACGTGGACAACCTGGTGAACCTGGCCATCGTCGAGCCGTCGGCTGGCGTGGCGACCGATGAGGTGATGCGGGTGCTCGTGCCGGGCGGCGTGGCGCTCGTGGGCGGCCAGAGGCACGTGAAGCCCAGGCCGGAGGCGCTGGACGATTGGACGCACTTCCTCCACGGCCCCGACAACAACGCCGTCTCGCGCGACCGCCTGGTGGGCATCCCGCGCTCGATCCAGTGGGTGGCCGAGCCGCGCTGGGGCCGCAGCCACGAGGAATTGGCCAGCCTGAGCGCCGCCGTGGCCGCCAACGGCCGGCTCTTCTACATCGTGGACGAGGCGCCGCTCGCCTCGATTCGCTTTCTGGGCGACTGGAAGCTCGTGGCCCGCGACGCCTTCAACGGCACGCTGCTGTGGAAGCGGCCCATCCCGCGCTGGACCGACCACCTGCGGCACTTCCGCGCCGGCCCCGCGCACCTCGCCCGCAGGCTCGTGGCCGTGGGCGACACAGTGTATGTGACCGCCGACCTCGCCGGCCCCGTGCTGGCGCTCGAGGCCGCCACCGGCGAGGTGCGGCGTGAGTTTCAGGGCACCGAGGCGACCGAGGAGATCCTCGTCAGCGACGGCACGCTCTACCTGGTCGCCGGCACGTCCGAGCTGTATCGGCGCGGCGGCGGGCTCTCGCAGCGCTTCGAGCCAGAGCCCAGCGCCTTCCGGTACGTGGCCGCACGGGCCGCCGACTCGGGCCAGCCGCTCTGGAAGCGCGACCTCACCAAAGAGAACATCCTGCCGCTGAGCCTGGCCGTGCGGGGTCAGCGGGCCTACTTCCAGAGCACGTCACACGTCGTGTGTCTCGATGCGCGGTCGGGCGACGAGGTGTGGCGCACGCCGCGCCCCACGCCGGCCCGCCGCATGAGCTTCTCGGCCCCCACGGTCGTGGCCACCGACGAGGTGCTCCTGGTGGCCGACCGCGACACGGGGGCCGCCGAGGAGAACCGGCCCTCGAGCGGCAGCGTGGAATGGGCCGTGCACGGCTGGAGCGAGAAGGGCTTCGCCCGCACGCCCACGTGCACCCTCAAGGCCTACGCCGCGGCCGACGGCAAGGAACTGTGGGCGACGAAGTGCAGGGAAGGCTACAACTCGCCCGTGGACGTCTTCGTCATCGGCGGAGTGGCCTACATCGGCCCTGACTTCCGCGGTCTGGACCTCAAGACAGGCGAAGTCGTCCGCCAGATCAACACCAAAGCGCCGCCCGTGGGCATGGCGCACCATCGCTGCTACCGCGACAAGGCGACCGAGAGGTTCATCCTCACCGGCAAGTCGGGCATCGAAGTGCTCGGCGTCGAGGAAGGGCGCTGGCTCGCCAACAACAGTTGGGTGCGCGGCACGTGCCAGTACGGGATCATCCCGGCCAACGGCCTGCTCTACGCGCCGCCGAACGCCTGCGCCTGCTTCCTCACGGTGAAGGCGCCCGGCTTCTTCGCCGCGGCGCCGCCGCGCGACAAGACAGGGCACATGCCCTTCCCCGCGCGACCCGTGCTCGAGAAAGGGCCGCGCTACGCCGCGCCGCGGCTCACGACGGCCGTCAGGGCCAGCGACTGGCCGACGTACCGCCACGACCCGCTGCGCAGCGGCGCCGCCTCGTGCGCCATCCCCGCCGCCGTGGCCGAGCGGTGGTCGGCGCCGATCGGCGGGCGCCTCACGCAGCCGGCCGTGGCCGATGGCAGGGTGCTCGTGGCCTCGATTGACGCCCACACCGTGCATGCCCTCGACGCCGACAGCGGCCAGGAGGCCTGGCGCTTCACCGCCGGCGGCAGAATTGACAGCACGCCGACTGTCTACATGAAGCGGGTGATCTTCGGCTCGGCCGACGGCTGGGTCTACAGCCTGGACGTGGCTGACGGCGCCCTCGCGTGGCGTTTCCGCGCCGCGCCCCAGGACCGCCGCGTGAGCGCTTACGGCCAGCTCGAGTCGATCTGGCCCGTCCCCGGCGCCGTGCTGGTGCAGAACAACACCCTGTACGTCGCGGCGGGCCGCTCGTCCTACACCGACGGCGGGATCGTGCTCTACCGCCTCCAGCCCGAGACGGGCGAGGAGCTGTCGCGGACCGTGCTTTGCCACCTCGACCCCGCGACGGGCGCGCAGCTCGTGCCCGAGGCCAGATTCAATATGGAAGGCACGACGAACGACGTGCTGACCAGCGACGGGGAGACGGTGTACCTGAAGTACTTCGGCTTCGACCGCGAGGGCAAGAGGACCGAGGCGAGCAAGCCGCACCTTTTCTCGATCACGAGCCTGCTGGGCGAGGAGTGGTTCGTGCGCACCTACTGGGTGCTGGGCGAGGGCCAGCCGGGCGCCGGCTGGGCCGGCTGGGCTGATGCGGCGAACACGTTCCCCTTCGGCCGCATCCTGTGCTTCACCGACAAGACGGTGTACGGCTACGGCCGCGAGAGGGTCGCGGGCGGCCCGGTCGGCCACAAGGCCGATGCCTATCGTCTCTTCGCCATGGACCGCCGCGCGCCGGCACCCAGGCCCAAGGCGAAGGCCAAGGGCCAGCAGGCCGCGCCGCCGCGCGAGACGCTGTGGGCCGACCCCGTGTCGCTCACCGTGCGGGCCATGGTGTTGGCCGGCGACCGCCTGGCAGTGGCCGGGCCTGTGGACCTCGGGCGGCGCGACCCCGATATCCTGGCGTTCACCAACCCCGAGGAGGCGCTGGCCGCCTTCCAGGGCGGCAAGGGCATCGCCCTGCGCATCGTGTCCGCCCGCGACGGCAAGACGCTTTCCGAATGCGCCCTGGACGCGATGCCGGCCTTCGACGGCCTGGCCGCGGCCGGCGGCCGACTGTACCTGGCGACGCTCGGGGGGAGGGTCATCTGCTTCAGCGCGCCGGAGTAGTCTCTGGTTGCCGCCATGCCCGGGCGAGACGGCGGGCAGAGGTGGGCGGGAGGTCCATGGCCCTCCCGAAGGCGGGGGCGCCTCCGGGAGGGCGGGACGCAGGGCTCAGCCGAGGATGGCCTTGAGGTCCTCGGCGGGGGTGGAGATGGGGGCGATGCCGAACTTCTCGACGAGCACGTTGAGCACGGGCGGCGTCACGAAGGCCGGCAGGCTGGGGCCCAGGCGCATGTTCTTGATGCCCAGGTGCAGCAGCGTGAGGAGGATGGCCACGGCCTTCTGCTCGTACCACGAGAGGATGAGGGTGAGGGGCAGGCTGTTGACGTCGGTGTTGAAGGCCTTGGCGAGCGCCACGGCGATCTGGATGGCCGAGTAGGCGTCGTTGCATTGGCCGATGTCGAGCAACCGCGGAATCCCGCCGATATCGCCGAAGTCCAGCTTGTTGAAGCGGTACTTGCCGCAGGCCAGCGTGAGGATCACGCAGTCCTTGGGCACGGCCTGGGCGAATTCGGTGTAGTAGTTGCGGCCGGGCTTGGCCCCGTCGCAGCCGCCGACGAGGAAGAAGTGCTTGATGGCGCCGGACTTGACGGCGTCAATGACGGCGCCGGCCACGCTCATCACGGTGTTGCGGCCGAAGCCGATGGTGATCTTCTTCTCGGGCTCGTCGGCCGCGAAGCCGGGGGCGGCCAGCGCGGCGGCGATGGCGGGCGCGAAGTCGTGCCCCTTGATGCGGGGGACGCCGCTGAAGCCGACCGGCCCGCAGGTGAAGACGCGGGCCTTGTAGCTCTCCTTGGGCTTCATCAGGCAGTTGGTGGTCATCACGATGGCGCCGGGGAACTCGTCGAACTCGCGCTGCTGGTTCTGCCAGGCGGAGCCGTAGTTGCCGACGAGGTGCCTGAACTTCTTGAGCGCGGGGTAGGCGTGGCAGGGGAGCATCTCGCCATGGGTGTAGACGTTGATCCCCTTGCCGGCGGTCTGCTTGAGGAGTTCCTCGAGGTCCTTGAGGTCGTGGCCGGACACGAGGATGGCCTTGCCCTTGACGGGGGTGACGCGCACCTGGGTGGGCTCGGGGTGGCCGTAGGTGGTGGTATTGGCCGCGTCGAGGAGTTCCATGGCCTTGAGGTTCAGTTCGCCCGTCTTCAGGGCGTTGCCCACGAGGGCGTTGACGTCGGTGGGGTTCTGCGCGACGAAGTCCAGGATTTCGTAGAGGAGGGCGTAGAAGCCCTCGTCTTCCTTGCCGAGCACGCGGGCATGGTAGGCGTAGGCGGCGGCGCCCTTGACGCCGTAGACGATGAGTTCCTGGAGGCCGGTCACGGTGTCGCCGTTGGCCTCGAGGCGCTTCTGAATGGTCACGTCCTCGCCCTTGCGCACCAGGGCGTTGAGGTCGGTGGCCGGCAGGCAGGCGGCGATGCAGGGGGGCTGCGGGCAGGTGGAGCCGGCCTTGCGGCAAGCGTCGGCGCACAGGGCCTTGACCTTGTGGCAGATTTCGACGGCCTGGGCCGCATAGGCCTGGAAGCGGGCCGCATCGAAGTTCACGTTGGTGAGCGTAGCGAAGAGGGCTTCGAGCACGAAGCCGTCCACGGCGGGGTCCTTCGCGCCCTGCCGGCGGGCGCGGTGGGCGTAGCGCGAGATGTCCTTCACGGCCTCGACGAGCAGGTCTTGGAGCGCGGCCACCTCGGGGTCCTTGCCGCACACGCCGTGCATCGTGCAGCCGGTGCCCTTGGCCGTTTGCTCGCACTGGTAGCAGAACATTCCCATGGCACGAGTCTCCTTTCCTCAGGGGGCGCTGTCCATTCCAATGGACAGGCTGAACAAGGTGGACGGGTCGGACTGGGTCAGGCCTTGGCCCTCAGCATGGTGAGCAGCATCTTGAACCGGGTCACCGCCTTGACGGCGTGCGGCACGTTGGCGGGCATGACGACGAGTTGGCCCGCGCTGGCCTTCACGGCCTTGCCGCCGATGGTCAGTTCCACGGCGCCATCGAGCACCTGCACCACGGCGTCGTAGGGGGCCGAGTGCTCGCTGAGGCCCTGGTCGGCGTCGAAGGCGAAGAGCGTGAGCGTGCCGGCCCTGTTCTCGGCCAGGGTGCGGCTCACGATGGAGCCTTCCGAATAGTCCACGAGGGCCGCCAGGTCGTGGGCCTTGGCCGCGGCGATGCGGCGGCGTTTGGGTGTGGCGGACTTGGCCATTGCGTTCGTACCCTCCTTATTCCAGGGGTTTCTTGGTGGCCTCTCCGACCTCGCGGCCGAAGGCCCGACAGGCCTCGAGGTCGGCCGGCCCCGGCTGCCACTTGGCGCGGATGCCGGGCCGGATCAGGGGGATTTTGCTCTCCTCCAAATGGTGTTCGATGAGCTTCACGCCTTCGCCGCTCCAGCCGTAGGTGCCGAAGGCGGCGCCGATCTTGTTCTTGAACTTCAGGCCCTTGATCTCGCCCAGGAACGGCTCGAGGCTGGGCAGCACGCCGTTGTTCATCGTGGACGAGCCGACGAGCAGCGTGCGGGCCTTGAAGATGTCCACCAGCGCGTCGTTGCGGTTGGTGCCGGCCGCGTAGATGAGCTTGAAGGGCACGCCGGCGTCGGTCAGCCCGTCGCCGATGGCCTCGGCCATGCGCAGCGTGCCGTTCCACATCGTGTCGTAGAGGATCACGGCGCGCGGCTCGGGCTTCTGCGCCGCCCACTCGAGGTACTGGTGCACGATCTGAAGCGGGTCGCTCCGCCACAGCACCCCGTGGCTGGGGCAGATCATGTCCACCGGCAGCTTGAGGGCGAGCACCTCTTCGATCTTCTTGGTCACCAGGTGGCTGAAGGGGGTGAGGATGTTGACGTAGTACTTGAGGGCCTCCTGGTACAGCTCGTCCTGGTCCACCTCGTCGTTGAAGCGCGCGTCGGTGGCGTAGTGCTGGCCGAAGGCGTCGTTGGGCATCAGCACGTTGTGGCCCGTGAGATAGGTGAACATCGAGTCGGGCCAGTGGAGCATGGGGGCCTCGACGAACACGAGGCGGTTCTGGCCGAGGGAGATCGAGTCGCCCGTGCCCACGGCCTGGAAGTTCCAGGGCTGATGGTAGTGGCCTTCGACGCTCTCGCGGCCGCGCTTGGAGACGACGAGGGTGGCGCGGGGCGCCTCGCGCATCACGGCGGGCAAGGCGCCCGAGTGGTCCACCTCGGAGTGGTTGGCGATCACGTAGTCAATTCTCGCGGGGTCCAGCACCTCGCGGATGTTGGCCATCAGCAGGTCCTGGAAGGGCCACCACACGGTGTCCACCAGGGCCACCTTCTCGTCCACGATCAGGTAGGCGTTGTAGGCGGAGCCGCGGTGGGTGGAGAGCTCGACGCCGTGGAAGCGGCGGAGCGCCCAGTCCACCACCCCGACCCAGTAGACGCCCTTCTTGAGTTCGGTCACCATCTTCCGGCCTCCTTTCGAATCTCGGTCACGGCAGGGCGGCGGGCTCGGGTTCCAGGGCCAGCGCCCGGGGGAAGACGATGTTGTTTTCCAGATGGATGTGCTCGTGGAGGTCGGCCTCCAGAGCGGCCAGGCCCTCGTAGAGGGCGCGGAAGGTGGGGCAGGCGTCGGCCGGCGGCGCGTAGCCCCCGGTGAGCGCGCGCATCCGGGCCAGCGCCGCGCCGGCGTTGTCGTGTTCGGCCTGCATCTGCTGGATTGGGCCTTCCACGCTGGCGCAGGGCAGGGCGGGCCGTGGGCCGCGGCCCGCGGCGTGGGCCTCCAGGCGGCGCAGGTACGGGAAGAGGACTTGTTCTTCCTTCATCAGGTGCAGTTCGATCTCGTCGCGGAGCGCGTGGAACACCTCTTGAAGCTCGGCCAGCATGCGGCCGTGGCGCGGGCCGTGGGCCTGGAGCACCTTGGCGAGCAGGGCGCCGAGGCGCGGGAGTTGCTGCTTCATGAAGGCGTGGTGGCGTGTCTCGATGTGGCCCAGCAGCTCGACGAGGGGGGCCGCGGCCCAGTCGCGCGCGGCGGCCGCGTCGGGCGGGGGTTCGGCCAGGGCCTGTCGGAGCTGGCCGAGCAGTTCGCTGGGCGCCAGGCCGGCTTCGGCCGCGGCGGCCCGCAGCGGTTGGGCGCCGCCGCAGCAGTAATCCACGCCGCAGCGCTCCAGCACGCGGCGCGTCTGGGGGTACTGCACGACGATGTCGCGCACCGGGGTGTCCTCAGTGATGGGCGTCATGGGCAACCCTCCTGGTCTCGGTCGGGCCGGTCGGCTGGTCCAGCTTCTTGGCCCGTGGGAAGAGGAAGTCGTTTTCGAGGCGCACGTGTTCGCGCAGGTTGGCGGCCAGGGCGCGCAGGGCGTCGGCGGCCGGCGCGGGCGCCTGGGGGAGCCGCGCCTCGATCTCGGCGAGCATGGCGAGAGCGATGCCGTGCTCGAACTCCAGGTGCTCGATGAGGAGGCTGGCCGCGCCCTGGTCGGCCGGGGGCGCGTCGTGCGGCCCCCGGGCCTCGAGGGCGCGGAGGCGGGGGAAGACTCTCTGCTCCTCGGTGCGCAGGTGCTGCTCGAGCACGCTGCGGAGCGATTCGAGCTTGAGGCGGAGCGGCTCTGCGGCGTCGCTCGTGTCGCCGCCGGGCCCTGGCGGGGCTTCGGCGAGAAGGCGGTCGAGACGCGGCAGCCACTCGCGCAGGAAGCCGTGGTGCTCGCGCTCGATGAGGTCGGCCAGTTCCGTGAGGGTGAGCCTGGCCGGGTCCTGCGCCGAGCCGAGCAATCGTTCGATGGCCAGGGCCTTGCCCGTGGCGGTGCGGAGCGTGTTCTGGATGAACTCCCGCAGGCATTGGGCGTCCATCGTCGCGCAGTGCTCGGGCAGGTTCACCAGCCAGTCGGCGTCCCACACGATGCGGAACTCGGGGGTGTCGAGGTCGCGGCCGCTGTGGTGGCTGCCGACGATGCGGGCGATGTGCTGGATGTCGGCTTCCGCGAAGTCGAGTCCCTCGAGGATGCGGCGGGCGATGGGCGGCCCCTCGAGTTCCTGGAACGGGGGCGCGGCCGAGCCGTGTTTGCGTTCGGCCTCTTGGATGCCGATGTCGTGGAGCAGGGCCGCGGCGACGACGATGCGGGGGTTGGCCGCCTCGTGGCGGAGCAGTTCCTGGGCGTTCTCGAGGACGGCCAGGGCGTGGGTGATGCGCTTCTGGTCGGCGCCGAACTCGGCCTTCACGGCCTCGATGAGCTGGTCGGCGAGCGATTCCTCGGCGTATTCGACCAGCTTGACCTTCTTGGGGTCGAAGCCGAGGCATTTCTCGGCCTGCTCGCACCACTGGGCGCAGCCGAGGCTCAGGCGCGGGTTGGCCACGCGGCGGCCGCACTGGGGGCAGCGGCGGCTGCCGTCATCGCGGAAGAACTCGATGGCGTAGCCGCAGTGGGCGCACTCGACGTCGAAGATGTCCCCCTTATCCCAGAAGCGTGTATCCTGGCCAGGACATACGATCTTGCTCATTGGGCGCCTCCTTTCGGCGCGGCGCCGCGTGTGCGGAGCCAATGCTCGGCGAAGCGCTCGCCCGGGCGCGCCTCGGCGAGGAACCGGTCCAGCGCCTCGGCGATGGCGTGCACGGCCTCGGCGGGGGTGGCGGCGGTGCCGACGGCTTGGGCCAGATGCGGGTGGCGGCCCAGCTTGCCGCCCATCAGGAGGCGGGCGGCGGGCGGCGAGAGCGCGATGGCCTCGGGCGGGCACACGTCCCGGCAGCGGGTGCAGCCCTGGCAGGCGGCGGGGTCGAACCGGGCAAGCTCGTCCACGGTGATGGCGCGGTCGGGGCAGGCGGCCTCGCACGCGCGGCACGCGATGCATTTCTCGGGGTCCACCCGCGGCTCGGCGAAGCCCACGAGGCCGACGTCGGCGATCTGCGGCCGCGAGCAGCCGTTGGGGCAGCCGGCGATGGCGACGCGCAGCTTGTGGTGGAAGAGGATGCGCTCGCCCTCGACGCGCTGGCGGAGCCGCTCGGAGAGGCCCGTGGCGCGGGCCCATTCCTCGATGGCCTGCTTCCACTCCTGCGGCTTGATGAGCACGTTCGGGCAGCCGCTGAGCTCGCAGTGGCAGACCTCGATGGCGAGCATGGGGGCGCCGGGCTGGTTGGGCTGCGGCATCATCCGCTCGAGCTGGGTGTCCGACTTCTCGCCGGCGACGGCCTTGAAGCGCGCCTCGCCCTCGCGCACGTCGGCCAGCGTCACGCGGTCGCCGCCGCGCGCGAGCACGCGCTCTTCGACCTTGCGGCGCGCCAGGGGCCGCACGAAGAACGGCGCCCGCGAGAGGGCTTGCTCGGCGTCGGGTTCCCAGGTCAGCTTCGACACGGTATGTTCCTCTATTCCTGCTTCGGCATGCCCTTGAGGCCCTTGATCTCGAGCCAGCCCTGGGGCAGCGGGGCGCTCTCGACAGGCGTGAGGTTCCTCCCGCCCGCGCCGGGCACGAACACCGGGCTGCCGTGGCCGTCGGCCTTGACCTTCTCGGCGAGGTGGACGAACTTGTTGTAGTGCTTCTTGAGCTCGTAGAAGCCGTGCCACCAGGCGAAGTCCGGCCCCATCATGGCCGCGCCCATGCGGGCGCGACGGCCCTCGTTGTGCCAGAACTCGTAGTAGACGAACTCGATCTCCTCGTCGAAGATGGGCCAGGCGGTGAGGAGCTTCTTCGCGTAGAGGTCGTCCATCAGGGCCTTGGCGGGCTTGAAGTAGTTTTCGCCGTAGTTGTCCATCGCCTTGTCGTAGCGGTCGAGGTAGTTGTTGGCCCAGCGGGGGCTGTGGCACTGGACGCAGACGGTGGCCATCTTCTTGCGGGCGGCGTCGGGTTCGTGGTCCTTGTTCTTCACGAGGCCGGGGAGCTGGGCCTCCCACTTGAGGCGCTCGCCCACGTCGTGGGTGGTGGCCAGCGGCCCCACGCCGCTCATGTGGCATACGGCGCACGTGGGCGCGCGGAAGTCCTTGTGCGGCTCCCAGGCGTCGGGCGCGGCCTTGAAGTTCCACTTGTGCTTTTCGGCGAGGTAGATCTTGCCGTGCTTGGACTCGAAGTAGATTTCGTCCTGCGGGTGGTCGGGGCCCATGTGGCACTGGCCGCAGTTTTCGGGTTTGCGGGCCTCGGCGATGTCGAAGCGGTGGGCCGTGTGGCAGATCACGCACGAGCCCTTCGAGCCGTCGGGGTTGAGGCGCCCGCTGCCGGCGTTGGGCCAGTTCTCGGCCGTGAGCTTGCCGTCCGAGATGTCCGACCCGTGGCACGCGAAGCAGCCGGTGGCGCGCTCGATCTCGTTGTTCATGCCGCGGAGCCAGGGGTCCTTGATCTCCTTGGTCATGATCTCCCAGGTGCGGGCATGCTTCGAGCGGGCGTGCTGCTCGGCTTCGCGCGGGTGGCAGCGGCTGCACTTGGCCGGCGAGACGACGGGCGAGATCTTCACGTCGCGCAGGTTCTGGGTGCCGGGGCAGTCCATCGCATCCTTGTCGGTGAGCTGGGCGCGGTGGCAGTCGAGGCAGGTGACGTTGGCGCGGGCGTGGGGGCTCTGCTCCCAGTCGCGCACCTTGCCCGGCTCGGACTTCGAGTGGCACTCGATGCAGGATTTCTCGAGGTCGGTGAGGCCGCGCTCGATGGTGATGGCTTTGGGCACGTGGGGCAGGGGGCCTTTCTCGGCCTCTGCCGCGCCCGCCCTGCCGGCGGCGACCACCGCCAGGAGACCCATCCACGCCATGCGTCGACTCATCGTTGTGTCCCCTATCAGTCCTGTGAAACGGGTCCGCCCAGGAACTGCTTGAAGCGGCCGTGGAACTCCTCGACGTGGCACTCGAGGCACGACTTCGGGCGCTCGGCCCGCCGGTTCTCGCGGTGGGCGACCAGGGCCTTGATCGAGGCGCCCGCCGGCTCGAGGTTCTGGTGGCACTTCTCGCAGGCGGACTGGTAGATCTTCGCCCGCGCGCTCTTGCCCAGCTCGTCCCAGTCCATCTTCGTCGGGTCGCTCTGGCCGAAGAAGTGCACCCAGGTGTCCTTGAGCCCGTCGCGGGTCTTCACCCACAGCTTCGGGAGGAGCGACGGCGGCACGTGGCAGTCGGAGCATCCGGCCACCACGCCGGCCCGGTTGTGGTAGTGTTTCGAGTGCATCCATCCCTGCTCCGCCACCAGCCGCATCTCGTGGCACGAGATGCAGAAGGCGTTGGACGAGGTGAGCGCCAGACCGATGCCGCCGGCGGCCACCGCCAGGAGCCCCAGGCCGAAGCCCAGGGCGGCCCACCGCAAGGCCTTCGACTTCCAAACCCTCAGGAGCCAGGTCTTCACGCGGCTTCTCCGAGTGCGATCCAGGTCTGGAGGCCCAGCCCCATCGTGGAATGGTCGTACCCACATTCATGCGCAACCGCGGTTCAGAGTCCAGCCTTTCCGAGCACTTCGCCCCGGATGCTGATGGTCGTCTCGGTGACGGGGATCTGCTTGCCCGCGTCGCTGAGGGCCTGGCGCAGGACGTGGACGAGACCGAAGCAGCAGGGCACTTCCATGTGAACGACCGTGATGCTCTTGATGTCGTTCTGGCGGAAGACCTCGGCCAGTTTCTTGCGATAGGCCTGGACATCGTCGAGCTTGGGGCAGCCGACGAGCACGACGCGGCCCTTGATGAAGTCTTCATGCACGTTCGCATAGGCGAAGGGCACGCAGTCGGCGATGAGCGCCACGTCGGCGCCCTTGAGGTACGGCGCCTGCGGCGGCACGAGCGTGATCTGCACGGGCCACTGGCGCAGCCGCGACACGGCGCGGCCGGCCGGCGCCGCGGCCTGGGCGGACGGCTTCTCGTCGAGCTGCACGGCGCGCGCGCCCGGGCACCCGCCGCCGGCGTGCGCGGCGGGCGGTGGCACGCGGATGCCGCGCTCGCGCAGGAAGTCGAGCGCGGTCTTGAGCAACTCGAACTCGCCGTGCTCGCGGAGGTGTTCCAGGTGGGCGTTGATGGTGTTCGGCCCCTGGCGGGCGATGTTCTCCATCACCCGGCGCTCGTCGTACGGCTCGGCCTCGCGCTCCTCGACGGTGATGGCGTCCACGGGGCACGTGCCGATGCAGGCGCCCAGCCCGTCGCAGAACAGATCGCTGATAAGCCGGGCCTTTCCGTCAATCACCTGGAGCGCCCCTTCCGGGCACCCCGGGATGCAGTCGCCGCAGCCCGTGCACTTGGCTTCGTCAATCCGGATGATCTGTCGCACCGGCATTCGCAGTCTCCTTCTCGGTGGCTTCCTCGGCCAGGTTGCCGAGCGTGGCCCCGGCCAGATAGGCCCGAAGGCGCCCGTCGAGCTCCTCGGTCACGCCGCGGAACACGCAGCTCTTGCGGCCGCACACCGGCGCGCCAAACACACAGGTGGCCGGCTCCACGGTGCCCTCGATGGCCTCGTAGACTTCGAGCAGGGTCACCTCGCTTGCGGGTCGGGCCAGGGCGAAACCGCCGTGCGGCCCGCGCGTCGAGGCCACGATGCCCGCTCGCACGAGGCGCTGCATGACTTTGGCCAGATGCGCCTCGGAGGCGTGAAGCCCCTCGGCGAGTTGGCGTGCGGGGACGAGGCCGTTTCGCCTGCCTGCGAGGATCACAGCGGCGTGGATGCCGAGGGAAGCCGCTTCAGGGAATCGGACGAGTTTGGGCATCTGTGGCCTTTCAAGCAATCTGGTATTATAATACCTAAATCGCCGGGCGTTGTCAAGCTTTTTTTTCGGGTTTTCAGGGTTTCGCGATCCTGGCGTGACTGGCCCGGTGCAGGGCGTGGGCATGCCAGCTCCTGGCGGACCGGGCGGTTCCCCGGGAGTGCGCCGCCGAGCGGCTGGCGGGCGCAGCCTG
>Ga0116145_1001392_pt1 | contig 24438 bp, 24 predicted proteins | sample AD_JPNHG1_MetaG_FD_89747 | JGI IMG/M metagenome (GOLD analysis project Ga0116145, IMG submission 89747) | Active sludge microbial communities of municipal wastewater-treating anaerobic digesters from Japan - AD_JPNHG1_MetaG | ecosystem: Engineered > Bioreactor > Anaerobic > Digestate | place... | reverse complement strand
GTGGACGCGGTTGCGCTCGCCGCCGGAAAGCTCGCCGACCTTCTTCTGCTGGTCGGTGCCGCGGAAGTTGAACCGCGTGCAGTAGGCGCGGCCGTTCATCGCCTTGCCGCCGAGGTCCAGCGTTTCCTGCCCGCCGGTGATCTCCTCGAAAACGGTCTTGTCGGCGTCGAGCGAATCGCGGAACTGGTTCACGTACGACAGCTCGACGGTCTCGCCCACCGTCAGCGTGCCGCCGTCGGGTTTTTCCTCGCCGACGATCATCCGCAGCAGCGTCGTTTTGCCCGCGCCGTTGGGGCCGATGACGCCGACGATGCCGCCGCGCGGCAGGTTGAAATTCACCTGGTCCATGATCAACCGGTGGCCGTAGACCTTGCGCAGGTTTTCCGCGCGCACCACCAGGTCCCCCAGCCGCTTGCCGGAGGGAATCTGGATTTCGAGCACGTCCTCGCGCGTATCCACCTGCTGCGCGGCCAGCTCCTCGTAGCGGGCCAGGCGGGCCTTGCTCTTCGACTGGCGGCCGGTCGGATTCAGCCGGATCCATTCCAGCTCGCGCTGGAGCATCTTCTGGCGCGCGGCGTTCTGCTTGCTCTGGGCCGCCGCCATGGACTGCTTGGTTTCCAGCCAGGTTTCGTAGTTGCCCTTGAAGGGATAGCCCCGGCCGGCGTCCATCTCCAGGATCCATTCGGTCACGTTGTTCAGGAAGTAGCGGTCGTGGGTCACGACCACCAGCGTGCCGGAGAACTTCTTGAGGTATTCCTCCAGCCAGGCCACCGTTTCGGCGTCCAGGTGATTGGTCGGTTCGTCGAGCAGCAGGGCGTCGGGATTCGACAGCAGCAGGCGGCAGAGCGCCACGCGGCGCTTCTCGCCGCCGGAGAGCTTGCGCACGTCCGCGTCGCCCGGCGGCAGCCGCAGCGCGTCCATCGCGCGCTCGATCTGGCTGTCGAGGCTCCACAGGTCGCGCGAATCGATCAGGTCCTGCAGCTTGCCGAGCTCGTTGTTGAGCTTCTCGGATTCCGCGTCGGAGAGCGCCTCTCCGAGCTTGCCGCAGAGCTCGTCGTAGCGGTCGAGGATGGCCTGCGCCGCGGCCGCGCCGTCGGCGACGTTGCCGGCCACGTCCTTCGTCTCGTCCAGCTGCGGCTCCTGCGGCAGATACCCCACCCGCACGCCCGGCGCGACGATGCATTCCCCGTGGTAGTCCTTGTCCAGGCCCGCGATGACCTTCAGCAGCGACGATTTGCCCGCGCCGTTGCCGCCGATGACGCCGATCTTCGCGCCGAAGAAAAACGCCAGCGTGATGTCGTCGAGCACCGTCGTGCGGTCGTACTGTTTGGAAAGATGATTGAGATTGAAGACGTATTCGCCGGCCACGGGGATTCTCCTGGTTGGACAGTCGCGCCGCTCAGGGCGCGGGAAACACTTGCACGGTCGCCGTGCGGTTCAGCCGCCGGTTCTGCGGCGAGTCGTTGGGGAACGGCGCCTGGGTCGGTTCCCCGGTGCGCGCCTCGAAGAGCAGCAGCTTGTTCGCGCGGGCGAACTGTTCGAGATGCGCCTTGGCCACCTGGGCCCGCGCCGCGGCGATGTCCGCGTTGCTCTTGAACTGGTCCGTCGTCTTGGTCAGCGGCTCGTCGTCCGTGAACCCGGTCACCACCACCCGCGCGCCGGATTTCAGCGCGACGAGTTTCGCGGCCACGGCCTTCAGCGCGCGCATGCCCTCGATGGAAATCTTGTCGGCCGACACGAACACGGGGTCGTCGAAACGCACCAGTTGGCCGCCGTTTTCGATCTTCAGCACGGTCGTGCCCGGGATTTTCCAGTCCGACGGCGCCAAGGCCGGTGCGGGGGCGGGCGCCGCGGGCGCAGGTACCGGAACCGCCGCGATCGGCGCCGGCGCCGGCGCGGGGCTGGGCGGCGCCGCGGGCGCGGCGACGGATTCCGGCGCGGGTTCCGCGGGCGCGGTTTCGCCGCGCGGACACGCGCTCCAGAAGCCGATCAACCCCACCAGCACGCACAGCACGAGCACCAGCGCGACCATCCGCCGATCGAGTTCGACGCCCGCGAACCAGTCGCGGACCCGCACCGTCAACGGCATGCGCGGCTCCGTCGGTGCGCGCGGCGGCGGCGGCGCGAGCGAAGCCGCCGTCCGTTGCGGCCGATGGTACACGCCCGTGCGCAGCGGCGGCTTTTCCGCGCCGCCGGCGACCGACTCTTCGACCGGCCGGGCCGGGCCGGAATCGGACAGCACCGCGCGCACTTCGGAGGCCACGTCGGGCGGCGATCCACCCGCCGGCAGCACCCATTCCGGTTCCGGACGCGCCGCCGGCGCGTCGGGCTTGGAGAACACGATCTTCGGCGCGGCGGCTTCCCGGTCCGAAAGGGACGAAAACAGATCCAGCTGTTTTTCGCCCGGATCCTTCACGTGGCTTTTCCGGCTGTTCAGCTTGCCTTGCAGCGCGTTCGTGAGTTCGCCCATGCCCGTTCCCTCCGCTCGCGGCCGTCAGCCGGCCACCACGAGATTGACCATCCGTTTCGGGACGTAGATCGGCTTCTTGATATCCTTGCCCGCGATGAACGGCGCGGCTTCCGCGCACGCCAAGGCCGCGGCGATCACGGCGTCCTGGCCGGCCGCGGCCGGCACGCGGATGCGCCCGCGCACCTTGCCGTTGACCTGCACCGGGATTTCCAGCTCGTCCTCCTGCAGGACGCTTTCGTCCCATGTCGGCCACGGCTCGCGCGCGAGGGATTCGGCGTGGCCCAGGCGGCTCCACAGTTCTTCCGCCAGGTGCGGCGCGAAGGGGCTCAGGAGCAGGACGAACGTCGACAGCAGCGAGCGCGGGACCGCGTCCCACGCCTGCGCCTCGTTGACGAAGATCATCATCGCGGAAATGGCCGTGTTGTATTCCATTCCCTCGATATCGTGGGTGACCTTCTTGATCGCGGCGTGCAGCGCGCGCAGCTGGTCCTTCGTCGGGGCCGCGTCGCTCAGCTTCGCCGCCGGCGCGCCGGTTTCCTCGTCCACCGCCAGGCGGTAGACGCGGCTCAGGAAGCGCGAGACGCCCTCCACCCCCTTCATGCTCCACGGCTTCACCTGCGTCAGCGGACCCATGAACATTTCGTAGAGCCGCAGGGAATCCGCGCCGTATTCCTTGACGATGTCGTCGGGATTGATGACGTTGCCCCGGCTCTTGCTCATCTTGTAGGCGCGGGCCGACACGCGGATTTCCGGCTGGCCTTTCAGCACGAAGCCGTCGCCCTGCTTCTGCAGGTCGGCTTCCGGCACGCGCGTCGCGGCGTATTTCTCGCCGGTGCGCAGATCGCAGCCGTTTTCATCGACGCGGTCGGCGGAAACCCAGGCGCCGGCCGCATCGCGGTAGGCCAGGTATTCCATTTCGCCGAGGATCATGCCCTGGTTGACGAGCTTCTGGAACGGCTCCTTCGTCGAGACGACGCCGCAGTCGAAAAGCACCTTGTGCCAGAAGCGGGCGTAGAGCAGATGCAGCACGGCGTGTTCCGCGCCGCCGACGTAGAGGTCCACCGGCATCCAGTATTTTTCCTTCGCCGGATCGACCAGCGCGGAATCGTTTTTGGGATCGATGTAGCGCAGGTAGTACCAGCACGAGCCCGCCCATTGCGGCATGGTGTTCGTCTCGCGCCGCGCGGGGCCGCCGCAGGTCGGGCAGGTGGCCTGCAGCCACTCGGTCGCGCGCGCCAGCGGCGGCTGGCCGTCGGCCGTCGGGCGGTAGTCCTTCATCTCGGGCAGCCGCACGGGCAGATCTTTTTCGGGCACGGGCACCACGCCGCATTTCTCGCAGTGCAGCAGCGGGAACGGCTCGCCCCAGAAGCGCTGGCGGCTGAAGAGCCAGTCGCGCAGCTTGTAGTTCGTCTTGCCCTGCCCCTTCCCCGTCTTCTCCAGCCAGGCCACGATGCGCTTCTTGAATTCCGCCGTCGGCAGGCAGTCGTATTCGCCGGAATTGACGGCGACGCCGTCGTCGACGTAGCCGCGCCAATCGACGCCCGCCGGCGGCTGCACCACCTGGACGATCGGCAGGCCGAATTTCGTCGCGAATTCGAAGTCGCGCGTGTCGTGCGCCGGCACCGCCATGATGGCGCCCGTGCCGTAGCCCCACAGCACGTAGTCCGCCACCCAGACCGGGATTTTTTTCCCGTTGACCGGATTGACCGCGTAGGCGCCGGTGAAGACGCCGGTCTTCTCCTTGGCCAGTTCGGTGCGCTCGAGGTCGCTCTTGCCGGCGGCGGCGACGCGGTACGCCGCCACGGCTTCGGCCTGCTCCGGCGTCGCGATCTTCGCCACCAGCGGATGCTCCGGCGCCAGCACCATGTAGGTCGCGCCGAAAAGCGTGTCCGGCCGCGTCGTGAACACGCGGATCGTTTCGGCGCCGATGGCGAAATCGACTTCGGCGCCTTCGCTCTTGCCGATCCAGTTGCGCTGCATTTCCTTGATGCTCTCGGGCCAGTCGAGGCCGTCGAGATCCGCCAGCAGCCGTTCGGCGTAGGCGGTGATCTTAAGCACCCACTGGCGCATCGAGCGGCGCTCCACGCTGAAGCCCTTCGCGCGCCATTCTTCGACCTCTTCGTTCGCCAGCACGGCGCACAGGTCGGGGCTCCAGTTCACGGGCAGTTCGCTCTCGTAGGCCAGTCCGCGCTTGAAGAGCTGCAGGAAGATCCACTGCGTCCAGCGCACGTAGTCCTCGTCCGTCGTCGCGATCTCGCGGTCCCAGTCGTAGGAAAAGCCCAGCATCTTGAGCTGGCGGCGGAACGTTGCGATGTTCTCGTAGGTGATCTTGCGCGGATGCTCGCCGGTCTTGATGGCGTACTGCTCCGCGGGCAGGCCGAACGAGTCGTAGCCCATGGGGTGCAGGACGTTGAAGCCCTTCATCCGCTTGTAGCGCGCCTGGATGTCCGTGGCCGTGTAGCCTTCCGGATGCCCCACGTGCAGGCCCGCGCCGCTGGGATACGGGAACATGTCCAGCACGTAGAACTTGGGCTTGGACGGATCGACGTCGTCCGGGGTGCGGAACGTCTTGTGCTGCTCCCAGTACTTCTGCCACTTGGTTTCGATGTCGGCATGCGGATAGGCCATGGATTCACCTCAAAATGGATTCAGTCGGCCACTTTAGCCCCCTCGCCGTCCCCGATCAATGCCCGATTTCGTTGCGCCGCGGCGGCGCCGCGGCTACACTGGCCGCCATGAATCCCGCCATCCGCCCCGTCGATCCCGCCGCCGAGTACTTCTTCGCCGAAGGCTGCCACGTGCTGGAGCTGGCCAACGTTCCCGACGATCCGGAGTGTTCCATCGCCCGCGCCCGCGTCGCGCCCGGCACGACCACGCGCTGGCACCGGCTGGACGGCGTCGCCGAACGCTACGTGCTGCTCGCCGGCTGCGGCCGGGTCGAGATCGGCGACCTCCCCCCGCGCGAGGTCGGTCCCGGCGACGTCGTGCTCATCCCGCCCGGCTGCCGCCAGCGCATCGCCAACGCCGGCGCCGACGACCTCGTCTTCCTCGCCGTCTGCACGCCGCGCTTCTTCCCCGCGTGCTACGCGGACGCCGAAGGCTAGGCTCCGCGGTTCCCCCTTGCGCGAAAACGTCTTCCGATTGCGCTTGCATTTCCCCGGCCCTCGCGTAGAGTCCGCCGCCGCTTAGTGAGAGTAGTTAGCTTGCGTTGGAAGGTAGCCCATCGCCGCATCGGCGGCAGGGGGGACATCTGAACCCGAACGAGTCGGGACGGCCTTGAGAACATCCCCCTGGAGCAGAAAGAAACAACACATGGCTACCAAACTGTACGTCGGCAACCTGCCGTTTAGTCTCTCGGAAGGCGAACTGCGCGATCTGTTCACGCCCTTCGGCAACGTGACGAGCTGCAACCTGATCATGGACCGCATGACCGACCGGCCCCGCGGATTCGCGTTCGTGGAAATGTCCACGGCCGACGAAGCCGCCAAGGCCATCGCCGACCTCAACGGCAAGGACGTCGGCGGCCGCGCGCTCGTCGTCAACGAAGCCAAGCCTCGCGAGGATCGTCCCCGCGGCGGCGGCGGATTCGGCGGCGGCTACGGCGGCGGCTACGGCGGCGGCAACGGCGGCGGTGGCCGTCGCAACCGCTACTAAATCGAACCCCCGTTCGATCCGCGCCGCGGCTTTGGCCGCGGCGCTTTTTTTTGTCCCGGTCCAGGCCGCGCGCGGATTTTTACGTAGAACGTAAGAACTTTCGGCGGATTTTACGTAGAACGTAAAAACTTTGCGCGAGTTTTACGTAGAACGTAAAAACTTTCGCGGAGCTCAGCCGCGGCGGCGCCGGGCGCGGATGCCGGCGACGAGCAGGCCGAGCGCGACGAGGTTCGCCGCGCCGAGGGCCAGCGGAATCTGTTCGGGCCGGTCGTGCCAGACGGCCACGCCGCCGACGTAGGCCAGCGCGCACGGGACCAGGCCGTAGCACCAGGCGAAGCGCTGCTGGGCCATTTCGAAGTTGAGCAGCAGGTAGGCCAGCGCCAGCGGGCACATCGCCAGCACCATCGCGCGCGTGAGCGCCGCGGCTTCGGCGGCGGCTGCCGGCGGGATCGTCCCGTACAGGATCGTCCAAGGCAGCTGCGGGAACGCCACGCAGACCGCGCCGGTCGCCGCGATCAGCAGCACCGCGAAACCCAGCGCCCGGTTCAGCAGCCGCCAGCTGTCTTCCGGCAGGTCGCCGGTGGACGTGACCTTGGGGAACAGCACCGTGGCGATCGGCACCGGCAGGAACACCGCGATGCGCGCGATGGTCGCCGCCTTGGCGAAACGGCCGACGGTTTCCGCTCCGAAGTAATGCTTGGCCAGCACGGTGTCGACGTTCATCAAGGTCGCGTAGCCGGCCAGGCAGACCAGCGCGGATCCGAGGTAGAGATAGGTTTCGTGGGGCCGCACGGCGGCGCGCCCGGGCAGGCGGCGCAGGTCGCGCACGGCCCACAGGCACAGCGCCAGCACCGCGAGCACCCCGAGGCCTTGCGCGGCCACGGCCGCCAGCGCCGTCGCCGACACGAAGATCGTGAAGAGTCCGCCGAGCACCAGCCGCGTCGCGCCCCAGGCCTGCGGGGCCCAGGCCAGCCAGACGAACGATTGCAGGCCTTGCAGCAGGCCGTAGAACAGGCTCATCCAGAGGCTCGCCGCCAGCACCGCGAAGGTCGCCACGATCAGCGCCGGATCCACCCCGCCCCAGAACGCCGCCAGCGGCGCGCGGAAGGCGAACGCGCCGGCCACGAGGGCGCCGCTGATCACGGCGAAAATCCGCGCCCAGTGCAGGAACAGTTCGAGCGCTTCCTCGCGGCGGCCGGCCTTCACCAGGCGCGAAATGAAATGGGCCAGGGTGTTCTGCACCGCCAGCATGGGCGTGCTGGCCGCCAGGATGATGCCCAGCATCGCCACCAGCGAGCCGTACTCCGCGTTCGGCAGGACCGCCTCGCGCCCGACCACCATGTGGAAGGCCGCGTTGCACAGCGCGCCGACGAACGTGCCGGCCACCAGCAGCGCGCCGTGCCGCAGCAGCCCGCCCTCGTCCCGCGCCTGGAGCCACCGCTTCATCGCGTCGCCGGCGGCAGTTCGATGACGCGGCCCAGCAGCCGGTCGTAGAGCGCCACGATCCATTTCAGAGGCGAGTACAGCAGCCGCAGGCGCACGATCGCCAGCAGCATCTGGAACGACACCCGCCCCACCCGCAGCTTCGAGCCGCCCACGTCGCTCCAGAGCGTCGGGATTTCGCGGATGGCGTAGCGCGCGCGGCGGGTCTTGAAGAGCATGTCCACGTCGAACGCCCATTTGGTGAGGCCGATGTGCGGCACGATCGCGCGCCAGGCCGCGGCCGTCATCAGCTTCGCGCCGCACTGGGTGTCGGTGATCGGCAGCTTGAAGAGCGTCCGCACGAGGAAATTGAAAACGCGCGAGGCGAAGCGGCGCTCCCACGGCTGGCGCGGGCTCACGATCGCCCCCGGCAGGCGGCGCGACGCGATGATCAGGCCCGCGGAACCGATGTTTTTCACGAGGTCGTCGAACGCCGCCGGCGGCGTCGCGCCGTCCGCGTCCACGAAGCCGATGTACTCGCCCGTCGCGACCGCGCCGCCGGCCATGATGGCGCCGCCCTTGCCGATCGGCCGCGGCTCCACCAGCAGGCGCAGCTGGGGATGGCGCGCCTGCAGGTCGCGCACGATCTCGGCCGTGCGGTCGGTCGAGCCGTTGACGGCCACGACGATCTCGAAGTCGTTGCCGTAGCGCTCCGCGAAATACGGCAGGTAGGCGCCGAGCATCTTGCCGATGCGCGCCTCCTCGTTGTAGGCGGGCACGACGATCGAGAGTTTCATTCCTCGGCCGTTTCCGCCGGCGGAGTCCATTTCGGCATTTCCTTCTTCAGGCGCCAGAGCACGAGATCCGTGCCCGCCTGGCCGAACCCCGGCACGGTTTCCACGCGCTCGAAGCGCGTGGCCAGGATTTCCTCGAACGCCAGCCGGTCCTCGCGCGAGACTTCGGCCACTTCGGGCGAGCGGATGCTCAGGCTGTAGCCGCTCAGCGCCGCGATGGGCGCGTTGGTTTCGGTCGCGAGCAGCTCGAGCAGCATGTCGCGGTTCAGCACGCCGATCTTTTCGGCCTTCTCGCGCTCCCAGTCTGGATAGTAGCTGAACGGGCCCATTTCCAGGCCGCGCGGCACGGGCAGGTTCGCTTCCACGGCCAGGTAGACGTCCTGGGTCAGCAGGTGCGTGCCGCCCTCGGCGGCGGTCAGCTCGCGCACCCACTTGGCCATGTCGCGCAGCTGGGCCACGGGGCTCTGCTCGCGCAGGCGCCACCAGATGCGGTCGCGGCCGGCCACGACCCAGCTCTGCGCCAGCGGCGACGAAAACGCATAGAGCCCGCACGTCAGCCACGCCACCGTCAGGATGGCCAGCCGCCGCGCGCTGCGCAGTTCGGGCGAGCCGCCGTAGCGCCGGTGCTCCTCGCGCAGCCACCAGCGCGCGCCCGTCGCGGCCAGCGCCGCGCCGAAGATCGGATAGGCCGGCACCTGGTAGTCGTCGTAGGGAAACGGCGCGGCCAGATGCACCAGCGCCAGCGCGCCGACGGTGATCCACAGGAAGGAGTTGAAGCACGGCGCGATGTCGCCCGGACCCGGATATTCCGGCGAGAGCTCGGTGGCCGGCTCGTCGGCGCCCGCGCGCAGCAGGAAATAGCGCACCGCCAATATCAGCAGGAACAGCCCCGCGACCGCCGCCGGATAGTAGGCCTGCGCGAGGCGCGACAAGCAGCCGATCTTGAACGCGATCTGCGCGAACGCCGTGCCCGCCTCGCGCAGGGAGTGGTATTCGATCACGCCGAAGCGGAAGCCGTCGCGGCCCAGCATCGCGAAGGGCAGGACCGTCAGGCCCAGCCCCAGCAGGCCGCCCAGGCCGAAGTCCAGCCAGGCCCACGGCCGCAGGCTGCGGCGGCACAGCAGCAGATAGAGCCCGCCCGTCGCCAGCGCCGCCCCGAGGGAAATCCGCGTCGCCGCCGCGCACGCCAGCAGGAAGCCCGCCGCCGTCGCCGCCCGGAAGCCCTTGCGCGGGCCCACGAACGACAGCGCCAGCAATCCCGCGCCCAGGAAAAAACTCGCCAGCGCATAGGTTTTCACCACGGTGGTGAAATAGGACTGGTAGACGTTCGTCGCGATCAGGATGAAGGCGAGTCCGCCCGTGAACCGCTGCGCCGGGCGCGGCCCGGCGCGCATCGCCAGCCAGGTGGCGAACAAGAGCCCCAGCGTGCCGAAGGCCCAGGTAACGCCGCGGCCGCCCAGCAGCCCGAAGCGCCCCACCCACGGCTCCGCCCACGAATAGACCAGCGGCAGCATCGGCGCCTGCGTGTAGGCGAAATCGCGGTACGGCACCAGCCCAGCCGCCATCTGCCTGGCCGCATAGAGATACCAGCCCTCGTCCTGGTTCAGTTCCCCCATCCATACGTTGATGCCCGACAGGCCCAGCCACGCGGCGATCACGACGGCCGCCAGCGCCAGATGCCCCCAGCGCCACGCGCGCGCTCCCGGTTCGGTCGCTTTGCTTGCTGCTTCCATATGGCCGCCGATTGTTGCCCGAAGCCCCCGCCCGCCGCAATCCCAAAATGGTTGCCGGACAGGCGGCTCCGCGCTATCGTGGGCCCCATGAACCCGACCTCTTTCGCCCCCGTTCCCGCCGAACGCCTCGAGGAATATTCCTCCGCCTGCACGCTTTCCGACATGGAAATCTTCGTTTTCCCGTCCCTGCTCTATCCCCTCGTCCTCGCCAACCTGATGTCGCCCGCCATCTGGAAATGGCGCGACGACCCGTGGTTCGCCAACTTCGCCAAGCTCACGCCGTACCGCCGCATCCTGCGCCTGAAGCAGTACGTCATGGACCACTACGCCTTCAACCTCGACCTCGAGACGTGGGGCCTCACCACGCAGGCGCGCGAAATCGCCCGCTTCGCCCCGTTCATCGCGCCGGAAACCATCGCCAAAAGCAACGCGCTGTTCGGCTACGAGGGCGACAAATTCTACTTCTCCCTCGACATCCGGCGGCACTTCGGCCTGGACAAGTACGACCGCGACGTCATCCCGTACTGGAAGACCGAAACCGTCGAGGCCATGGACGCCTTCCGCTTCAAACCCGGCCACGCCGTCGGCGCCGGCGAATGCGTCTCCCTCTCCACCCTCTACGCCGCGGCGCTATATATCCTCTGCGGCATTCCCCTCGACGACGTCTTTCTCGTCGCCACCCCGCTCCACTCCCAGAACTTCGTCGACGTCCACGACGGCATCCTCACCAACAACCGCCGGCTCGTCACCAAGGCCATGTGGTTCAACGGCACGGAGCTGTCCGCCAAGGCCCGGCGCGCCTTGGAAAACGAACAGGTCACCATCGTCGCCCACCGCACCGGCTGGGTCCACGCCGTCTATCCCGAGGCCTCCATCGACCACGCCGCCTACGAGCGCTTCCGCGGCAAGCTCCGCGCCTTCCTCAGGACCGCCGTCACTTCCGAAATCCTGTTCAATTTCCTGCGCCAGAATCCCGCGCGCCAGAAATGCTTCCAGATCGAGCACGCCTGTTGCGGCAAACGCCGCTGGATCCCCGCCGAAGCCGCCTACGCCTTCGAGAATTCCTGTTCCTTCAAGGTTTCCGACCGCACCCGCGACAAGCTTCTCGCCGAAATGGACGAGGACGATTTCTTCGCCGAACCCCTGCCCGACCGCATCCCGCTCAACAAGTTCGACGAGTTCTTCAAGCAGGGCCACGTCGATCTCGACAACGAAGAGGATCTCCAGCGCCTCGCGCGCGAAGTGGACTGCTACCACGCCGGCGCCTGCGAGATCATCAAGGAGCTCCGCGCCTTCTGCCATCTGGAGCCCCGCTGGCCCGACGCCGGCCAGCCGCGCAACTTCATCCGCGGCCCCGCGATCGACCTGAAGCCCGGCCTGACCCGCGAAGAAATCATCGCCGCCCTCGAAGCCCAGCGGGCCGTCAATCCCGTCGCCGATCTCGCGTTCTACGCCTTCCGCGACTTGGCCCGCACCGATCCGCGCCCGTTCCTCAAGGCCGCCATCGAGCGTTCGCCCGTCTGCGTCGAAGCCGCCCGGAGCATGGAACTGCCCATGGTCGTCGCCTGCCTGCGCGAAATGCCCGACGAGTCCATCTACGATTCCACCCGCGCCGCCCAGCCCGACGAAGTCTGGAACGCCCGCCGCGGCGACGGCTTCGAAAAAGCCGTGACGCTCGCCGCCGTCCTCCACGCGCGCAAGCCCGACGTCCCCTTCGCCCTCCGCGCCGCCAACGAAACCGCCACCCTCGTCTTCGACGGCAAGGAATACGCCTTCAGCAGCCGTAAAGGCCTCTCCCTCGAACTCTCCTGGCCCTTGGCTTGATCGATCGCCGAGCGCCTCTTCCGATGGTTCAGCGTCCCCATGCCGGGAGCTGGGTTGCCCCGGCGACATTGCGCCCGCCGCGAACCCGTCCGGACAAGACCGGTCCGGTCCGCTTTCGCCGCGCTCCTTTGTCCGCACATCATATTTTAGGTTTTGTGAAAACGGTTTAACGCTTTTTCGCGCCGGGGGCAGATAAGGCTTGCCCTTGTCCGGCCATGAGATAAAAATGGCCCGCGTATGTCGAATCGTCGCTGCAGGATCGCCGTGGGCTCGGACCACGGCGGATATGATTTGAAGGAAGAGCTGGCCGGCTGGCTCAAGAGCCAAGGCCACAACGTCACCGACGTCGGCACGCATTCCAAGGAGGCCGTCGACTATCCGGTCTTCGCCGCCGCCGTGGCGCGGGCCGTGGCGGCGGGACGCTGCGACCTCGGCATCGTGGTCGACGGCGCGGGCATCGGCTCGGCCATGGCCGCCAACAAGATCCCCGGCGTGCGCGCGGCGGCGTGCTACAACGAAGCGCTGGCGAAGAATTCCCGCCAGCACAACGGCGCCAACGTCCTGACCCTCGGGTCGGGCCAGATCGATTTCGAAAAGGCGAAAGCCATCGCGGATGTCTTCCTCGCCACGGACTGCACCGAAGAGAGGCACCTCCGGCGCGTCCAGATGATCCAGGACCTCGAGAGCGGCCGCGCGGGCTCCCCCGTCATGGCCGCCATAAAGGAGATGAAATTGGAACTGAGCCCCCAAGACGTCGCGCGCATCGCCGAGCGCGTGAAACAGATCGTCGGCGGCGGCGGCGCGGCCGGCGCGGCCGGCGGCAACCTCGCCCCCGCCCAGCTGGCCCGCATGATCGACCACACCATCCTCAAGCCCGAGGCCACGCAGGCCGACGTGAAGAAGCTGTGCGAGGAAGCCCTCAAGCACAACTTCTTCAGCTGCTGCGTCAATTCCTCGTGGGTCCGCGTCGCCGCCCAGATCCTCCGCGGATCGTCCGTGAAGGTCTGCGCCGTCGTCGGCTTCCCCCTGGGCGCCGCGCCGCCGGAAATCAAGGCCCTGGAAGCCCGCCGCGCCATCCGCGAGGGCGCCAAGGAAATCGACATGGTCATCAACGTCGGCCTGGTCAAGTCCGGCGACTGGGACGCGGTGACGAAGGACATCCGCGCGGTCTCGGAAGCCTGCAAGGACGGCAACGCCCTGCTCAAGGTCATCCTCGAGACGTGCCTGCTGACCAAGGACGAGATCGTGAAGGCCTGCGAAGCCTCCATGAAGGCGCGCGCGGACTACGTGAAGACCTCGACGGGCTTCAACAAGGGCGGCGCCACGGCCGAGGACATCGCGCTGATGGCCCGCACCGTCGCGCCCAAGCGCCTCGGCGTGAAGGCCTCCGGCGGCGTGCGCACCTACGCGGACGCCATGCTGATGATCCGCAACGGAGCGACCCGCGTCGGGTCGTCCAACAGTGTGAAAATGATGGAAGAAGCCGCAGCCGCCACCGGCGGCAAATAACCAAGGAGCCCCCATGGCCGAACTCAGAACGTACGTATTCATCGACAGCCTGCAGCCGCAGTTCGCCTCCTTCCTGGCGACGGTGGCCCGCGGCTACCTGCCCGTCGCCGGTCAAGCCGCCCTGTTCGTGGAAATTTCCCCGGGCATCGCGATCAACCAGGTCACCGACGTGGCCCTCAAGTCCACGCGCGTCACCCCCGGCATGCAGATCGTCGAACGCCTCTACGGCATGCTCGAAGTCCACTCGGATTCCCAGGCCGACGTCCGCCAGGCCGGCGCCGCCATCCTGAAGGATCTCGACCTGTCCGAGGAACAGCGCATCAAGCCCAAGGTCTATTCGTCCCAGGTCATCCGCAACATCGACGACCACCAGACGATGCTGATCAACCGCATGCGCCACGGCAACATGATCACCCGCGGGGAATCGCTCTTCATCATGGAAGTCGCCCCCGCCGGCTACGCCGCGCTCGCCGCGAACGAAGCCGAAAAGGCCGCCAAGATCAACGTCCTGGAGGTCATCACGTTCGGGTCGTTCGGCCGCATCTGGCTGGGCGGCGAAGAACGCGACATCGACGTGGCCTACCGCGCCGCGGAAGCCGCGATCGAAGCGGTCACCGGCCGCTCCGAAGGCAAATAGACCCCGCATTTAAAAAAGAAAACCAACAACAAGAGGTACGAAAATGGCAGATGCATTGGGCATGATTGAAACCCGTTCCTTCCCCGCCACGGTGGAAGCCGCGGATGCGATGGTCAAGGCCGCCAAGGTCGAGCTGGTCAGCTACGAGAAGACGGGCGGGGGCTACACCTCCGTCATCGTCCGCGGCGACGTCGCCGCCGTCAAGGCCGCCTGCGACGCCGGGCAGATCGCCGCCGGCCGCGTCGGCGAAGTGGTCGCCGTCCACGTGATCGCCCGCCCCCACGCCAACGTGGATGCGACGCTCCCGCTGGGCCGCGCGCCCGCCAAGGGCGCCAAGTAAGGCGCTCCCCCGCGGCGGAACGCCGCCGGCCCCCGCCGGCGGCGTCCGCCCAACCCTTTTCCCGATCCCGTTTTTCCGGAGGCAGCATGAATCTCGGCAAAGTCGTCGGCACCGTCGTTTCCACCCGCAAGGAACCCGTTCTGGACGGGATCCGCTTCCTCCTCGTCCGCCTCGTGGATACCGAAGGCAAGGACACCTCTTCGTTCGTCGTCGCCGCCGACGCCATGGGCGCCGGGCCCGGCGAAATGGTCCTGACCGCGGCCGGATCCTCCGCCCGCCAAACGACCATGACCCAGAACAAGCCCGTCGACAACGTCATCATGGCCATCGTCGATACCTGGGAAGTCGACGGCAAAACGAAGTACACCAAATAGGATAGGGCCGGCGCTCCGCGCCGTCCGCACGCCGATTTCACCCATTCGCGGGAGACTCCATGAAATTGACCGACCAAGACATCGAAGCCATCGCCCGGCGCATCGCCGGCGATCTGCGCGGTTCCCCCGCCCCGGCGCCCGCCGCCGCTCCGGCCGCGGCACCGGCCGCCTCGTCGGCGGCAGCCGCCGGCGCCATGGGCATCTTCGCCACGGTCGACGAAGCCGTCGCCGCCGCCAAAGCCGCGTTCCCCGTCTTTTCGTCCCTGCCGCTGGAGAAACGCGGCAAGATCATCGAGAGCATCCGGTCCGTGATGCGCGAAAACGCCACGGCGCTGGCCAAGGCCGCCGCCGACGAAACCAAGCTCGGCCGCTTCGAGGACAAGATCCTCAAGAACCAGCTCGTCATCGAGAAGACCCCCGGCATCGAGGACCTCCCGCCCGTCGCCTTCACCGGCGACCACGGCCTCACGCTGGTCGAACCCGCTCCCTTCGGCATCCTCGGCGCCATCACGCCGACCACCAACCCCACCTCCACCATCATCTGCAACGCCATCGGCATGCTGGCCGCCGGCAACGTCGTCGTCTTCAACGTCCACCCCTCCGCCAAGCAGTGCTCCATCCAGACCGTCGCCCTGCTCAACAAGGCCATCGTCGCCGCCGGCGGCCCGCCCAACGCCGCCGTCTGCGTCGCGGAGCCGACCATCGAGTCCGCCGGCCAGCTCATGAAGCATCCCGGCGTCCGCGTCATCGTCGTCACCGGCGGCGGCGGCGTGGTCAAGGCCGCCATGTCCAGCGGCAAGCGCGCCATCTGCGCCGGCCCCGGCAACCCCCCCGTGGTCGTGGATGAAACGGCCGACGTCGAGAAGGCCGCCGCCGACATCGTCCTCGGCGCCTCCTTCGACAACAACGTCATCTGCGTCGAGGAAAAGGAAACCGTCGTCGTCGCGTCCGTCGCCGACAAGCTGATCCAGGCCATGCTGCGCAACAACGCGGTGCTGATCGACAAATCCAAGATCGCCGCCATGGAACAGGTCATCTTCTCCAAGATGGCCGGCCCGCGCGGGCACGCCGAACTCAACCGCAAGTGGATCGGCCAGAACGCCGACAAGATCCTGGCGGAAATCGGCATCGCCGCCCCGCCCACCACGCGCCTCGCCATCGTCGAAGTGCCCGAGGACCACCCCCTGCTCTGGACCGAGCAGATGATGCCCGTCATGCCGATCACCCGCGTGCCCAACGCGGACTACGCCATCGAGCTCGCCCTGCAGATGGAGGGCTTCAATTACCACACCGCCCTGATGCACTCGCGCAACATCGACAAGCTTTCCAAGATGGCCCGGCAGTGCAACTGCTCCATCTTCGTCAAGAACGGCCGCTCCCAGGCCGGCCTCGGCTTCGGCGGCGAGGGCTACACCTCCTTCACCATCGCCTCGCCCACGGGCGAAGGCCTCACCACCCCGCGCAGCTTCTCGCGCTCCCGCCGCTGCACGCTGGTCGACCACTTCCGGATCGTTTGATGAAATCCTTCCCCGCGTTCGCCTCCATCGAATTCAACAGCGTGCCGGTCGGCCTCTTCGCCGCCGACGCGCTGCTGAAGAAATCGCCCATCTCGATGATCCGCTCCGGTACCATCGGCGCCGGCCGGTTCCTCATCCTGCTGGCGGGCACCACGGCCTCCGTGGCCGAAGCCCACGCGGAGGCGCTCTTCCACGGCGGCCTGCAGGTGGCCGACGACTGTTTCCTGCCCGACATCCATCCCGCGCTCTACGACGCCATCCTCGGCAACGTCCGCAAGATGGGCGAAGGCCCCCTGCTGGTCTTCGAGACGCCGACCGTCTCCTGCAACGCGCAGGCCATCGAGCGCGCCCTGAAGGGCGTGCCTGTCGAACTGCTGGAGTTCCGCGCCGGCGATCCGCGCATGGACGGCCGCGGCCTCGCGATCCTGCAGGGCGACCTCACCGACGTCGAGGCCGCGCAGGAAATCGCCCTCGCCGCGCTGGAAACCCGCGGGATCCCCGCCCAGTACCGGATCCTCACCTCGCCCCACGACGCCCTGCTCAAGCAGGTCTCCGTCTCCACCCGCTTCGACCTCGCCCAGCCCCTCGCCCTCGAAGGAGAAACCGCGTCCTAACCGACAAGGAAGCCGCCATGCTGCTCGGAAAAGTCATCGGAACCGTGGTCTCCACGCAGGTCTACGAAGGCCTGCAAGGCGTCCCCATGCTGCTCGTCCAGCCGCTGGCCAAGGACGGCGCCGAAAAAGGCGCGCCCGTGGTCTGCGCCGACGGCACGCGCATGGCCGGCCCCGGCGAACTGGTCTACTACGAAGGCGGCCGCGAGGCCGCCATGACCCTGGAGCCGTGGTTCGTCCCCGTGGACCACGCCATCGTCGGCATCGTGGACGGCGTCGGGGCGCCGAACTGGAAAGGCGGCCCCGCATGATCCTCGGCAAGGTCATCGGCAACCTCCATTCCACCGTCAACCACCCGTTCTACGACGGGAAGAAGATGCTGGTGGTGGAAAAGATCGAAATGGACGGCCAGACCGGCTCCGGCTATCTCGTGGCGGTGGACCGCGCGGGCGCCGGGCCCGGCGAAACGGTGTTGATTCTCGACGAAGGCAACGGAGCGCGGCAGGTGCTCGAATCGAAGGACGGGCCGATCCGCAGTGTGATTGTGGGCATCGTGGACGAGATCGACGTGGCGAAAACCCCGTGAACCCCACGGGGTTTTCGGTTCAATAGGCAGAAACCGAGGAACAAACAGCCCGCGCCCGGCGCGGAACAGAAAGAAGGCCGACAATGAAAGCAGTCCTGATCATCCTGGATTCCGTGGGCATCGGCAGCGCGCCCGACGCGGCCGAATACGGCGATGCCGGCGCTTCGACCCTCCCGCACCTCGCGGCCGCCGCCGGTGGAGTCCAACTTCCCACGATGCAGAAGATGGGTCTCGGCAACATCCCCGCCCTCCTCCACCACCGCCCCGCCGAAAAAATCGAAGGCGTTCCGCCGGAACCCAAGCCGATCGCGTCCTACGGCGCCATGCGCGAAATGTCCGACGGCAAGGACACCATCACCGGCCACTGGGAAATCGCCGGCCTCGAAGTGGATCCCGGCTTCCACAGCTTCCCGTTCGAAAATTCCTTCCCGCGCGATTTAATCGCCGCGTTCGAGAAGGAAACCGGCCGCAAGCTCATCGGCAACAAGGCCGCCAGCGGCACCGCCATCATCGACGAACTCGGCCCGGAACACGTCAAGACCGGCGCGCTGATCTGCTACACCTCCGCCGACAGCGTCTTCCAGATCGCCGCCCACGAGGAAGTCGTGCCCGTTCCCGAACTGTACCGCTATTGCGAGATCGCCCGGCGCCTCTGCGACCCCCTGCGCGTCGGCCGCGTCATCGCCCGCCCCTTCATCGGCAAGCCCGGCGCCTTCAAACGCACGGAAAACCGCAAGGATTTCGCCTATCTGCCCGATGAGCAAACCATCCTCGAACGGCTTGTCGAAAAAGATGTCCCCGTCTATGCCGTCGGCAAGATCGAGGACATCTATTGCCACCGCGGCATCGCCGAATCCGTCCACACCGGCAACAACGCCGATTCCCAGGCGCTCGTTGAAAAGTGGACGAAGGAAAAGACCGACGGCCTCATCGTTGCGAACTTCATCGACTACGACATGGTCTACGGCCATCGCCGCGACGCCAAGGGCTACGCGAAGAGCTTGGAATTGACCGACCAGTGGCTGGCGAAGTATCTCCCGCTGGTGCAGGAAGGCGACATGCTCATCATCACCGCCGACCACGGCAACGACCCGACCTTCAAGGGCACCGACCACACGCGCGAATACGTGCCCCTGCTGGTCTACCGCCCCGGCGAACCCGCCGAAAACCTCGGCATCCGCCGCGGCTTCTACGACGTCGCCCAGTCGCTGGCCAAGTTCTTCAACGTCCCCGCCATTCCGCGCGGCGCGTCGTTCGTCTAGGCTCGGAATGAAGGCCGCCGCTCCCTTGCTGGTTGGATCTTGAATATTGGATATTGAACATTGAGTTTTAAGGAGTCCTTATGGTTCCCCAATGGATTATCGAAAAGAAGCGCGACGGCCACGTCCTGACCGCCGAGGAAATCCGCTTCTTCATCAACGGCTACACCAAGGGCACGATCCCCGACTACCAGATGTCGGCCATGGCCATGGCGATCTTCCTCAAGGGCATGACGCCCGAGGAAACCGCCGTCCTGACCGACACCATGATGCACTCGGGAGCCATGGTGGACACCTCGTCCATCAAGCTGCCCAAGGTGGACAAGCATTCCACCGGCGGCATCGGCGACAAGGTCTCGCTCATCCTCGCCCCGCTCGCCGCGTGCGCCGGCCTCGCCGTCCCGATGATCTCTGGCCGCGGCCTCGGCATCACCGGCGGCACCCTCGACAAGCTGGAATCCATCCCCGGCTTCAACGTCAACCTCTCCGAAAAGCAGTTCATCGAGACCATCCACAAGTGCGGATTCTCGATGATCGGCCAAACCGGCGAGATCGCCCCCGCCGACAAGAAGCTCTACGCCCTGCGCGACGTCACGGGCACCGTGGCCTCGATCCCGCTGATCACGGCCTCGATCATGTGCAAGAAGATGGCCGAGGGCATCGATTCGCTCGTGCTCGACGTCAAATGGGGCACCGGCGCCTTCATGCGCACGATTGAAGACGCCACCGCCCTCGCCCAGTCCATGGTCCGCGTCGGCAAGGCCATGAACAAGGGCATGGTCGCGCTCCTGACGGACATGAACCAGCCGCTGGGCCGCACCGCCGGCAACGCGCTGGAAATCATCGAGTCCATGGAATGCCTGCAGGGCAAGTACGCGGACGAAGACCTCATGAACATCACGATGGCCCTCACCGCCGAAATGCTCGTGCTGGGCAAGAAGGCCGCGACCGTGGAAGAGGCCACCGGCATCCTGAAGAAGATCATCGCCTCCGGCGCCGCCTTCGCGAAGTTCAAGGAAATGGCCGCGCTCCACGGCGCCGACGTCTCCGCGCTGGACGACCTGTCCAAGTTGCCGAAGGCCTCCATCGTGAAGCCCTTCCCCGCGCCCGCCGCCGGCTATCTGGCCAAGGTGGATGCCGAATCCATCGGCCGGGCCGTCCTCGTCCTCGGCGGCGGCCGCCAAAAGACCGACGACAAGATCGACTACGGCGTCGGCACTTCCGGCCTCGCCAAGATCGGCGACCAGGTCGAAAAGGGCCAGCCGCTCGTCGTCGTGCACGCCAATTCTCAGGAAAAACTCGCGCAGGCCATGGCCTACGTCGAAAAGGCCTTCGAAATCTCGGCCCGGCCCGTCGCCGCGCCGAAACCCATCGTCGCCCGCATCACGGGCTGACGCCATCGTCCAACAGAAAGGAACCCCCATGATTCTCCGCAAACCGCTCGAAGCTTCCCTCGCCGCCGTGAAGAAGGCCTTCCCCAAGGCCAAGCCGCAGCTCGGCATGATTCTCGGCTCCGGCCTCAGCGAGGTCGCCGATTCCTTCGAACCGCTCGGCGTCCTGTCCTACGAGAAGATTCCCGGCCTGGGCAAGGCCGGCGTCGCCGGCCACGCCGGCCGTCTCGTCTGGGGCAAGTCCGCCGGCATCGAGACCTTCATCTTTCAGGGCCGCCGCCACGTCTACGAAGGCGTGGGCTGGGAAGCCGTCGCCACGCCCCTCTTCCTGCTGAAGAGCCTCGGCGCGAAAGCCGTTTTCCTCACCAACGCCGCCGGCGGCACGAATCCAAAATGGAAGCCTGGCGACCTGATGGTCATCGACGACCACATCAACATGATGGGCGTCACGCCGCTGCTGGGCGCGCACGATCCGTTCTGGGGTCCGCGCTTCCCCGACCAGTCGTTCATCTACGATCGCAAGCTGCGCGGCGTGCTGGCCCGCGCCGGCAAGAAGGCCAAGGTCGCCCTGCGCCACGGCGTCTATTTCGCCGGCACCGGCCCGACCTACGAAACCCCCGCCGAAGTCCGCGCCTGGCGCGCGCTCGGCGCCGACGCCGTCGGCATGAGCACCGTGCCCGAGGCCATGCTGGCCAACGCCGCCGGCCTGCGCGTCGTCGGCCTCTCCTGCATCACCAACATGGCCGCCGGCATTCTCAACCAGGCCCTGACCCACCAGGAGGTCTTCGAGACCTCCCAGAAGGCCATGGCCGGCATGAAGCGGCTCATCCTCCAGTTCTGGAAAGAACTGGCCAAGGAAACCCTGTAGGCAATCGAAAGGAACATCTCCCATGGCCAAGAAAGCGAAAAAAGCGGCGAAGAAAGCCGATGAAATGCAATACCACGTGCACCTGAAGCGGGGCGACGTCGGCCGCTACGTGCTGCTGCCGGGCGATCCGGGCCGCGTGCCGCTGATCGCGTCGTTCTTCGACAACGCGAAGGAAGTGGCGTTCAACCGCGAATACCGCACCTGGACCGGCACCGTCGCCGGCATCAAGGTCTCCTGCTGCTCCACCGGCATCGGCTGTCCCTCCACCGCCATCGCGGTCGAGGAACTGATCAAGTGCGGCGCGGACACTTTCATCCGCATCGGCACCTGCGGCGCCCTCCAGCGCGAAGTGAAGCTCGGCGATCTGTGCATCACCACCGGCGCCGTGCGCGAGGAAGGCACCACCCGCCAGTACGTGCCGCTCTCCTACCCCGCCGTGGCCGACCTCGACGTCACCCTGGCCCTGCGCCAGGCCGCCAAGAACCTGAAGCTGCCCGCGCACACCGGCATCGGCCACTGCAAGGACGCCTTCTTCATCGAGGACAAGGACATTCCCATCCGCGAGGACATCGACGCCAAGTGGAACGCCTGGTACCGCTCGAACGTCATCTCGACGTCGATGGAATCCGCCGCGCTGTTCGTCGTGTCGAGCATCCGCCGCGTCCGCGCGGGCGAAGTGCTCGCCACCATCGGCCTGACCTACGACGATGCCCCCATCATCGCCAAGGTCGGCGTGGAAGAAGCCATCCGCACCGCCATCGAAGCGATCAAGATCCTCGACAAGCAGGAACGGAAATAGCCTCTCCCGCCATGTTCTCCCGCGGCCTTCACGGGCTCGTCGCAGCCGTCCTGCTCCTGCAGGCCGGCTGCGCCGGTTTCCGCACCTGCAACGATACCTGGCTGGGCCCGGACAAGGCCAAGCATTTCGCCGCGGGGTTCGTCCTTGGCGCCGGCGGCGCCTTGGCCGCGCGCGATCTCGAGCCCGAAGAAGCGGCGGCGATCGGCTGGACGACCGCCATGGCTGCGGGCTTCGGCAAGGAAGCCTACGATCTGCGCGTCAAGGGCACGTGCTGGAGCTGGCGGGACGTGTTCTGGGATTTTCTCGGCGCCTCGGCCGGGGCCAGCCTGGCGCTGGCGGCCGATTGAGCGCCCGTCAAACCCACGCCGCGGCCAGCGCGCGCAGCTGTTCCGGCGTTTCGACGATCCGTCCGCCGCGATAGGGCGCGCGCCATTTCCCGCCGGCGCGAATCCGCGCGCGATAAAGCGTGGCATAGGCCATGTTCGGCGCGGCGGCGCCCTTGCCCCCCACGAGTTCCGCACCCCGCCGCACGTTGTCGCTCATCCAGGCCGGCAGGCGCGCCGCGTAGTCGTTGCGCGCCACTTCGCCGACGTGGCAGGCCAACGCCTTTTGCAGCGCGGCCACGTGGGACTTCTTCGCCGCCACCATCAGGTTCGGCCGTTCCAGCGGGTGCCAATATTCGGTTTCCACGACGTGGAAACCGCCGCCGGCCGCATCCATGGCCGCCACGCCCAGGCGATGCGTCGCCCGGTGCGTGGGATGCCCATCCTTCGCATGCGGCAGAAAAACCGCGTCCGGCCGAATCGCCGCCAAGACCGCCGGCAATTCCGCCGCGGGATCTTCCGCCGCCAGAAAACGCACCCCGAATCCCAGCGCGCGGCAGGCCGCGCGCAGTTCCCGGGCCCGCGCCGCGCGCCGGTCCGCGCGGCTGCCCAAAGTCGCCGGCACCACCCAGACCCGGAAACCGCATTCCTCCTTGAGGCGCAGCGGCAAAAGCCCCGTGATGCTTTCGTCGTCGGGATGGGGCGCCAAGATCAAAACCGTCGCTGTCATATCCGCTTCATATTCCTTTTGTTGCGGACGCGCCACTCCATTCGGCGCCGAAACGCTTGAATTCCATCGCCAACGGAGTAGATTTAACAGGTTGTTGATCGATGAGACTGATGCTCTACAACATGCGCTACGCGACGGGGGCGGGGTTCAAATTCCACCTTCCCGTCCCGTTTGGCGGCTTTTTCCGCAAGACCTCCAGGAATCTGGACTCTTTGATCCGATTCTTCCGCGAGCAGAAGGCCGACGTCCTGGGCCTGGTGGAAATCGATGCCGGTTCCTATCGCGCCGGACACCGCAGCCAAGCCGACGTCATCGCCCGCCAGCTGGGCAAGCGGCCGTTCTGCCGTTCGAAATACAGCTATCTGTCCTGGTGGAGCCGGCTGCCCCTGATGCGCAAGCAGGCCAACGCCTGCATCTCGGAGTATTCCGTCGTCCGCGAACGCACCCATTTCCTCCGCAAAGGCGTCAAGCGCCTCGTCATGGAGCTCGAGCTCGAAGACGTCGTCATTTTCATCGTCCACCTGGCCCTCGGTCGCCGCACCCGGGCCGCCCAGCTGGCCGACCTGGCCCGGCTCGCCAAAAACGCCCGCAAGCCCTATCTGATCGCCGGCGATTTCAATGCCTTCGCCGGCAAGGTCGAATTGCGGGATTTCATGGCCGAGTTGAAGCTGGCCAGCGCGAATCGCTCCGATCTGCCGACCTTCCCCAGCCGCGCTCCGCGCTGGCAGCTCGATTTCATCCTGCACAGCCCCGAGATCCGCGTCACCCACTTCGAGGTGGCCCGCGACGTCCGCCTCAGCGACCATTTGCCGCTGATCTGCGACTTCGAAGTCCTGCCGCCCGCGCGCGGCGCCAGCGCCTGAAGACAACCCCAACGGGACGGTTGCTTCCTGCCCGGCCGCCTGCTAGAATCGCGGTCAAAGGAGTGACCATTCCATGAAACGGCTTTTTGCTTTCCTCCTCGGTACGCTGGGCGCGGTCTGGGCGGCCCAGGCGGACATCCGGACGGATTGGGCCTACCACGCCATCGGCAACGGCGGCCGCGTCGCCGAACAGGTCCCCGGCGAAACTTTCGCGTTCCTGGCCAACGGCACCGACCAGATTCCGGACGGCGAAACGGTGACGCTCTACGTCCTGACCGCGCGGGATTTCGCCGGCGACATGGAAGAACAGGTGTTCGTGCGCTGGTGGGACGGCTATATGTCGCATTGGATCATGGGCGTCTGGGTGAAGAACGTCGCGCTGGATGCCGCGCGGCCGGAAACCCGGTTCCGGGGCTTGCCCGAAGAAGGCGCCGTCGATCTGGATTTGTGGCGGATCGAAATCCCGGCGGCGATCACCCAGCCGGGCGACAACTTCTACGCCATCCAGCTCAAGGGATATGCGCCGGACAACTCCGACGAGCGGTTCCTCCTGCGGCAACCCGGCGGCGATTTCTGCCATTCCAACAATTTCGGCCAGGTCTGGTCCGCTTCGGAAGAGTTCGACGGCCAGGATTGGCGGGTGCAGATCCTGCCCTGAGCGGCGCATGGCGGTCGTTTTTTCGGTTTTTACCGGCTCCTGCCTTGACTTTGGCGAAGCAATCCCGGCACTCTAG
>Ga0116145_1001379_pt1 | contig 24557 bp, 19 predicted proteins | sample AD_JPNHG1_MetaG_FD_89747 | JGI IMG/M metagenome (GOLD analysis project Ga0116145, IMG submission 89747) | Active sludge microbial communities of municipal wastewater-treating anaerobic digesters from Japan - AD_JPNHG1_MetaG | ecosystem: Engineered > Bioreactor > Anaerobic > Digestate | place... | reverse complement strand
TGACCGATCCGGAAACCGCGCCCGAAGAGATCGACCGCGTGCTGGCCGCGAGCCTCGCACGCAAGCTGCCGGGCTATATCGAGCTGCCCGCCGACATGGCCGGTCGGCCCTGCCGCGCGCCCAGCCCGGATTGGCGCCCCGCCGCGCCCGTTTCCGATTCCGCGCAACTCGCCGCCGCCGTGGCCGCGACCGCAGCGCGCTTCGACCGCGCGGAGCATCCGCTTGCGCTCGTCGGCATGGAACTGGCCCGGCAGCGGCTCGGGCCCGATGCCCTGCGCCTCGTCGAGACGGTCGAAATCCCGTTCGCCTCCATGCTCAGCAGCAAGAGCCTGCTGCCGGAATTCCATCCGCAGTTCGTCGGCATCTACCAGGGCGGCTGGAGCCGCGAAACCGTGCGCCGGCAGGTCGAGGAGGCCGACTGCCTGCTCGCGCTGGGCGCGTGGATGACGGATCTCGACACCGGCCTGTTCAGCACGCATCTCGACGCCGCCCGCACGATCTTCGCGGATTCCGGCCGGGTGCGCATCGGCGAAAAGGTCTTCGAGAACGTCCAGCTGGGCGATTTCGTGCGCGCGCTGATCCCTGCGCTGCGGCCGCGGTCCTATCTGGAGTCCCATCCCGCGCAGCCGCGCCGGCCGCGCGCGCCGTTCGTCGCCCAGCCCGCCTGCGGCCTGACCGCGCCGCGGCTCTACGAATGCCTCGGCGGGTTCCTCGACGACCAGATGGTGCTGCTGGCCGAGCCCGGCGACGCCTTCTGCGCCGCGCCGGATTTCCTGATCGAAGAAGCCGAAAACTTCATCGTCCAGACCTACTACGCCTCCATCGGCTACTGCACGCCGGCGGCGCTGGGCGTCGCCGTGGCCCGGCCGGACAAGCGGCCCGTCGTGCTGACCGGCGACGGGGCGCTGCAGATGACCGCGCAGGAGATCTCCACCCTGATCCGCCAGCGCTGCCCGGCCATCGTCGTCGTGATCAACAACGACGGCTATCTCGTCGAGCGCGAACTCCACGTCGACGGCGCCTACAACGATCTCCAGATGTGGCATTACGCCCGCTTGCCGGGCGTTTTCGACCAAGCCGGCGATTTCGCCGTCGGCGCCCGCGCGACGACGGAAGAAGAACTCGTGGCCGCCCTCGACCGCGCCCGGCGCGAGCAGGACAAGTTCCATTTGATCGAGGCCTGGTTGCCCAACCGCGACTGCTCCGCGGGCCTGCGGCAGCTCGGCGAAGCCTTTCGCCGGCAGCAGAAGTAGGCGGTTGGGATAAACCCGGCCGGACGTATCCGGAAACTCAGGATTTCGCCGCGGGGGATTTCGGGGCGGCGCGCCGGCGGGAGCGGGGGCGGAAGGGCGCGCGAAAGGCTTCGTCGAAGTCGTAGAGATCGTCGAAGTCTTCAATCTTGTCTTCCTCCGTCTTGCCGAGGAGGCCGGCTTCGAGGAGGAGGAAGACGATTTCGCCGAAGTCGCGCGTGGTGCGCACGCCCCAGCGGCCGAGGACGGTCATGGCCAGCGGCCCATACTGCTCGAGGGCATAGGCGCGCAGGCCATCGGCCAGTTCGGCGCCGGAGATCTGGCGGGGCTTTTTCTCCTTCTCCTGCACCTGCTTGAGGGTTTTCACCAGGCCGTCGTTCAGGAAGGCGAACGCCTCGGGCGCATAGCGCCCGTCCCGGGCACAGATGCGGGCGACGGCTTCGGGAAAGGGGGGGATTTCCATCGCGTCAGGATTTCAGCGCGGCTTTGATCCGGTCGGCGAGGGCGGCGGCCTCGGACATGTCGGCGTAGGAGTGGGGCGTCCAGTTCCAGTGGTGGCCGTCATGCTTGAAGCGCGGGACGACGTGGAAATGGACGTGGGGCACGACCTGGCCGGCGGCGGCGCCGTTGGCCTGGTGCACGTTGACGCCGTCCGCGCCGAGGCCTTCCAGCTGCGCCTGGGCGATGCGGCGCACGACGGCGATCACCTTGGCCAGCACGTCGTCGGGGGTGGCGACCAGCGGATTGTAGTGCGCTTTGGGGATGACGAGGGCGTGGCCTTTCACGATGGGACCGATGTCCATGAAGGCGAGGACGTCGGCGTCCTCGTAGAGCTTGATGGAGGGGATCTGGCCGGCGACGATTTTGCAGAAGATGCAATTGGGATCGTTCATGGTGCGGGGTGCTCCTGGGGCGGGACGTAGGGGCCGGGCCGGTCTTGGCGCTGGTGATACCAGCGGCCGCCGATGCCGAGGCAGAAGAGCAGGAGAATCCCCAGCAGGAAGCGGCGTTCCCGGAGGGTCAGGTCGAAACAGGCCCGCAGGGGATCGGCCAGCGCGGAGATGGTCTCCTTCCACTTCATGCCGCAAAGTGTAGGGAGAGAAGCCCGGAGAGGCGACAAAAAAGAGCGTTCGGCCGGCGGTTGCCGGCTGTTATTCCGGAAACGTTTGAGACTGGAAAAAGGGGGGGCGGGGGTGGTAGGGTGCAGGACCGATGTTGTGCCAGAACTGCCATCAGAACGAGGCCACCGTCCATTTGACCCAAATCGTGGACGGCAAGGCCGAAAAATACCACCTCTGCGAGGCGTGCGCCGAGCAGAAGGGGATCGACGTCCATGCCGATCCGATGGACCTGAGCGGCATGATGGAGAAGCTGAAAAACCAGCTGGAGCACCTGAAAGAGGATTTGGTCGTCGAGCGCCCGCCGGCGGGCCCGGCCACGTGCCCGGCTTGCGGGATGACCCGGACGGAGATCCTGAAGAAGGGCCGGCTGGGCTGCGACCGCTGCTACGAGGCGTTCGCGGCGGAAATGCTGCCGGTGGTGGTGTCGCTGCAGCACGCCGACCAGCATCTGGGCAAGGTGCCGCGGCGGGCGTCGGTCCGGATGCGGGCGTCGGTGGAGCAGGCGCGCCTGCGCCGGGAACTCGACCAGGCCGTCGCGGCCGAGAACTACGAGCTGGCGGCGAAACTGCGCGACCAGATCAAGGCGTTGCCGGCGGAAGGCGGGACGCCGTGAGCCCGCGCGCGCCGGAGGATGACGCCGCCTACGGGGCGGCTTACGGCATCGTGCTGAGCAGCCGGGTGCGCCTGGCCCGCAACCTGCGCGGCTTGCCGTTTCCCGACCGCGCGCCGCCGGAGGTCCGCGCCGAAGTGCGCCGCCGCGTGCAGGCCGCCGCCCGCGCCGCGCTGCCGTTCCAGGAACTGCTGGCGGACGCGCCCCCGCTGCGCCGCCAGATGCTGTTCGAAGACCATCTCATCAGCCGCCATCTGCTCGAAGACCGTCCGGAAGCCGCGCTGTGCCTGAACGAGGCGCGGACGCAGTCGGTCATGATCAACGAGGAAGACCACCTGCGCATCCAGGCGCTGCGGCCCGGCCTGGCGCTGCGGGAGGCCTGGACGGACGCCGACGCGCTCGACGACGCGCTCGAGGCGCAGCTGGACTACGCCTTTTCGTCGTCGCTGGGCTACCTGACGAGCTGTCCCACCAACGTGGGCACGGGCATGCGCGCGAGCGCGATGATGCATCTGCCCGGCCTGGTGCTGCAGAACGAAATGGAGGCGATCGCCAACGGCCTGGGCAAGATCGGCCTGACCGTGCGCGGCCGCTGGGGCGAGGGCACGGCGGCGCTGGGCCACATGTTCCAGGTGTCGAACCAGCTGACGCTGGGGGTGGCCGAAAACCGCATCCTGGCCGACCTCGAAGAGATCGTGAAGGAAATCGCCGAGCACGAGCGCAACGCGCGCGAACGCCTGAAGCGCGAGCGCCGGATCTTCGTGGAGGATCTGGCGGCGCGCGCGCGCGGCCTGCTGGCTTCGGCGCGGCTGATGACGGCGCAGGAAGCGCTCGAACGGCTGTCGGAAGTGCGCCTCGGCATCGCGCTGGGGCTGGTCAAGGGCATCGCGATGCCGCAGGTGGACCGCCTGCTGCTGGAAGTGCAGCCCGCCCACCTGCAGTCGGCCGCGGGCCGGCTGATGGGCACCGAGGAGCGGGACGCCGCGCGGGCCGCGCGGCTGCGCGCCGAACTGGGCCGCCGCCCGCCCGCCAAACCCAAATCGGAAAAGAGGAACCCATGAACAATTTCACTCCCCGGGCGCAGCAGGTGCTGCAGCTGGCGCGCAAGGAAGCCGACCGGTTCAACCACGGCTACATCGGCACGGAACATCTCCTGCTGGGACTGATCGCCCTCGGCGAAGGCGTGGCCGTGACCGTTCTGCGCCGGATGGGCCTGGATCTCGAAACGGTGCGCCTGGAAGTGGAAAAGGCCGTCGGCGTGGGCTCGGACATGAAGACGGTCGGCAACGTGCCCTACACGCCGCGCGTGAAGAAGGTGCTGGCGCTGGCCGGCACCGAGGCGCGGGCGATGAACGTGGAATTCGTGGGTACGGAGCACATCCTGCTGGGGCTGTTGCGCGAAGGCGAAGGCGTGGCCGCGCGCGTGCTGACGAATCTGCGGGTGGACCTCGACCGGACCCGCGAGGCGGTGCTCAAGGAACTGGATCCGAACTACGAGCCCGGCGCGCCGCGGGAAGAACCCGGCGGCGAGCCCGAAGGTCCGGAACTGGGCCCCGGCCCGGGCGCGCGCGGCGCCAAGGATTCCAAGACGCCGGCCCTGACCACCTTCGGGCGCGACCTGACGGCGCTGGCGCAGCAGGGCGCGCTGGATCCGGTGATCGGCCGCGCGGACGAAATCGAACGCGTGATGCGCATCCTGTGCCGCCGCACGAAGAACAATCCGGCGCTGCTGGGCGAGGCGGGCGTGGGCAAGACGGCCATCGCCGAAGGTCTCGCGCAGGCCATCGTCAACGGCGAAGTGCCCGAACTGCTGCACGGCAAGCGCGTGATCTCGCTGGACCTGGCGCTGATGGTGGCCGGCACGAAGTACCGCGGCCAGTTCGAGGAGCGCATCAAGGCGGTCATGGACGAAATCCGCCGGGTGAAGAACGTGATCCTGTTCGTGGACGAGCTGCACAGCCTGGTGGGCGCGGGCAGCGCGGAAGGCGCCATGGACGCGGCCAACATCCTCAAGCCGGCGCTGTCGCGCGGCGAGTTGCAGGTGGTCGGCGCGACGACGCTGAACGAGTACCGCAAGTTCATCGAGAAGGACGCCGCGCTGTCGCGGCGGTTCCAGAGCGTGCTGGTGCGCGAGCCGTCCGTCGAGGAAGCCATCGAAATCCTCAAGGGCCTGAGCGCGCGCTACGAGGCGCACCACCACGTCCACTACGCGACCGAAGCCATCGAGGCGGCCGTGCGCCTCTCCGCGCGCTACCTGCAGGACCGGTTCCTGCCCGACAAGGCGATCGACGTGATCGACGAAGCCGGCGCGCGCGCCCGCATCGGCGCCCTGACCCGGCCGGTCCACGTGAAGGACAAGGAAAAGGAAATCGCCGGCCTGCTGGTGCAGCGGAACGCGGCCATCCAGGAGGAGCGGTTCGAAGAAGCCGCCCGGCTGCGCGACGCGGAGCGCGCCGCGCGCGCCGACCTGGAAAAGGAACTGGCCGACTGGCGCAAGGACCACTCCGAAAAGGTCGTGGACGTGACCGAGGAAGACGTGCGCCTGATCGTCTCCAAATGGACCGGCGTGCCGCTCGAGAAGATGGAGCAGAAGGAAACCGCCCGGCTGCTGGAAATGGAAGGCGCGCTGACGAAGACGGTCATCGGCCAGCCCGAGGCCATCGCTTCCATCTGCAAGGCGCTGCGGCGCTCGCGGGCGGACCTGAAGGATCCGCGCCGGCCGATCGGCTCGTTCATCTTCCTGGGCCCGACGGGCGTGGGCAAGACGCTGCTGGCGAAATCGCTGGCGGAATTCATGTTCAACAGCCCCGACGCGCTGATCCAGATCGACATGTCCGAATACATGGAGAAGTTCAACGCCTCGCGGCTGGTCGGCTCGCCGCCCGGCTACGTGGGCTACGAAGAAGGCGGGCAGCTCACGGAGCGCGTGCGCCGGCGGCCCTATTCGGTGGTGCTCTTCGACGAGATCGAAAAGGCGCATCCGGACGTCATGCACATGCTGCTGCAGATCCTGGAAGAAGGCCGCCTGACCGACGGGCTGGGGCGCGCGGTGGATTTCCGCAACACCATCATCATCATGACCCCAACATCGGCTCCGAGATCGTCCGCAAGGGCGCGGGGCTGGGCTTCGCGGGGCACACGGCGGAGGCGGACTACGCGACGCTGCGCGAGCAGATGCTGGAAGCCGCCAAGCACAACTTCCGGCCCGAGCTGCTCAACCGCGTGGAAGAAGTCATCGTCTTCCGGCAGTTGCAGCAGGAAGACGTGCGCACGATCCTCGCGATCGAGGTGGACAAGGTCGCCGCGCGCCTCAAGGCGCGCGAGATCCGGCTGTCCGTGCTGCCGTCCGCGTTCGATTTCCTGATGGCCAAGGGCTTCGACCGCCAGTACGGCGCGCGCCAGCTGCGCCGCGCCGTGGAGCGGTATCTCGAGAACGTGCTGGCCGAGGAAATCCTCCGCGGCACGTTCGGCGCCGGCGAAATCGTCGAGGTGGAAGCCGGCGACGACCGGCTCGATTTCCATCCGCCGAAAGGCGAAGCCCCGGCCGCGCCGGAGGCCGCGGAACCGCCCGCGCCGAAGCCGCCGCGCCGCAAGAAAAAGGACGAAGGCGAGGCATGAGCGTTTTCCGCATCCAGAACACCCTGACGCGGCAGCTGGAGGAATTCCGGCCGCTGGAAGCCGGCCACGCGCGCATGTACACCTGCGGGCCCACGGTCTACAACTTCGCGCACATCGGCAACTTCCGGGCCTACGTCTTCGAGGACCTGCTGCGCCGCTGGCTCAAGTTCAAGGGCTTCCGCGTGACGCAGGTGATGAACCTGACCGACGTCGACGACAAGACCATCCGCGATTCGCAGGCGGCCGGAAAGCCCTTGGCCGAGTTCACGGAAATCTACAAAAAGGCTTTCTTCGAGGATATCCGGACGCTGAACGTCGAGCCGGCCGAGCATTATCCGGCGGCGACCGACCACGTGCCCGAGATGATCGCCATCATCCGGAAGCTGTTCGACAAGGGCTACGCCTACCAGTCCGAGGACGGCTCGGTCTATTTCAGCATCGCCAAGTGGCCGGCCTACGGCAAGCTGGCGCATCTGGACCGCGCGGGCATGCGCGCCGGCGTGCGGATTTCGTCGGATGAATACGACAAGGAGAACGTCGCCGATTTCGCGCTGTGGAAGGCGTGGGACGAAAAGGACGGCGCGGTGGCCTGGGATTCGCCGTGGGGCCGCGGGCGGCCGGGCTGGCACATCGAGTGCTCCGCCATGAGCCAGAAGTACCTCGGCGCGAGCTTCGACCTGCACACCGGCGGCGTGGACAACATCTTCCCGCACCACGAGGACGAGATCGCCCAGAGCGAGGCCGCCAACGGGCAGCCGTTCGCGACCTACTGGATGCACTGCGCGCACCTGATGGTGGACGGCCAGAAGATGTCGAAGTCGCGCGGCAACTTCCACACCCTGCGCGACGTGCTCGCGCGCGGGTACACGGGCCGCGAGGTGCGCTACGAGCTGCTGGCGACGCACTACCGCGCGCCGCTGAATTTCACGTTCGCCTCGCTGGACGCGGCCCGCACCGCGCTGCGGCGCGTGGACGAATTCACGGCGCGGCTGGCCGATGCCGCGGGGAACGCCGCGGCGGGGCCGCTGCCCGGCTGGGCCCAGGCGGCGGCGGAGCGGTTCGAGGCCGCGCTGGACGAGGATCTCAACGTCTCCGCCGCGCTGGCGGCGCTGTTCGACGCCATCCGCGAAGGCAACGCCGTGATGGACGCCAAGCTGCTGACGCCGGCGGACGCCGCGGCGGTGCAGGCGCTGTTCAAGCGCTGGGACGGCGCCCTGGGCGTGCTGGAAAAGCCCGCCGAAGCGATTCCCGCGGCGGTGCAGGCGCTCTTGGATCGCCGGCAGGCCGCGCGCGCGGCCAAGGACTGGAAGCAGTCCGACGCCCTGCGCGACGACATCGCCGCCCTCGGCTGGACCGTCAAGGACACCCCCAAGGGCCAGGTGGCGACGAAAGCCTAGAAATTTCAGCAGGAAAACAGGAAATTTGCAGGAAAACAGGATGGCAGCCGAAGACCCTTTGCCGGACAAGGAGCTGACGGAGAAAATCATCGCCGCGGCGATGGAAGTTCACCGAATCTTGGGCCCGGGCTTTCTGGAGTCGGTGTACGAAGAAGCGCTTTGCATCGAATTGCGGCGTCGCGGAATCGCTTATGAACGGCAGAAATCCATCGAAATTCCTTTTCGAGAGGAAAGCGCAGGGGAACACAGGTTGGATTTGCTGGTGGAGTCGCGAGTGATTGTCGAACTGAAAGCCGTAAAGGATTTCGAGCCCATCTTTTTCGCGATCCTGCGTTCCTATCTGAAGGCCGCCAAGCTGAAAACGGGGTTGCTGATCAATTTCAATGCCGTTCCGCTGGCCGTCAAGCGAGTCGGCCCCGAATATTTTGGCCGTTCACCATGATTTCTCCTGTTTTCCTGTAAATTTCCTGTTTTCCTGCTAGAAATGGTTTTTGGAGGTTTTGAAATGGCCAAAGGCAGACTGATCACGTTCGAGGGGCCGGAGGGGGCGGGCAAGAGCACCCAGGCGGCCATGCTGATTTCGAAGCTGGAGGCGCGCGGGATCGAGGTGGTCTACACCCGCGAGCCCGGCGGCACGAAGCTCGGCGAGGCCATCCGCGGCATCCTGCAGTACAACGCTGCCGGCGAAGATCCGTGTCCGGAGAGCGAAGTGCTGCTGTTCGAGGCCAGCCGCGCCCAGCTGGTGCGCCACGTGATCCGCCCGGCGCTGGAACGCGGCGCGTGGGTGCTCTGCGACCGCTTCGCGGATTCCACGACGGCCTACCAGGGCTTCGGCCGCGGCTTTTCCGTGGAGCTGATGGAGACCATCAACCGCTTCGCGATCGGCGCGGCGGTGCCGGACATGACGATCCTGCTGGACGTCAACGTGAGCCTGGGCATGCAGCGCTGCGCGAAGCGGCAGGTCGGCAAGAAGGTCCAGCATGACCGGATCGAAAGCGAAGCGCTGGAATTCCACGAAAAGGTCCGCCAGGGCTACCTGGAACTGGCCCGGCGTTTCCCGGAACGGTTCCGCAAGGTGGACGCGATGCGGCTGGCGGAGCCGATCGCCGAAGACGTTTGGAGACTGGTGAGCGATGCCTTCCTCGCGCAAGGTTGAGACGGCGCTGGAGAATTTCCGCCGGGCGTTCGCCGCGGGGCGCATGCCGCACGCGGTGCTGGTATCGGGCCATCCGCGCGGGGCGGGGGCGGAATTCGCGGAAGGCCTGCTCGCGCTGGCGTTCGGCGTAGCGGACCCGGCGCGCCTGCGCCAGCACGCCGACGTCCGCTGGATCGAACCGGAAAGCAAGTCCCGCCAGATCAAGGTGGACGAGCAGATCCGGCCCTTGGTCGATTTCATCGGTCTGACGTCCTACGAAGGCGGCTGGAAGGCGGGGGTGATCCTGTTCGCGGACCGGATGAACGTCTACGCGCAGAACGCCCTGCTCAAGACGCTGGAAGAGCCGCCGCCGAACAGCCTGCTGATCCTGGTGACGGATGCGCCCGCGGCGCTGCTGGCGACGATCCGGTCGCGCGCGCAGTTCGTGGACGTGGAAGCGGACGAACGCGGCGCCGAGACGCCGTGGCGGGCGACCGTCCTGGAGCTGCTGCGGAATCCGCCGGCGCGGCGGGCGACGGAAATGATGGCCTGGACGGACCGGCTGACGGCGCCGCTGCGGTCGTTGGAAGAACTGGCCGAGGCGGAAGAAACCGCCCGGGAAGAGGCCGCTGCGCGCGCGCGCGAAGGCGACGGCGCCGAACTGACGAAAGCCGCCAAGGGGCTGGTGGAAGGGCGCGTGGCGGCGCGGGTGAAGGAAATGCGCGCGGAAATTTTGCGCACGATCCAGCTCTGGCAGCGGGACGTGCTGGCGCAGGCGCTCCAGGCGGAAGCCCGGCCGGAATATTTTCCGGAGGAGGCGGAAGCCATCGCCGCGCAGGCCGCGGGGTTGTCCTTCGCGGAGGCCGCGCAACGGGTGGCGGTCGTGGACGAAGTGCGCGAGCTGATGGAGCACAACATCCGCGACGAAATGGCCTTGCCGCGCATGGCGCGGGCGTTTTCCCGGCCCGCCTAGCGGGCGCCGGGCCGGGGCCGGGGGCGGTTCTGCGCGGGGGAAAAACGCCCGGCGCGCGGCCTGCGCGGCCGGGGCATGCGGCTATTGCATTGGGGGGCGGGGTTTTGCTATGTATATACAAATATGGCCGCTCGAAAGGACAAATCGGCGAACGTCCGCCGCGAGGCGCTGGGCATTCTCATGCAGGGCGCCTGGGTGCTGCTCCTGCTGGCCTTGGCTTCCTACGACGCCAAGGACACGGCGGATTGGGCGTCCGAGACCCATGCGACGCTGAACTACATCGGTCCGGTGGGGGCTTGGGTGGCCTGGGGCGTGTTCCGCACGTTCGGCCTGGCGGGTTTCCTGACGCCGCTGCTGCTGGCGACGTGGGGCCTGATGATGATCTTCCGGTCCGGGGACCGGGTCTGGCCGCGGGTGCTGTGGATGCTGGGCATCCTGTGCGGCGTCTGCGTGCTGATGGACATCCAGCTGCCCTTCTGGGACGGCGTGGCGCCGGAGCGGTTCAACCTCGACCAGATGCCCGGCGGGTTCGCGGGCCTGTTCCTCGGCCGGATGCTGATCACGAATTTCCTGGGCAAGGTGGGCGCGGCGATCGTCAGCCTGGCGACCATCGTGGGCGGGCTGTTTTTCGTGTCGCAGACGCATCCGGCGGAACTGTGGGGCGCGCTGCAGGACGCGTGGTACCGCTGGCAGGAGCGGCGCGAGGAGCGCGCGGCGCAGCACCGCACCGCGCAGGAACAGGCCGAACGCGAAGCGATCCTGCTGGAGCGCGAGCGCCTGAAGCTGGAGCGCGAGCTGGAGAAGGAACGCCGGATCCAGGAAAAGGAAGCGCGCCGCCAGGAGCAGGAAGCGCGCCGCCAGCAGAAGGAAGACGAACAGCAGGCCAGGGAAGAAGCGCGCCGCCGCGAGGCGGAAGAACGCGTCCGCCGCGAGCGCGAAGAAGCCGCCGCGCGCGAGAAGGAAGAAGCCGCGCGCAAAGCCGCGTTCCTGAAGCGCCTCGCGGAGCAGCAGAAGGCCGAGGCCGAGAAGAAGGCCGCCGAGGAGCGCCTGGCGAAGCAGGCGCGCGCCGAAGCCGAGAAGGCCGCGAAGCAGCAGGCCGCGGATGAAGCGAACCGCCCGGCCCCGAAGTGGTCGCTGCCGCCCCTGTCGCTGCTGCAGCCGATCCCCGAAGGCGCCGGGGCGCGGGCGGGGGCCGACGAACTGGAGAAGACGATCCATATCATCCGCGCCACGCTGGCGGAGTTCGGCATCGAGGCCGAAGTGACGCACGTGGAGCAAGGGCCGGTGGTGACGCGCTACGAGCTGTTGCCGGCGGCGAACGTCAAGATCGAGCGCATCGGCAACCTGGCGAACAACATCACGCTGGCGCTCAAGGCCGAAAGCATCCGCGTGCAGGCGCCGATTCCCGGCAAGGGCGTGGTCGGCATCGAGGTGCCCAACCGCTCCGCGGCGCCGGTGGTGCTGCGCCAGCTGCTCGAAAGCGCGGCGTGGACGACCTCCAAGGCCGCGCTGCCGCTGGCGCTGGGCCAGGACGTCGGCGGGCACGTGCTGATGGCCGACCTGGCCTCCTTGCCGCACATGCTCATCGCCGGCGCCACCGGCCAGGGCAAGACGGTCTGCATGAATTCCATCCTGGCCGGCCTGCTGATGACCCGCACGCCGGAAGAGCTGCGCCTGATCCTGATCGATCCGAAGATCGTCGAGTTTTCCGGCTACAACGACCTGCCGCACCTCGAAACCCCCGTGATCACGGACGCCAAGAAGGTGGTCAACGCCCTGCGGATCGCGATCCAGGAAATGGAGCGGCGCTTCAAGCTGTTCCACCGGGCGAAAGTCCGCGACATCCGCTCGTTCAACCAGCGGCCCAAGGCCGAGCAGGCCGCGTTGTTCGACGCCGCGGCTACCGCCGCGCCGACGGAGGCGGACGCCGACGACGCGGCCGGCCTGCCGCCGGCGGCGCCGGACGAAGCGGCCGAGGAGCCGTTGCCGGACCGCCTGCCGTACTGGGTGATCATCATCGACGAACTGGCGGACCTGATGCTCACCGCGCAGCAGGACATCGAGCCGCGCATCCAGAAGCTGACGCAGCTGGCGCGCGCCACCGGCATCCACATGATCATCGCCACCCAGCGGCCGACGGTGGACATCATCACCGGCACGATCAAGTCGAACATCCCCGGCCGCGTCGCCTTCAAGGTGGCGCAGAAGAACGACAGCCGCGTGGTCATCGACCAGGAAGGCGCCGACAAGCTGGTGGGCAAGGGCGACATGCTGGTGCTGACCGGCGCCAACAAGCTCGTCCGCGCGCAGGGCGCGTGGACCAAGGACGAGGAAATCCAGGCGATCGCCGACCACTGGAAGCAGCAGGGCAAGCCGCGCTTCGACGCGCGCTTCACCGCGAAGGAAAGCGCCGCCGGCGGCGGGGGGCTGCCCGACGCCCCCGAAGAGGACGAAGAGCTCATCCAGCAGGCCATCGAAGTGATCCGCCAGACGCGCCGGGCCAGCACGTCGTCCATCCAGCGGCGGCTGCGCATCGGCTACACGCGCGCGGCGCGGCTGATCGACATCCTCGAGGAAAAAGGCATGGTCGGGCCCCCGCGCGGCGCGGAACCGCGCGAAATCCTGTTTGATCTGGATGGTTTCGGCGCGGCGGGCGACGGGCCCGGCGGCGACGACGAGGACGACCACGCCCCCCCCGCATAGGACGGTACGATGAACGGTTTGGGATCCCAGCTGAAAGCGGCCCGCGAAAAGATGCGGGTCACCGTGACGGAAGCCTCGGCGGCCACGCATCTGAAGATGCTGGTCGTCGACGCCATGGAGCGCGACGACTATCCCAAGCTGATCGCGCCGACCTACGCCAAGGGTTTCTACCGGCTGTACTGCGAATACCTGGGGCTCGATCCGGAGCCGTTCATCGCGGCCTACCTGCATTTCGCGGGCGTGTCCGACGACAAGACCGAGCTGATCCGCGACCCCAAGAAGAAACCCGGCCTGTTTTCCGGCCTGCAGAAGCGCATGAAGGAAATGCAGGAGCGCAAGGAAGTCCAGCGCAAGGCGCAGGAAATCGCCGCCGCGCAGGACAAGGCCCGCCAGCTGGGCCGGACCCGCGCGGAAACGGCGTTCGCGGAACCGCCGCCGCCGGCCGAAGAAGCCGCGCCGCTGGGCCAGCAGGAGCTGCCGCTGGCCGGTCCGGCCCCGGTCGCCGCGCCGCCGGCGGAGCGTCCTGCGCCGGCTCCGGTCGCCGTCGCGCCCGAACAGACCGCGGACGGGCCGGAAGAAGCGCTCGCGGAGCCGGGACCGCCCGGGGAAGAACCCGCGGAGGTCTTGGCGGTCGCGGCGCCCCCGCCCGCTCCGGAACCGCCGCGCCGCGGCCGGGCCGGCGGCAAGAAAAAAGCGCCGACTTCGCCGCGCGAGGAAGCCGAAGAACGCGCCCGCCTGGCCGAGGAGCGCCGCCGGCAGCTCGAAGAGGCCCTGAAGCAGTCCGAGGAAGAAGCCCTGCGCGCCCGCGAGGAAGCCGAACGCCGCGCCCGCGAGGAAGTCGAGCGCAAGGCGCTCGAAGCCGAACAGAATCGCCGCCAGCTCGAAAAGGAACTCAAGAAGCGCGAAATCGCCGAGCAGAAGGCCCGCGAGGAAGCCGAACGCCGCCTGCGCGAAGAGGCCGAACGCCGCGCCCAGGAAGAAGCCGAACTGCTGGCCCGCGAGGAAGCGGAGCGCCAGGCCCGCCTCGAGGCCGAACGCCGCATCCGCGAGATCGAGGAACAGCGCCTCCAGCTCGAGGCGGAACTCAAGCGCCGCGAGGAAGCCGCGCGCCTCGAACGCGAAGCCGTCGAACGGCTCTGGCAGGAAGAGGAGGCCAAGCGCGCCCAGGCCGAGGCCGAACAGAAAGCCCGCGAAGAGGCCGAACGCCAGGCCCGCGAAGCGGCCGAGCGGAAAGCCCGCGAAACGGAAGAGCGCCGCCGCCAGCTCGAGGAAGAGCTGCGCCAATTCGAGGAAAACGCCCGCCGCGCCCGCGAAGCGGCCGAACAACGCGCCAAGGAAGACGCCGAACTGCGCGCCCGCGAAGAAGCGGAGCGCCAGGCCCGCGAAGCCGCCGAGCGCAAGGCCCGCGAAAAGGCCGAAAAACAGGTCGCCGCCACCGAAGCCAAGCGCAAGCAGCTCGAGGACGAGTTGCGCCGCCGCGAGGAAGAAGCGCGCCTGGCCCGCGAAGAAGCGGAGCGCCAGGCCCGCGAAGCGGCCGAACAGCGCGCCCGCGAAAAGGCCGAGATGGAAGCCCGCGAGGAGGCGGAGCGCCAGGCCCGGCTCGCCGTCGAACGCCAGGTGCGCGAGACGGAAGAGCGCCGCCGCCAGCTCGAGGAGGAGCTCAAGCGCCGCGAAGAGGAAACCCGGCTCGCCCGCGAGGAAGCCGAGCGGCAGGCCCGGATCGAAGCCGCGCGCCGCGCCGAAGTGGAGGCCGAATTGCAGGCCCGCGGCGAGGCCGAGCGCCAGGCCCGCGAAGCCGCCGAACAGCTGGCCATCGAGACGGAAGAGCGCCGCCGCCAGCTCGAAGCCGAACTGCGCCGCCGCGAAGAAGAGGCCCGCCTGGCCCAGGAAGAGGCCGAGCGCCGCGCGCAGGAAGAAGCCGAGCACCGGGCGCAGGTCGAGGCGGAACTCCATGCCCGCGAAGAGGCCGAACGCCAGGCCCGCGAAGCCGCCGAAGAAAAGGTGCGCGAAACGGAAGAGCGCCGCCGCCAGCTCGAAGCGGAACTGCGCCGCCACGAGGAAGAAGCCCGCCTGGCCCAGGAAGAAGCCGAGCGCCGCGCGCAGGAAGAAGCCGAGCGCCGCGCGCAGATGGAGGCGGAACATCTGGCCCGCGAGGAAGCCGAACGCCAGGCCCGCGAGGAAGCCGAACGCCAGGCGCAGGAAATCGAAGAGCGCCGCCGCCAGCTCGAGGCCGAGCTGCGCCGCAAGGAGGAATTGGCCCAGCAGGAGCGCGAGAAGCTGGAAGCCCTCCTGCGCGAGGCCGCCGAACGCCGCGCGCAAATGGAAGCGGAACACCGGGCCCGCGAGGAAGCCGAGCGGCAGGCCCGCGAAGAAGCCGAAACGCGCCAGCGCCAGTTGCAGGAGGAATTCGAGCGGCGCGAAGTGGAAGTGCGCATCGCCCGCGAGGAAGCCGTCCGCCTGCACGAGGAATCCAACCGCCAGACCCGCGAAGCCGCCGACCACAAGGTCCGGGAAGTCGAAGAACGCCGCCGGGCGCTGGAACTCGAACTGCAGCGGCGCGAAGAAGAGGCCGTGGCCGCCCGCGAGGAAGCGGAACGGCGCATGCGGGAAGAAGTCGAGCGTCGCGCGCAGGTCGAGGCCGAGTGGCAGGCCCGCGAGGAAGCGGAACGCAAGGCCCGCGAAGAGGTGGAACTCCAGGTCCAGCAGGCCGGCAACCGCCTGCGCCAACTCGAGGAGGAGCTCCGCCGCCGCGAGCAGGAAGCCGTGGCCGCCCGCGAAGAGGCCGAGCGGAAGGCGCAGGAAGAGGCCGAGCGCCGCGCCCAGGTCGAGGCCGAATGGAAGGCCCGCGAGGAGGCGGAACGCCAGGCCCGCGAGGAGATCGAGCAAAAAGCCCAGATGACCGCGACCAAGCTGCGGGATCTGGAGGAAGAACTCGTCGCGCGCGAGGACGAAGCCCGCCAGGCCCGCGAGGAACTCGAGCGCCGCATCCAGGAAGAAAGCGACCACCGCGCCCGCGTCGAAGAAGAGCTGCGGGCGCGCGAAGCGGCGGCCCGCCAAGCCCGCGAACAGCACGAGGCCCAGGCCCAGCAGGCGGCCCGCAAGCTGCAGGAACTGGAGCAGGAACTGGTCCAGCGCGAGGAAGCCGCGCGCCAGGCCCGCGAAGAAGCGGAGCGCCGCGCCCGCGAGGAAGCGGAGCGCCGCGCCCAGGTGGAGGCCGAACTGCAGGCCCAGAGCGCGGCGGAGCGCAAGGCGCGCGAGGACGCCGAGCTGAAGGTGCGGATTTCCGAAGAGCGCCTCGCCGAGCTCGAAAAAGAGATGGCGCGGCGCGCGGAAGACGCCCGCCGGGCGCGCGAGGAGGCGGAGGCGCAGGCCCGCGAAGAAGCGGAGCGCCGCGCGGAGATGGAAGCCGAGCACCAGCGCCGCGCCGAAGAGGAGCGCAAAGCCCGCGCGGCGGTCGAAAAGGAAGCCCAGAAGCTCGAGGAGCGCCGCCGGAAACTGGAAGAGCAGCTCCGCGAAAAGGAGCGGGAAGCGGCGCTGGCCCGCGAGGCCGCCGAGGCCCGCGCGGCGGAGGAAGCCGCGTTCCGCGCGCAGCAGGCCGCCGAGCGCCAGGCCCGCGAGGAAGCCGAGCGCCAGCTCCGCGCCGAAGCCGAGCGCAAGATCCGCGAGGCGGAAGAGCAGGTCGCCCAATTGGCGGCGGAATTGCGCCGCCGCGAAGAAGAGGCCCGCCGGGCCCGCGAGGAAGTTGTCCTGCGCGCCGCCGCCGAGGCCGAGGCGCGCGCCCGGGAGGCCGCCGAACGCCAGGCCCGCGAAGACGCCGAACGGGCGGAACGCGAGGCCGCCGCGGAACGCCTGCGCGCCGAAGAGCAGCGCCGGCTCCAGCTGGAAGAGGAATTGGCCCGCCGCGAGGAAGAGGCCCTCCGCGTCCGCGAGGAAACGGAGCGGAAGATCCGGACGGAAGCCCAGCGCCGCGCGCAGGCCGAAAGCGAACTGGCGGCCCGCCTGCAGGCGGAAGCCCAGGCGCGGGCGGAGATGGAAGAAAAAGTCCAGGAAGCGGAAACCCGCCGCCGCAATTTCGAGGAAGCGCTGCGGGCGAAGGAGCGCGAAGTGGCCTTGGCGCGCGAAGAAATCGAGCGCCTGATGCAGGAAGCGGAAGCCCGCCGCCTGCAGCTGGCCGCGGAGCACACCTCGCGCGAAGAAGACGTTCTCCGGCGCCATGCCGAAGAGCTTGCCCGCGTGCGGGAAGAGGCCGCGGCGCGCGCCCGGGCGGAAGCCGAAGCGCGGGTGGCGGCGGAGTTCGCCCGCCGCGAAGAAGAACGCATCGCCGTCCACAAGCAGGAAGAGGCCGCGCGCCGCGCCCGCGAGGAAGCGGCGCGCAGGGAACAGCAGGCCGAGCAGCAGGCCCAGCTGCGGCGCCTGCAGGAACTGGAACAAGCCAATCTGGCCGCCGAAGAGCGGCTCCGCGCCGAAGAAGCCCGCCGCCTGGCGGACGAAAAGCGGCGGCGCGAGGAAGTGGCCGCGCCGGCGCGCGCGACGAAGGAGGCGGTCCCGGAAAAGAAGGCCATTCGCGTGACGCTGCCGCCGCCGGCGCCCGCCGTCGCGGCCGTGCCGCCGTCCGCGCCGGCCAAGCCGAAAGCGCCGGCGGTGCCGCTGCGCGCGCGCCTGGGGCAGGCCGGGAGCGCGGTCCGGCGGACCGCGGCGGCCGTGCCGTGGCAGGCCTGGCGCACCTTGGCGGGCGTCGTGGTGCTGGGACTGGCCTGGTGGGCGCTCGCTCGTTCCTGCGACAAGACGCGCGCGGCGCAAGCGGAATCCGCGCCGGTTGTCCGGCCGGTGACGTCGCCGGTGCGCCTGGGGCCGGAACCCTATCTGGATTGAGGTCGCGATGAACTTGCCCAACACGCTGACGACGAGCCGCCTGGTGGCGGCGCTGGTGGTGATGCTGGCGATGGCCTTGCCGATCCCGTTTTCGACGACGCTGGCGTTCGTCGTGTTCGTGGCGGCGAGCATCACGGACTACTGGGACGGCAAGCTGGCGCGGACGCGCTACGGCGTGACGGCGTTCGGCAAGCTGATGGATCCGCTGGCGGACAAGGTGCTGGTTTGCGCGGCGCTGGTGGGGTTCGTGGGCATCCGGCTGAAATACGAGCCGGCCTATTCCCTGGTGCCGGCGTGGGTGGTGGTGGTGATCATCGCCCGCGAATTCGCGGTGACGGGCCTGCGGCTGCTCATGGCGTCGGGCGGCGAGGCCCGGATCCTCAGCGCGGGCAGCTGGGGCAAGCTGAAGACGGTCTGGCAGATGGTCGCGATCATCGCGACGTTCGTCCTGCTGGCCGTGCGCGAGGATTTCATGCCGATCGCGGCCGCGCACGGCTGGCTGCGGCTGTCGGAGGCCATCCTGCGGCAGTACGACGCGGCGTTCGTGATCACCTCGTGGGTGCTGTCCACGCTGGTGGTGGCGGTGACGCTGGTGTCGGGCTGGAAGTATTTTGCCGACCACTGGGACCTGGTGACGGCGGAGATGTAGAACCGGGCGCACGCCCGCAAGAAAGAGGAACGACATGAACCAAATCTGGAAATGGACGGGCGCGGCCTGGCTGCTGGGCGCGGGCGCCGGATTCGCGCAGGCGGACGCGGGCGCGGCCCCGGCCGCCGAAATGCTGACGCTGGCGGAACTGATGCGGATGGGCGGCTGGCTGATGTACGCGCTGGCCGCGCTGTCGGTGCTGGGCCTGGCGCTGATCGTGTACTATTCCCTGGTGCTGCGCACGCGCGCCGTCGCGCCGGCCGCGCAAGCCCTGCGCCTGCGGGAACTGCTCAAGGAACGCCGCGGCCGCGAGGCCCGCGAGCTGTGCGCGCAGCAGCCGACGGCGCTGGCGGCCGTGGCCGCCGCGGGCCTGGACTTCCTGAAGGAAAACCCCAACGCCGCGCCGGGCATGCTCAAGGAAATCATGGAAAGCGAAGGCGCGCGCCAGGCCGGGCGCATGCAGAACATGATCCATTATCTGGTGGATCTCTCGGCGGTGGCGCCGATGGTGGGCCTGCTGGGCACGGTGATCGGCATGCTGCGGGCCTTCAACAGCGTGGCGTTCGACCTGGCCAAGGCCCGGCCCATGGAACTGGCCGGCGGGGTGGGGCAAGCGCTGATCACGACCATCGCCGGCCTGATCGTGGCGATTCCCGCCATGATGGCCTACTCGTGGTTCCGCGGCCGCGTCATCAAGCTGACGGGCCTGCTGGAAGGGGCCGGAACGGATCTGCTGGCGATCCTGGACAACCGCGGAGCCTGAGATGAATTTCCGGAAGAAATCGCCGTGGACGGCGAATCCGGGCGTGCCGCTGACGCCGATGATCGACGTCGTCTTCCTGCTGCTGTGCTTCTTCGTGACGAGCCAGATCTTCGCGCAGTGGGAAACCGAGATCGACGTCGCGCTGCCGACGGCGGCGACGGGCGGGGCGCCGCAGCGCCTGCCGGGCGAAGTGATCGTCAACGTGCTGGCGGACGGCGCGGCCGTGGTGAACGGCCAGCGGCTGGACGACGCCCAGCTGCGCGCGCTGCTGGACCGGCTCGTGGAGCTGTTCCCCGGCCAGCCGGTGCTGCTGCGCGCCGACAAGGCGACGGCCTACGAGCACGTGGTCCGGGTGCTGGACACCTGCCGGCAGGCCGACGTCTGGAACATCTCGTTCGCCACGCTGGCGCCGGGTTCGTGATGAAGCGCGCGGCCCTCGTTTCGCTGCTGCTCCTGGGGAGCGCGGCCGCGGCCGCGGCCCTGACGGCCGACGAGCAGATGCGGTTCGCGGACGGCATCTACCTGCGCGGCTTCTACGAAACGGCCGTGACGGAATATCTCGCGCTGCTGCGGGACCACCCCGACAGCGCGCACGCGCCGGCGGCGCTGTACCGCACCGGCGAGTGCTACCGGCAGATGGGCAACCCGACCGGCGCGGAGCGCTTCTACAAGCAGCTGGTGGCCCAGCATCCGCAGAGCGAGCAGGCGCCGCGCGCGGAATTGCGGCGCGCGGAGCTGGCCATCGCCGCCGGCCGTCCCGACGAGGCCGCCGCGATCCTCAACGGCCTGCTGGTGGGCCAGCCCGGGGACGAGGTCGCCGCGGCGGCGTCCTACTATCTGGGCTACAGCCGCCTGCGCGCCGGCGACGAAACCGGCGCCGCGGCCGCCTACGAGCGGATGCTGGCGGAGCACAAAAACTCGCCCTACGCCGCCTATGCGGCGCTGGATCTCGCCGCGCTGCGCGGCAAGGACAAGGGCAACGACGACGAGATGCAGGGTTGGTTCGAGCTGGCGCTCGCCGCCGCCGCCACGCCGGCCGCCAAGGCGGAAGCGCTCTTCCGCTGGGGCGACTGGGCTTACCGCAAGGAACGCTACGCGCAGGCCGCCGACCTGCTCCAGCAGCTGCTGGTGGAATTTCCGGACGAGCGCCGCGCGCGCGACGCCCGGCTGGCCACCGCCTGGAGCCTGTACTATCTCGACCGCGCGCCCGAGGCGCTGGCGTTCGCCGAAAAGCTCGAACAGGACGCCGCCGACGCGGAAACCGCCGCCTCCGGCGTCTATCTGCAGGCCAACTGCCTGCGGAAAATGAACCGCGACGGCGAAGCGCTGGCGAAATACGAAGCCGTCGCCCGCGACTACGCCGGCACCCGGTTCGCCGACCGCGCAGCCTACGAAATCATGGTGACCCGTTTCAAGCGCGGCGACTACGAGCAGGCGCTCGTCGTCGCGCCCGCGCAGCCGGAGGCGGGGCAGGAAGCGGACGTGCTCTGGATGCGGGCGGAGTGCGAGCGGGAGCTGGGCCGGCTGGACGCCGCCCGCGGCCGCTACGAAGCGCTGGCGAAGGAGTATCCGAAATCGCCGCAGGCCGCGCCGGCCCTGCTGCGGCTGGGCGAAATGGCCCGCGTCGCCGGCCGGCTGGACGAAGCCGCGGCGTGGTTCCGCCGCGCGGCCGACGACTATCCCAAGAACGAAGCGGCCGGCGAGGCCTTGAAGGCTTCCGCCCTGGCGCGCATGCGCGCCGGCGACGCCCCGGGCGCGCTGGCGGACTGGGACGCCTTGCTGGAACGCAAGCTGGACGCCGAAGCCGCCGCGGAAGCCCGCCTGCAGAAAGCGCTGACGCTGATCGAGCTGAAGAAGACCCAGGACGCGCTGGCCACGCTGGAAGAGGCGGCGCAGGGCGCGCAAGCCGCGCGCGCGCACTATTGGCGCGGCGTGCTGCTGGCCGACGGCGAGAAATGGGCGGACGCGGAACGCGCCCTGCGCGCGAGCCTGGCGGCCGCGCCGGACGCGCAGACCGCCGCGCTGGCGCGCCTGCGCCTGGCGGTGGTGTTGCAGCGCCTGGACCGCATGGACGAAGCCGTCGACCAGATCGAACCGCTGCTGGACCGGCCGGAGCTGGTCGCGGACAATCCCGCGCTGGTGGAGTGGGCCGTGCGCCGCCGGTTCGACCAGGGGCAGTACGAACGGGCCGGGCGGGCCGCCGAGGCCTTGGCCCAAAGCGCCCGCGAAGCCTCCTGGCGGCAGATCGGCTGGCATTGGGCCGGCGCCAGCCAGGCGCAGCTCGGCAACGACAAGGCCGCGGCGGCGTGCTACGAAAAGGCCGTCGCGGAGAAAGCGCAGACCCGCGAAGGCGCGGAATCGCAGCTGCTGCTGGCCGGCCTCGACCTGCAGGCCGGCCGCGCCGACCGGGCCGCGGAACGCTATGCGGCGGCGGCCGAGGCCGCCGCCGGCGACGACGCGGCGGACCTGCGCGCGCGGGCCTATTTCGGGCTGGGGGAGGCCGCGGAAGCCGCCGGCCAGGCCGACAAGGCCGCCCGCCACTTCCTGAGCGTGGCCGTGCTCTACGACGATCCCGAGTGGGCGCCGCACAGCCTGTTCCGCGCCGGCCGGATCTACGACGGGCTCGGCAAGAAGAAGGAACGCGACAGCGCCTGGAAAGAACTGCGGAGCCGCTATCCCGCCTCGAGCTTCGCGCGGCAGGTGGAGGCGCAATCGCCATGAACGCCGAATGGAACGTCCGCTCCTGCGCCGACCTGTGCGTCGCGTGCCAGAAGAAATTCGCCGACCGCGAAACCCTGACGTCGCGCTTGCGCTTCACGGAAGCCGGCTACGTGCGCGAGGATTTCTGCGCGGACTGCTGGCCCAAGCGCGAGGCGCAAGGCCCGGGCGAAGTCAGCGTCTGGTCGGCCACGTGGGCCGCGCCGGCGCCCAAGGCGCCGGAAGCCCTGAAAAAGGAAACCGCCGAATCCCTCCTGCGCGAGCTGATGGAAACCGACGATCCGGCCAAGCGCAACGTCATCTTCATCCTGGCCGTGATGCTCGAACGCCGGCGCATCCTGGTGGAGAAAGAAGTCCAGATGCCCGAAGGCACCGGACAGAAAATCCGCGTGTACGAGCACAAGCAGACCGGCGAGAGCTTCGTGGTGCCCGACCCGCAGCTGAAGCTGAAGGAAATCGAAACCGTCCAGCGGGAAGTCATGGAACTGCTGGGGATTCCGCCGCCGGGCGCCAAGGCCGCCGCGGCGCCCGCGCCCGTCGCCGAAGCCCCCCATGGCTGAAAAAACCTCCATTTTCGTTAAAAACCGCCGTTTTGGGCCGTTTTGGGCCGTTTTTTCGGTTGTATTGGCGATTTTAGGGCATTTTTCATCGATTTTCGCCGAAAAATCGCCGCCGGGGCTGCCGTGGGACGATCCGCCGCCGGAGCTGTGGTTCCCGGTCGGCGAAGAAATCGACTACGAGGTCTATTGGGGCGTGTTCATGGTGGGCGAGGCCACCGCCAAGGCCGAATGGATCGAGCGCGACGGCCGGCGGCTGCTGTCGCTGTCGCTGAAGGCCGAATCCAACGGCATCGTGGAAAAGCTCTACCCGGTGCGGGAGACCTTGCAGACGATCCTGGATCCGGCGACGTTCCTGCCGCTGAGCTTCGAGAAGGACAGCCACGAGGGCAAGCGGCACTACCGCGAGATCACGACCTTCGACCACGCCGCGAAAAAGGGACACTGGAAATCGCTGACGAAGAACAAGGAACGGACCTTCGACATCGAGGCCGACACGCGCGACCTGATGGGGCTGATGTACTGGATCCGGAAAGAGCCGATCCGGGAGAACGAAACCCGCAACTACTGGATGATGACCGACGAGAAGATGTACGAGCTGATCGTCGAAGCCGGCAAGAAAGAAGAGCTGAAGCTGGAGAACTACGGCAAGGTGGCCACCATCAAGATGGAGCCCAAGGGCAAGTTCAACGGCATGTTCGTGCGCAAGGGGCGGATGTTCCTGTGGATCTCCGACGACGCGCGCTACACCATCTGCCGGGCCACCGCCAGCGTGCCGGTGGCCAGCATCAAGATCGTTTTGAAGAAAGTCCGCGGTCCGGGCGACGATTTCTGGACGCGGGAACCGCCGGAGAAGTAAGGGAGCCGAAGGCATGAACGTCACCCAGAAGAGAGTCGCGCAGTTGTTGAAGAAGTTTTCCCGCCGCCGGATTTTGGTCGTGGGCGACCTGATGCTGGACCGCTACGTCTACGGGACGGTGTCGCGGATTTCGCCCGAAGCGCCGGTGCCGGTGGTGCGGGTGGCGCGGGAGACCAGCATGCCGGGCGGGGCCAGCAACGTGGCCTGCAACGTCCGCGCGCTGGGCGGCAAGGCCGCCGTCGCGGGCCTGCTCGGCAAGGACGCGGCGGGCGTCGAACTGCGCTGGCTGCTGGCGGACGCGCAGGTGGACGTCGAATGCGCGATGATGTTCGCCGGCGCCGGCACCATCGTCAAGGAGCGCATCATCGCCGAGCGCCAGCAGGTGGTGCGGGTGGATTTCGACCGCACGACGGCGTGGACGCCGCGCCAGAGCGAGAAGTTCCGCGCGCTGCTGGCCGTGGAACTGGCCCGGGCCGACGGCGTCGTGATCGAGGACTACGGCAAGGGCGCCGTGACGCAGGAGGTCGTCGATCTCGTGCTGGAAACGGCCGCCAAGCGGAACCTGCCGGTCGGGCTCGACCCCAAGGAAGGCCACGACCTGGACCTGAAGGGCATCACCGTGGCCACGCCCAACCGCAAGGAGGCGTTCGGCATTGCGGGGCTGATCGATCCGGGGGCCAAGGAGAATCCGCTGGCGGACAAGGCGCTGGCGAAGGCCGGCGAAATCCTGATGGCGAAGTGGGGCGCGCTGAACCTGGCCATCACGCTGGGGCCGCAGGGCATGTACCTGCTGACGCGCGGCAAGGCGCCGCGCCACGTGCCGACGCGCGCGCGCGAGGTGTTCGACGTCAGCGGCGCTGGCGACACGGTGATCGCGGCCGGCGTGACGGCGCTGGCGGCGGGCGCGGATTTCCTCGAGGCGATGGAGCTGGCCAACCTGGCCGCGGGCGTCGTGGTGGGCAAGCTGGGCACGGCCTCCTGCACGCCGTCGGAGCTGCTGAACCACATGAAGGGCCTCGGCAAATGAGCCCGCGCGCGATCGGCGTCATTCCGTCGCGCTGGGGCTCCACGCGGTTCCCGGGCAAGAGCCTGGCGCCGGTGGGCGGCAAGCCGCTGCTGGCCTGGGTGGTGGAACGCGCGCGGCAGGCGAAGCGCCTGGCCGAAATCCTCGTGGCGACGGACGACGCGCGCATCGCGGCGGCGGCGGAATCCTTCGGCGTGGCGGTGGCGCTGACGAGCCCGGACCATCCGTCGGGCACGGACCGGATCGCGGAAGCCATCCGGGGCCGGGACGCGGACGTGGTGGTGAACGTGCAGGGCGACGAGCCGCTG
>Ga0116145_1001371_pt1 | contig 24684 bp, 17 predicted proteins | sample AD_JPNHG1_MetaG_FD_89747 | JGI IMG/M metagenome (GOLD analysis project Ga0116145, IMG submission 89747) | Active sludge microbial communities of municipal wastewater-treating anaerobic digesters from Japan - AD_JPNHG1_MetaG | ecosystem: Engineered > Bioreactor > Anaerobic > Digestate | place... | reverse complement strand
GCGCTTTGGGGGTCTTGTCGGCGCTTTCCCAGACATCCGAGAATCCCGCCAAGGCGGTTCGCTTGGTGGGCATCGAGGAGCCGGAAGTCGCCTTGCACCCCGGAGCCGCCGGGGTGCTTCGCGACGCCTTGCGTTCCGCTTCACACAACATGCAGGTGCTGGTCACTAGCCACAGTCCGGATCTTCTTGACGACAAGGACATTTCGGACTCCCACATCCTTGCTGTGAAGATGATTGCAGGCGAGACGCAGATCGGCCCTGTTGACGAGGTCGCACGCAGTGCGATTCGAGATAATCTTTATACGGTCGGCGAATTGCTCCGCCTCAACCAGCTCGACCCCTGCGAGCAAGCCGTTTCGGGCGTCTCGCCCCGCCAGCTTGAACTTTTTGAATCGGGAGAGTGCTGACATGATCCGGGTGGCCTTGATCGTCGAAGGCGAAGGAGAGTGTTCGGCCGTGCCCGTCCTGATTCGCCGGATCGCAGCGACGTTGAATCCTGGGCTGTCTCTCGACATCCGCCCGGTTCTTCGAGTTTCAGCAGCGAAGCTTGTCAGGCCCGGCGAACTGGAGCGCTCCATCGAACTTGCCGCCCGTCAGGTCGGGAAAGACGGCACCATTCTGGTCTTGCTGGATTGCGATGATGGCTGTCCCGCCAAGGAAGGCCCAGCGCTGTTGCGCCGCGCCCAAGCCGCCCGTTCGGACATGGACATTTCGGTTGTTCTCGCCAAGCGTGAATTCGAGGCTTGGTTTCTGGCTGCGGCGGAATCCCTTAGAGGATGTCGCGGATTGCCCGACGATCTTCAATCGCCTGCCGATCCCGAAGCCATCCGTGGTGCCAAGGAATGGCTTGCGGATCGGATGCCGCGCACCCGGCGTTATGCTGAAACCTCCGACCAAGCCGCCATGTGCGCGACTTTCGACATGGGGCAAGCCCGCCGCCGGGCGGATTCGTTTGACAAGTGCTATCGAGAAATCGTTCGGTTGCTGGCGACCAACATTCAAGTAGCTGTTGACGACACAAGATGCTAGAATGCAGACGAAAAGGAGATGTGTGATGGCGAGAGACAACTAAGGGACGGGTATTTAAAAGCCAAAAGGGTTCACGCCATGACAATTACGGAAAGATTCTTGATCCCTGTCTTATTGACGGCCTCTGTCGCTGCTTCCGTATGCAATTGCAGGGCTGGCGAGAATGTTCAGCCCGCATCCCTCAGACAAAGTGAGCGCGAAGCAGCGGAGCGGCAATCGGTGCTTCTCGAGAACAAATTGCATGAGTACCGTTACGACTATGGCGCAACCTCGTACAAAATCGTGACAGGCAAGCAAGCCGACTACACCAACCTCGTTGAAAGTCTGCGCTCGCCGAAAGCGCTTGAAAGCTTCATGACAAAGCGCGTGCCGAAAGACATGCGGGGACGGCAAGGTCTTGTAAGATTCAGTGAGGCAAGTGCGGTCGTATATGTCACGCTTACCGTTCTTGTCGAGTCGGGCCGCGCCTTTCCCGAATTGACGAACGAGATCGTCCGGTGCTACAAGCAGAGCGAGGATTGGGTTGTCCGGTATCTTTGTGCCAAGGTCCTGCAGCAGTCCAAAGCGGCTCCGGACATCCGCATGTTTGTGCGCGACATGTCGGCGCGGGCCGGCAAGCTGAAGAGTGCGGTCCGGAATACGGCTGAAGGGGATGAGTTAGACTCAATCCTTTGCGCCATGGCAAGGCTTGATATCGATCATCATCGGTTCCCCGAGTTGACTAACGCTTTGATCTGCTGTTATCAGGCTAACAACGACTGGTCTATAAAAATTCGTTGTAGAAAAGTTCTGGAGCGTTACGACAAGGACGCCGCCGAACGCTTCCGGCGGGAAGAGATGTTTGACCCCGAATGCGACCTGTCCGCGAGGCTGTCGATCGCCAAGGATTGTCTTGAAAAGGGAGACCCCGGCGGCTACCCGGTCCTGCGCGAAGGCCTGCTGTGGAGAAGTTATGATGGCGATCACTATGATCAGGCCATGACCCTGCTCGACGGGTTCAGGGCGTTCGACGGCAAGCCTTTCGACGGCTCGGGCAGACGGGTCGACATCCGGGCCCTGCTCCGCGAGTCTGCGGCCACGAACGAACTGGTCGCCTGCCAAATCCGGAACAGGTACCTACAAACCGCTAAATGCTCGTCGGCCGCGGAGTCACAGTCACGTAAAGATGCGCCTGAAATACTGAAGCATTTCCGCTACTCGCTCTGGGTTCGTATCGTCTACGCTAAAATCTTCGCCGAGGATATGGGCTGGCTGATCGGTTACCCCATCCTGCGCGAGGGTCTCCTGAGTCGCGACGACTATACGCGGAAAAAGGCCTTGGAATTGCTCGACCTCTTTCGTCGGCATGACGGCCAGCCCTACGATGATGAAAACCATATAATCGACATTCATACCTTGCTCCGCGAGGTCGAAAACGCCAAACAGGGAAAGGTCGCGCCGGAGTCGCGGGGCATCGAGGGTAGCCCTGAAAACACGAAATAGACAACTAGGGGACAGGTAATTTGAAACGATTCATGAAAACGATCAGGCTGTTGATCACTTTTATATCTATGTTTGCATCCCTTCTTTCAGGCGTTTTGTCGGCCCATGGAGCGACGAATGTTCTTGAGCGCAGGGCGCTTCCTTCCAGAACACATCGCACGTGGGAGGGGGTTTACAAGTTCTCAGGAGAATCCACTGTAAAGATATCAGGGCTAAAAGATCTGTATGTTCTCAAGTATTGTCGATCAGGAGGCGAGGGGGATCTCATTGATTTTGCAGAATGTGATGAAAAAGGCAACGTTCGCCTTCTCCGTGAGGCGAACACCAATGTCAAAGGTGTTACACCCATCTTTGAGGGAGTTGATGTACTTCCGGATGATGCAGGAGCGGAGATCGTTGTCCGGTGGCGACATCCCGGCCAAGGCGGCTTTCGAATGGTCGAGAAATATCGATATACGTCTGCCAGGTTGGTGCTAGTCAACCGTTCCGCGTTCATTGAGATCGACGGAGAGAAACAGTGGATATCAGAAACAGCCCTTGATCGCAAAGAGGCAGAAATGAAGAGTAAATATCCTGCAGTTCGCGAAGCCCCTCCTAAAGGCGTGAAAGGGTCAGGCACAGGGTCACCCCCCCAATAAGCTCAGAGAGAAAAACCATGAGAAGAATGTTTCTTGTAGTGTGGTGCGTCGTCGGTGTGATTGTCACCCACGCTGCCGATCAGGGCGAAAAATACACGACGCTAGTCTTCCCAGAGAATGTGATTCTCGGCATGACTCGCGACGCGATCCAGCCTAACAGGCCGGCAGCCAAGAAACTTCAAGGTGCGATGGGATCGAGAAACACGAATGCTGTCGTTCTGACCGAGGTGAAAGGCGACGTCATGCCTTTGGTCTGCTATCAGTACCATTTTGTTGATGACCACTTAAGAGCCGTGACCAAAGGGATTGGGCATGGAGGTAAACGAGACGAGCAGTTGGTTAAACGTATTCATGACGCCCTTGCAAGGAACCTCGTGAAACAGGCAGACGAAAAAATTTTGCGCTTGAACACCGAACTTGAACGTGTATCGGTCGAGTTATGGAAGGACGAAAAGAACGGAACCTGCGTCTATTTCGTCGACACCTCGAACGACACATCGGTTATCGTTTTCGATCCGAAATGCTTTGGGGAAAAGGATTTTTTTATTACCCCGGATGAGATGCCGCAGGTCGCCCCTGCTGTTGAGAGTGTTCGCAAGACTATCGAAGCATCGAAGAAGCAGAAAAAATGACAGTCCCTCGCTCTGCGCCCGTACACGAAAAATGCGAACCAACTAAGGGACAGGTGTTTTGGGAAACAGGCTTCATCCAAATCGGTATCGCTATCGGGATCGGGATCGATTGGAACGCCGAACGTTCAAGTAGGAACTGGGAGGGACGAGCGTCTGCTCGTCCGGGCGGCGTTTCACGCCGCCGTTTTGTGAACGCCGAACGCCGAACGTCCAACGCAGAACGCAGAAGTGAAAAACTCCTAAATCCGAGCACCGCGCAGCCGCGCTACGCGCGGATTTGGGATTTAGGATTTAGGATTTAGGAGAAAAAAAACCAAGTTATGGGCAGGGAAAGGAGCACGGACATTCCTGTCCGTGCCACGGGTTGGAAAACCCGTGCCCCCATACGTCTGCGCGCGTTTTTTTGCAGGATTGACAGGTTTCATCTGTCTCCGCATAATGACAGCAATCATGGGTGCAGGGTTTTTCCAGTCACCCTGAGGATCAGAAGAAGAAATGCCAGTGAAAGGCGAACGAAACGAGAGGGAGAACGACGACCATGACTATGTCAGATGTTTCAAGCACGCGAACGGTCGTTTGATGGTGTTCGAAAACGGCAGTAGGATCGTCGTTTACGAAGTCAGCACCGCAGGTATCGCAGAAATTAGCAACCGCTACTGCTGACGCGAGACCCGGTTACGGCGTTAATGCTTTTGAGAGTTGATCGTAAGGAGAGATGCAGATGTCCTCTGTTACAATCAAAAAGGTTTCAGATATAGAATTCCCATTCGACCAATTTTGCTGCTGCCCAAATCCTCCTTGCAGTTTGGAACCTCAGCCCGTAATATAGGAAACCGTTTTGCGCGCCTGTAGCTCAATTGGATAGAGTGTTGGCCTCCGAAGCCAAAGGTTGTGGGTTCAATCCCCGCCAGGCGCACCATCTTCAGCATTTTCGATTGCGGCGTCAGGAGTCTTTTTGCTCAGTCCGGAAACGATAGACAAAATCAAAGCGCGCATGGCCTTGGCCTCGGTCTTCGAGGAGGACCTTCAGGAGTCGTTTATTCTGGGTTCAGGCCCCGGCGGACAAAAAACCAACAAGACCTCATCGACCGTTCGCCTCCACCACACGCCCAGCGGCGTGATGGTCAAATACGGTCTCAGCCGCTCGCGCGAGGCGAACCGCTGGCTCGCGCGCCGCGAGTTGGCCGAGAAGATCTTGGAGCGCGCAAAAAGCGAACTTTCAGCGCGCCGTCAGGCCGCCGAAAAAATCCGCCGCCAAAAACGACGCCGCTCCCGCCGCCAGAAAGCGCGGATGCTTGACGAAAAGCGTAAGCGTAGCGAAAAAAAGGCCGCACGCGCACGCATTGAGATTCCGTGACACGTCAGATGCGTCTTGGTTTCAGTCCAAAAAGAGTGTCTTGCCCCATTACTTCTTATTTCTGATTTCTTTCCGCCCTACCCGCAATACGTCCTTGCCAAGCGGTGGGGTGACCTGATTTAATTAAGCCCGTGATGATGTGTGGAACCCATAAGGGGGTGCTCGGATGCAAATGACAGCAGTTTATTGGCTATACGCCGGTGTGGCGTTGATCCTCATTGAGATCATGACGCCGGGTTTGGTGTCGCTGTTCTTCGGATTGGCCGCATTGACGGTGGCCCTGGTCGTGTGGCTGATGCCGACGCTCGCGCAGGGTTGGCAGTGGATTTTGTTTTCTGTGTTGTCGGTGCTCTACATCGTGCTGCTGCGAAAGAGCTTCAAGTCGGTTTTCGACGGGACGAGTAAGGTTTCGGACGATCCCGACGACGGTTTTACCGGCAAGCTGGCGCTGGTGACGCAGCCCATCGCACCGAATAGGCCGGGGCGGGTCGAACTGGGCGGTACGACGTGGACTGCCGAGGCCGAAAGTGAGTTCGATGTCGGCGCGTCGGTCCGGGTGACCGGTAAAAAGAATCTGACGCTTCGGGTTGAAGCGGTCTAACGTTCACAAGGATGTCAGACCCGCCCGACGGATCGGGCCGGCGCGGCATCCTGAAAAGAGAAGGAAAAAATCATGCAGCCTCAATACATCGGTTATCTGATTGCGTTCGTTGTGGTTTACACCCTCTATAAGTGCGTGCGCGTCGTGCCGCAAAAGCAAGCGTTCATCGTGGAGCGACTGGGTAAATACCGCTGCACGCTCGAGGCGGGTTTCCACGTGTTGCTGCCGATTTTTGACCGTGTCTCGTATCGACACACACTCAAGGAGCAGGCGATCGACGTGCCGCCGCAGCAGTGCATCACGCGCGACAACATCACCGTCGAGGTGGACGGTGTTCTCTACCTTCAGGTGATGGATCCGGCCAAAGCTTCCTACGGCATCGGCAACTACCTCTTCGCCACCACGCAGCTCGCGCAGACCACCATGCGCTCCGAGATGGGCAAACTGGAGCTGGACCGGAGCTTTGAGGAACGTACGCACATCAACAGCGCGATCGTCGAGGCCGTGGACAAGGCGTCCGGCCCTTGGGGCGTCAAGGTCACGCGCTATGAGATCAAAAACATCACGCCGCCCCAGACGATCCGCGACGCGATGGAGAAGCAGATGCGCGCCGAGCGCGAAAAGCGCGCCCTGATCGCCGAGTCCGAGGGCGACCGCCAGGCCAAGATCAACCGCGCTGAAGGTGAGAAGCAGCAGGCGATCGCAATCTCCGAAGGCGAGAAAACGAAGCGCATCAACGAAGCGGGCGGTCGTGCGCAGGAAATCTTGTTGGTAGCGGAGGCGCAGGCCAGCGGTATTCGCCAAGTGGCTGCGGCGATCAATGAGCAGGGCGGCCTGAACGCGGTGAACATGCAGCTCGCTCAGCAGTACCTGAACGAATTCGGCAAGCTCGCCAAGACCAATAACACCATGATCATCCCCTCGGATCTGGCGAATGTGGCTGGTATCCTCAAAGCTGCCACCTCGGTGATCAAAGAGGCCCAATCGTAATCAGGCGCGATCAGGCGGACACGACAGCGGCACAACTACATGACGGTCGTGTCGCAGGGGTTCGGCCTTCTCGACCTTCTCGACGAGCGGGTTGCAAGGAGACGCTTTATGATCCACAATGGATCGCCACGGATCTGTAAGCTGCGTTTGTTTATCGTGGTGCTTGCAGTGTGTCCCGTGCTGATGCGCGCCAACGCCGCGCCGGAACCGCGCTGGATCGCGGCAGAACTTCCGGCACCTGCGGAGGAGCCGACGCGCTTTTTGCGGACGTTTCATCTGGCGCATACGCCTGCAAGGACCTGGGTGCGTGTCCACGCACACGACCGCTATCGCTTGATTGTGAATGCGCGTCCGGTGAGCGTGGGCGATACGACGTGGGATGCGGAGACGTATGATATCTCGTCGTTTGTGACAGCCGGCACGAATAGGATCGAGATCGCCGCCGATGCTGATACGCGGAGCCCCGCCAATTGTTTTGTCTGGCTACGACGGCGTTTGCCGGCACCGGCGGCGTTCGAGCGGCTCAGCTTCCGGACGCGCGACGCGCATCGGGAGGAGTGGCTCTATATCGAGGTGGTTGACGACAAAGGGCGCACCTCGGGGTTTTACTGCGTGGAGCGGCGTCGACCGGATCTGTTTCTGGGGCGGCACGGCGATGAGCGCGAACATGTGATCGCTTTGCAGCAGGAGCCGACCCTCGCCTACCGGAAGTCGGAAGCGTGCGACTTCGCGCGCATTGTCGAAGTCGGCATCCGCATGGACCGCAAGCAGGCGCATCCCAATCCTGCCGGGGAGGTGGCGCTCGGTGCCGTCCGGCTGCACGGCACCACCGATGTGAATCTCGACGGTCCATCCGGCTGGCGGCTTGAGCCGGGCGTGGGCGAGCATCGGCGCAGCCGGTTGGAGGCGAGCAGCAATGGCTTTTTCGCCGTGCGGTATGATTTTACGCCGGCACCCAATCCGGCGGGCGGGCTCGTCGCGCCGAAATGGCGCAGGCGGCTTGAGAACGAACGAAAGACGCCCAGCACGGGACAACTGCTGCGCGAGCTGCGGCCGGAATGCTGGCGCCAGAGCCTGCGCCCGGAGGCTTTCTGCGGGTTCCCGGCACCCCCGGGGGCGGACGCGAAGCCGCAGAAACCGCCCTTCCCCCTCAGCGGACTGTTCCAGACCGCCTGAAACCGGGCCTTCCCCGCATAATCCGCACGACCAGAAAGGCCAAACTCCAGACACGGGCAAGATGCCCGTGCCACACCCTTTTGCACGACACGTTGTTGCGGGCGAGTGTCCCCACGAGCCGCCTTGCCGGCTCAGTCGCGTAGGCGGATCTGGAAAAAGCCGCGCGGACCGGCGGGCAAGGAGGAATGGTGCAGATCGACATCCAGTCGTCCGCCATTCAGTGACCACGCCTCCGGTGCGCACGGTTGCCAAGTGACGAGGTCGTCGGAGAACCAAAGTTCGACCGTGCCCTCCAGCCCTGATGCGTCGAGTTGCAGCAGGCCCTCATCACCCATGCGCACAGCGGTAAAGATCGCGGCGTCCGGCAGGCCCGGCGTGCCGGTCGCGACACGGCTGGGGCGCCAGTTGTCCGCGCTGCTCCAGAGCGGCTCCGGCGCGGCGGCATCGACCACCACCAGCGAGCGGCCGGTGTTGTAGGTTTCCGGATACCAGACGTTTGAATAGGTGAAGGTCAGGATGTTGCTGCCGTGCGGATCGACCAGCGCCAGAGTCTCGCCTTTGCGCGCCAGATTGCCGCTCTGCCAGGCCTCGACTGCCACGCCGCCACCGTGACGTTCGGCAAAAGCCACGGAGTTTTTAGCAAGCACCAGACGTGCGCTAGGCTCCAGCGTGACCGCCCCGAAGGTGTGGCTGATGCCGGACACGAACTGCACACCATCGAGTGCCAACGGGACGGCTCCGGCATTGCGCAATTCAAGCCAAGCGAAGTCGTCGTTTTTGTAGGGGCTGCCCGCCTCAGGCGCATAAGGCGCGTACATCAATTCGGAGACGTGCAGCGGCGCGTAGTAGTCGGCCGGACGCGCCACACTGAGAGCGACTTCGGCCAGAGCACTCCACTCGTTACCGTTGTAGGCGCGCGCCAGCACCGTGACCGCACGGTCCACCATTACAGTCGCACAATGGCTGTCGGCCAGTGCCGCTGGCGGCACGGTGGAGAGTGCGAGATCGAAGTAGAGGTCACTGCTCGTGGCATTGCACTGGTGCAACTCAACAGCCAGCACATTCTCGCCGGTGCGCAGCAGATGCGCAACATCCAGAGTTTTTTCGAAATAGGTGTTCTGAGCGGGCGAGCCGACTACAGCGGAGGCCCAGGTAGCGTACGACACCGCACCGGCGGGCATGTTGTCGCGCAGGATTTCCGTGCCGTTGAGCAAAATAATCGCGCCGTCATCGCGCAACAGTTCCAGCTTGAGTGCGGCAATGTTTTCGGTCGATGCCAGTGAGAAGGTGTGGCGGAAGTAGGTGGTCGTAACCTGCGTGCCTGAAACGCCGTTCACATAGCGCCGCGTGACGGTGGCGACGGAGTTGGCGGTAGCGCTGCCGGCGAAACCGAGCAGCGCGGGGCTCTGCGCCCATGCGGCGGCGTTGTACGTGCGATCGCGCCAAGTCAACGTACCTTGCGTAGCGGGTTCCACTCCCAGATCGTAATAGCGCCAGACCGCACCGCGCGCGACCAGGCTTTGCGGTTGGACGGGCGTTTGCGCGACATCCACCACAATGGCCGCCGGATGGATGCTGCCGTCCGGCAGACGCGGATCGGTGCCGTCGGTCGTGTAATAGAAAGTGTTGGTCATGCTGACCAGTAGCTGGTAGCCGGGCGGCACGGCGGCGCTGTTGGTGGAGAAGCGCGGTGCGGCGAGTGCGGGCAGCCAGCCGCGGGCGCGGAACTGCGCGGCCACGATGTCGCGCCGCTGCGTCAGATAGGTGTTGAGCACGCTGTTGCAAGCGGGCAGCCAGGTGGCGTCGCGTGTGCGGCCGCGCCCCCAACGGGCCGATTCGCCGATGATCGCCAAGTCGATCTCGTCCATGCGGCTTTGGAAAAGTGCCTGCGCACGTTCCGGCGTGAAAATGCCGTCCCCGTAGAGATGACGCTGAACGAGGTCGGCGAAGCGCAGGCGGTAGGCGGGATGCGCACAAAGCTGGTGGTGCAGCGTGGCCGGATTGAAGAGATCCTGAGACAACAAGTTGGCACCGAGATGGGTCGTATCGGCAGTGACTCCGCCGTTAGCACCGAGCGAGTGTTCGGCGTCGTGACGCAGCCACTTGAAGCCGTCAGGTTGTACGCGGTTGTAGAGCCCGTACATGTTGTTGGGCTTGGTGCCGCTGCAGCCGATGGGCGCATCGGGGTCGCCGGTGTAGTAGGAGCACAGCATATAGCATATCAGGTTGTCTTCGTCGAGGTAGACCGGATAAGCGGGATTACGCGAACCGTCTGGGTTGAGCCCTTTGACGCGCATGTAGTTATTGACATACGCACCGGAGAACCCTTGGTTAACGGCGATTTCGTGGAAGGCGTTGAAGGCGTCGAAGGTGCCGTCAGATGCGGTTGTTGTGTAACCGGGACTTGAGGTTTTGATACAGTCCCAGTCGTCGCTGTCACCGCCCATATAGGTCGCCGCGAAATCAGCTTCGCCGCGTTCTTGGGTTTGGTAGAGACCCCAATACTGACCGTTGATGTAAAGGTGGTAGTAACGGCTGCGCGTGTAGGGCATACCCATCTCGCGTTGGGCATCGCGTGAGAAGGTCTCGCGCACGAAGGTGTCGCGGTCGCTATTCTGAAACGCCCACGAATAGTTCTGCGAGGTACGCAGATCGACCTTGTCGAAGACCGACGCCCCTTCGCCGTCAAAGAGCGGGAAGCGCAATTTACTTTCGCCGTAAACCGAGCGGAAGAAGAGGCGCAGCGAATGCTTGGGATTGTCAACGCTACGGCTGAACGCACCGCGGATGCGCAGCCCGGCATCAATGTGGAACTCGGCGGCGGCACCGCGCACCGGATCAATCAGCTCGACCGATACCGGTCGCTCCCATCCGATGCCGTCATTGCCGGGATAGGCATAGATGCCGGTCTGCGGTCCAAACAAGTGTGCAAGATCAGTGACCAAGGAGATCGACGGGATTGCGTTGGTCATGCCGGCGCGCAACCGCACGGGATCGCCGTCAACGATCTCCTGGCGCATGCCGTACTCCATCTTGTGGTTATTCACCGCGCGGTCTGCGGGCCAGCCCGGCGGGGGCGTCGTACCCTGTCGCAGCACATCTTCCAGAAAGAGCCAAGTGACGGTGGTAACGCGTTGGCGCACGCTCTCCGGATCGACGACCGCAGCGCGCAGCGTGGTGGTGGCGGTCACGGACAACGGGGCCGTGTAGAGCGGACTGTCGGCTGCGGGCGTACTGCCGTCGAGCGTGTAACGGATCTCGGCATCCGGGCGCTCGGGGCAGATGAGCGTGGCGGTGAAGGGCGCCGTCTTATAGCCGCGCGGTTCGCTGACCACGACTAGGGGCGTCGGGACGGTGTAGCCGCGACTGTTCGCGGCACCGGGGGTCGGCGTCTTGAAGTGGAACGGAAGCTCAGCGGCGGTACGCCACGTCAGCACAGGTTGAATTAAAAAGTCCCCGTCGCTAGCGGCTTGGTTGAGCGCAGTGACAGTCAGCACGTTGGTACCTGCGGTGAAAAGGTCTGGCGGCAGGACAAAGGTCAGCGGCTCGATTGCCGTCGCGATCGGACGCGCTGCAGTGGCGGTGCTGTTCCAAAAAAGCGTTGCAGGCATGTTGAGCGACGCGACCGGCGAGCCATTCAGCGAGGCACTGAAACCGTCTGCAACGCGCACGGCGAGCAGCAACGTGTCACCCGGTGCGGGTATGGTGTCGAGGACAAACTGCCATTCAGCATCGAGGCGGGCGTTGATGCCCAGCATCGTATCGGAGACGTCGGTGTCGGCGAAGGCACCGATGGCACCGGCATGCAGTAGGCCGCCGGCGGGGTCGCCCACCAGTTTGAAAACGGTCGCATCAAACGTGCCGTGGCTACCTTGCGCGGCAGAGAATTCGAGTGCCGCTCCGCCCGTGTTTTCGAAATAGGAGAGCGTAAGCGCATAAGTGCCGGCTACGGGGAAATTAAAGACACCCAGCGTGTTACCGAATCCGCGCCCGGCCGCAAACTCAGTGGAGAAAGAAACTCCATGACCATCGATCCGTAGGCGGAAGCCGTCATCACTGCCGACGCAAAAAGTCCACATCCCGGCTTGCGGCACATAGAGCGTGGTCTCGGCCGTGACCACAAAGTAGTTGATGTTCTCTCCGACATTCAAGCCCGGGAAGGGAAGGTTGTGGGTGAAAGCCCCCGAGTCACTCGATTCGTAAAAGTCGATGATCTCGTAAGCACCGGTTACCGGATAGGTTCGGTCGGTAGCCCAAGCGGACGGATTCGCGACCATGCTTTCGGCGACATCGATATTCGCGATGGCACTGGTCATTCGATAGAAACGTACGGTGTAAGCGCCGACATGGCTACTGAAGCCCAGCGCACCGTTGGCCTCTTGCCAAGGCGCATTGCCGGCTGCGTTCGGTACGCGGTAGCGCACAGGCGTTGTGGCATCAACCGGCGTGCATACGCGCGGCGCGCGGCCATACGAGACCCCCTTTATCTGCGGGGGATAAGCGGGCTGGTAGGCATCGTGCAACGTCGTGCCGTCGGGACCGATCAGACCTAAAAACTCACCATCCTTCGAGAGGCTGAACGATGCGTGGAGTTCACCGTTGGTGACAGCAACGGGCGAGCTGTCTGCGAACACCACGAGATAGCCGTTGGACGCCAGCGACGTGCCGTCCGGGATGCGCCACTTGGTGAGGTCCGATGCGTTGTCGCTCAGGAACCAACCACCGAGGTCAACTGGATCGGGACCGCTATTATGCAGTTCAATCCAGTCGCTAGCCTCGCCCGCGGCCGTCAGCAGTCCGCCATCGTTATCGGCGACAAACTCACTGATCGTGACCGCCGCATGCGCCGACGAAAGCGCCAGCAACGCCAGAGCCAACCAGCCTGATCGCCGCATGATATGAGATGCGTTTACCATGTCCTCATAAGTGTGCCACATATCACCTCTAAATGACAGTCTGTTCTAAGTTTTGTTTTTGGTCTAAAACCGCTTCCTCCGCGTGTTCTCACGGCCAGACGAAGCGGTAGTAGCGTTCCGCATGAGCCGGAGACCCCGGGTCGCGGACGTGAAGCGTGCCGACGGCGTTGAGTTCGGCGTTGGTAACTGAAGACCAGACGGCGGATGTAAGATTGGTGGTTGCCTGCACATGCACCGGGATCAGTGGCGTACCGGTCAGCATGAAGCCAAAAATCCCGCCCTGAAAGCCGAATCCGGCACCGGGGGCCGGCGCGGGATTCCACAGCAAGGCCGGCCGGCCGCCAAAGCTGGCGGACCAGCCATTCTTCCCCGGCAGATAGTAGACGGTTGCCGTCGAGCCCGCCAGCGCATTGGGGGCGGCGGATGGCGCGTTGCCCGCGAAAAAGAGTCGTTGCAAAGCGCTGGCGTCGGAGAAAGCGCCGGTTTCGAGCGCTTCAATCGATGCGGGCAAGATCACAGAAACAACCGGTGTACCGGCAAAGGCGTTCGCAGCGATACCCGCAACCGGTTGGCCTGCCCACTCCGACGGGATATCCAGCCGCTCGGAGCTACCGTTGTAACTGGTCAACGTGACGCCTCCGCCAGATTCGAGCCGGTAATTGAAACGCGGCAGAACATTCAGGGTGAATGGCGGCGAAAGCGTGTGGGATATCGCGTTGGTGTCCTCCACGACCGACGCTAGCGTGTAGCTGCCGACCTCCAGAGGGGCTGTCGTAACCGTGAAGTGTACGGGCTGGCCCTCCGGATCCGGGTACGAGGTGAGCGTCGTATCCTCGATGAACGGCAGCCAGCGCCACCAAGTGCCGGAGGTGACGCTGAGGTCGTCAAGCCAGACGCCGCCAGACGGATAGAACGATAATCCCCGGGTCAATTCAAATCTGATCCGAAGCTGCTGGCCAACATACGCACCGAGCCCGACCGTGTAAGACTGCCAATTCAGCGCATTTTTGTTACTCCACGCAGACAAGATTGTGTAAGTGTCCCCACCATCACTGGAGACCGCAACCCGGAAAACGGTTTCCGCAGTCAGTAGGTATTTCATCCAAAAGGTGAGTGTTGTCGAGGTGTCAGGGACAAAAATGTCGGTGAGCGTCAGCACCTTGTAGCCGTTCGTTCCAGCGAACCAGCACGAACCGGAGCGGCCGGAAGAGCTGAGCTGCCAGCCGCTCGACACGGTATGGTCCAGTGTTTCAGCGGCGGAACTCCACGTACCGCTCTGCGGCGTCAGCCGCTGGATCAGGATACGTTCGGCCTCCTGTTCGCGGCGGACTGGCAGTAGCCACTCAAGAGTTGCAGATTCGCCGGCTACCGCCTGCACTGTCGCTGCGGCCGGGAACGCCATCAGCATGGGTTTGATCGAGGTGCAACCGTAGCTAATCGCCTGGCCGGCCACATCGTCGGCGGACCACCAGCCGTTGTTTGTGCCACCCCAACCGTAGTTAATGTGGTACGACGCGGTCCCACCGTCTATCAGCAGACCGTCCGCCACAATCGCGTGGCCGGGGACCGCGACGACGCACGGATAGCCCGCGCGCAGACTGTCGTTAAGGCCCGGAAGGAGATCGTTCTGCGCCGCCGCATAGCCGATGGGCTCATAGAAGAGATGTGCGTTGAGGCGGTTGCCCAGCGTCTGAATGCTTGAGCCTGTGCCGCCGTGTTCATAATCGGCCTCGGCGGCAACGCCCAGGCGGTACATGAGGTCGGCGACTTCATTGTCCCCCGGCTGCGAAGCGGCCCAAGGGTCGTAGGCGGACTGCATGGCCGCCCAGCCGAACGGCGTGCTGAAGCAGACGTTGTGCGCGCCGGTGATTGAGCCACTGATATCGGTGTAGCTGTGCGTGCCTTGTCCGTAGAGTGGCCAGCGGTGATAATAGAGCACCTGCGCATAGGCGGTCGGCGTGCAACCGGACGGCGCGCGGTGTCCGTAGTAATCACTGCCGTTGGGGTCATCAGGGCACAGTAGGTTGTACGGATTGCACTGGTTCCAAGTAGTCGTCAGGTAAGGGCCGTGCTGCTCAATGCTCAGAGGTCCGCGGCTCGCGGCACGGCGGTAGGAGAGGTCGGGCGCGGCCGCGGCGTCCATCCCGCGCAGCGCTTGCAGTGCCTTTTCTGCATGGGTCAGCAGAGCGGCGCGGAAGGCGTTATCGGGCAGGTCGGCCAGATTGACGCTTGACGATGCGCTGAAGGCGACGGTAAGCGGCAACCGGTCATCGCTGTTGAGCACGGCGTAGCCGACCGGCGAGAATGCCACAACGTACACGCTGTAGGCATCGCCGTTTTCCGGGAACTTGACCGTCGAGACGATGGTGCTTCCCGCCAGACTGCCCATCACCGGATGGCCGTCCATCCAGATGGATAATCTGTCGAGCGCTTCGCGTTCGGTCAGAGGGGCACCCGATGTCACGAGCGCAAAACCCACCATCGCGCATGCCACCCTGAGTGCGTCACCGATAAGAGCGTGTAATGTCGTTTTTTTCATCTTTGCCGTCCGAGTTCAGATTTTATCACACGATGTGTGGCTCTTGCAAAACCCAGTGCTTTCAGGTGTGGCACGGGCATCTTGCCCGTGTTTCATGGGCGGGACGCCCATGCCACGAGGGGTTTTGCAAGAATGTACCAGAGCCACCCACGCATTCACGGGCATGGTACCACGGTCCGTAGTTCCGCTCAACAAAAAGCATGAAACGTGCCTTTTTCACCACGGAGGTGCGGAGACACGGAGGAAATTATTAAATTTAGGAGTTAGGATTTAGGATTTAGGAGTTGGGGAGGGGTCGGGTTTGTTTCACCACGGAGGTACGGAGATACGGAGTTTGGGGGGCGAGCCGCCTGACTTCCCCTCACAGCCTCACAGCCTCACAGCCTTACAGCCCATTGGGCCTTGCCCGCGATTACGTTTGTCAGCCGCGCGCTTTTGTGCCACACTGTCTGGCAACAACCGAGTGACGGTTTATATCTTTGGAGGAATACGCGAATGAAGCACGTACGAATGATGGTGGCGGCTCTGGCCGCAGGGTCTGCGGCGACAGTGATGGCGGGATTGTATGGCGATACGCCTGACGCATTGCATGCATGGGCGGTACACGACATGAATCGCCCGGTGCCTAAGAAAATTACGGCGGAACCGGGCCAGCCGCCGTCGGATGCGATTGTCCTTTTTGACGGTACCTCGCTGGACAACTGGGAGAGCACCAAGGGCGAGCCGACCAAATGGCGCCTGGTGGACGGCGCGCTTGAATCGGTCAAAGGCGCGGGCTATATCCGCACCAAGCAGTCGTTCGGCGACTGCCAGTTGCACATCGAGTGGGCGGCACCTACCCGGGTCGAAGGACAGGGACAGGGCCGCGGCAACAGCGGCGTCTTCCTGATGGGTAGCTACGAGATTCAGGTGCTGGACTCCTATGAGACGGAAGTCCTGCCTGACGGCAGTAACAAGAATCCCAACTATGCCGACGGCCAAGCCGCGTCGGTCTATGCCGAGAATCCGCCGATGGTGAACGCCTGCCGCAAGCCGGGCGAATGGCAGACCTATGACATCGTATTTCACCAGCCGATCTGGGAGGGTGAGACGTTGAAGTGGCCGGGATCGGTCACCGTCTTCCACAACGGCGTGTTGGTACAGGATCACTGGGAAATGGAAGGTCTGACCACGCATTGCCGCCGCCGTCCGTTGAAGCCGCACGCGAACAAGTTGCCGCTGCAACTTCAGGACCACGGCAATCCGGTGCGCTTCCGCAACATCTGGCTACGCGAAATTCCCTCCCGCTATGCTAATACCACGCACGGCGGACCGGCCGCCAACGAGGCGGACGTGATGGCGCTGCGGCGCGAGACTGCGGCCAAGTTGTACGCGAAGGCCAACCCCGCCGACCCCAACAAGGCGGCGGCGCTCCACCGTTTACTGGAGGTTATCTCCTATGAAAAGACGGAGCCCCGCATCAACGAGATCAAGACGATCGCAAATGCCTACCTCGCCGAGCTGGGTGGCATGGACAAGCAGAAGCTGGAAGGCCGCAAGGGCGAGATCATCGGCTTGCGCAACGCCTTCAACGTCTTGATCCGCAACAAGGTGTTGCCGGAAAATTGCACACTGCGCGCCGGGCTGCAGAAGATCATCAACGAGCAGGGCTTCGAGAAGAAACGCTAAGCCCGCCGCCGTGAATGAACGAGGAGCAACGCTCAACGTTCGGGTGTAGCCGGTTGGTGACATGACCAACAGTCTGGAAGACTATCTGGAGACCATCTACCTGCTGGCGCAGGCGAACGGCAGCGCCCGCGTGCGCGATGTGGCGCAGGCGTTGCACGTCAAGATGCCTTCGGTCATCAAGGCGGTGCTTGAACTCAAGAAGCGTGGTTATGTCACTCAGGAGCCGTATGGCGCCGTAGATCTCACCGAGGCCGGCACGCACGCCGCCAGCGAGATTCTCGGGCGCCATACGTTGCTCAAGGAGTTCCTGATGTTGCTCAAGGTCTCCGACGAAACGGCGGAGAAGGATGCCTGTGCAATGGAGCATTTCCTCAGCCCGGAGACCTTGGCCTGCATCGCTGATTTCGTCAAAGCGCACACGCGCAAAAAGAGAGTCGGCCGGCATGTGGCGCTTTGAGTCGGCTCAGTCCAGCGTGTGGACCAGCAGGCCCGAGCGCAGCTTGGGCTCGAACCAAGTGCTCTTGGGCGGCATGATCTTGCCCGCATCCGCGACATCCATCATCTGAGCGACGGTCACGGGGTACATCGAAAAGGCCACCGCATCGCGTCCGCCGTCTACGCGGCGGGTCAGCTCAGCAGCGCCGCGAATGCCGCCGACAAATGAAATACGCATGCTGGTGCGCGGATCGTCAATTCCCAGCACCGGTGCGAGCAGACGATCCTGCAATACGCTGACATCAAGGCGGCTCACCGGGTCATCGGCCACAACCTCATCCCACGCAAGCGAATACCAGCGGCCAGCGAGATACATGCGTACTTCGCGCGGCCCGGTCGGGTCGGCACCATCAGCCGGAGCGGTGGTGAAAACCTTGGAGACCTGCGCCAGAAAAGCTTCGGGCGCGAGACCGTTGAGGTCCGCCACACAGCGATTGTAGGGCAGGATGCGCAACTGGGTCCCCGGAAAGAGCACGGCGAGAAACCAGTTGTACGCCTCGCGCCCGGTGTGGGCGGGATTTGCGGCACGGCGCTGCTGGCCGGCGCGAAAAGCGGCAGCCGCGCGGTGGTGGCCGTCCGCCACGTAAGCCAGCGGAACCTCGGCGAACGCCTCGACCCACGGCGCGGCGTCCTCCTCGACGCGCCAGACCGTGTGACGCACGCCGTCCGGCGCGGTGAAGTCGTAAAGCGGAGTCGTCTGCTGGGTGGCGGCAACCAGCGCGTCGAGCGCGGGAGTGTCGCGGTAGGTCAGAAAGACCGGCCCGGAATTGGCATTCAGCTCAAGACAATGACGCGTACGGTCATCCTCTTTATCCTTGCGGGTCTTCTCATGTTTGCGAATGATGTCGCAAGCATAGTCATCAATGTGACAGCAGGCGACCACGCCGGTCTGGCTGTGGTCGCCCATGATCTGGCGGTAGACATAGAGCCGCTCGTCGGCTTCGCTCAGCAGTGCGCCACGCGCTTGAAGGTCGCGGAAGGCCTTGGCGCCCTGCGCGTACACGGCATCGTCATGGATGTCCACGCTGTCCGGCAGGTCAATCTCGGGGCGCGAGACGTGCAGAAAACTGTCGGGATTGCCGGCGGCTAGGGTGCGCGCCTCGGCGGTGTCAACCACATCGTAGGGCACGGCGGCGACCAGGGCGGCTTTCTCGGGGGCGGGACGCAGGGCGGCAAACGGTTTGATCTGCATGGGCTCTCTCCTGAAATAAAAGAAGACGGCGGGCCTTGGCTTGCCCGCCGCGCACACGACAGCGCCTCAGGCGTTGCCGGACGATAAAAAGCAACGGTTAGAAGCACGCGTTGATGATCGGACAGAAGGGGACGCGACCGCTGCGGATAATGTTAACCAATCCAATCTGGTAGCCATGCATATCCTCCACGCGGTTGATCAGCCCGATCTGAAAGCCCGTCGCGTAATCGGCGAGGTTCACCAGGCCGGCCTGAAACCCGTAAAGGCTCTGCGCCTCATTCCAGAGACCCGTCTGCAGGCCCAGCGCGTCACCCAAGCTGGTCGAGTTGTAGCAACCGATCTGCCAGCCCGCAAGGATGTCCTCGACATCGTTACGGAACAGGTTGATTTGGATGCCGTTGTAGTATTTGGAACGACCGATAAAACCGATGTCCAGACCCGTTACTTGCTCACACTCGCCAGAAGGGAGGTTCAGGCGGAGCCCGACGACATCGATGTCCTCTACGTTGTTGAAAGCGAACCAGACCGGCCAACGCACCTTTTCAGCGGCACTGGCGCCAGACACAATCAACCCAGCCATCAGCAAACCGAACAGCACTTTTTTCATGATCACCTCGTGTCACATGTGAAAACGGCATTACGGCCACCTCGGAAACCGAGAAGAGAACCGTAATTGATGCCCCACTATACCCGATTCCCGCCGCTATGGCAAACAGGAGAATGCGGTTTTTTGCAAAAAGTGTTTTCGGGGGGCATGAACGCAGAACATCGAACATCCAACACCGAAGTAAAAAACTCCTAAATCCTCACTCCTAAGTGTTAACTCCGCGCCGCGCACAGCGCGGCTTGTCTTTGCACCAGACCGCGTCTGTGCTTTAATACTTTTCGTCATGAGAGCAGAGCACGCTTCGAATAGCGGCGGGAAGCCGCCTTGGATCCGAGTCGCGATCGGACAGAACGATGCCTTTAACGCCACCAAAAACCGCCTGCGTACCTACGGGCTCCACACCGTCTGTGAAGAGGCCTTCTGCCCGAATCTCGGTCGTTGCTGGAAGCACGGACGCGCGACGATCATGCTACTCGGCGACCGTTGCACGCGGAGATGCCGTTTCTGCAATGTGGATAAGCACCGTGCGCTGCCGCCCGATCCCGATGAGCCCGCGAATGTCGCCGCCGCCGTCAAGGAGACCGGACTCAAAGAGGTGGTTCTCACGTCGGTCACACGTGACGACCTGCCGGACGGCGGCGCGGCGCACTGGGCGCAAACCATCGAGGCGGTCCGTGCCGCCGTGCCCGGCATCCTGATCGAAGTGCTGGTGCCCGATTTCAGCGGCGATCCCGACGACGTCGCGACGGTCATACGCGCCCGGCCTGACATCTTCGGCCACAATCTGGAGACCGTGCCTCGCCTCTACCCGCAGGCGCGGCCGCAAGCCGATTACGCGCAGTCGCTCGCCGTTTTGCGTCAAGCGGCCGATGCCGACATGATCACCAAAACCAGCCTGATGCTGGGGCTCGGTGAAACCCCCGCCGAGATCGAACAGACGTTGCGCGACGCCCGCGACGCCAGATGCGACATCTTCTACGCCGGACAGTATCTCCAGCCCAGCCCGCGCCACCTGCCGGTCGAACACTATGTGGAGCCTGCCGAATTCGACCGCTTGCGCGAGACGGCCCTTGCGCTTGGATTCGGCTATGTGGCCAGTGCACCGCTTGTCAGAAGTTCCTACCACGAGGACGGCCAAACCGACTTCGTCTGCCGTCAACGGACGAGCGTCCCCGCGAGCCGTATCACTTGAGCGTTGAACGTTGAGCGTTTTCTGGAGCCGCCAAGGATGCCAAGGTGCCCTGTTTTTCATGAAGTTTCATGGTTCCACTTGAACGCTGTGGTCGCGGCCCAGAGTCGCAGCATAATTTGTGGCCGGGTTGGTAACTGCTAAATCCACGCATAGCGCACAGCGCGGAAGCCATCACCGCAAAAAGAGCAACGAGCCGGAGCCGTAGATGCGGCACCAGAAGGCACCGGATGCAATCTCGAACTTCACATCGCGCGTGCCCGATACATTTTCCACACTCCAGCGCTCGGCCAAATCGCCCAGGCCAACATCTGTCACGGAGGTGCCGCGCGCGATTTCCCAATTGCCCGTGGCCTCTGGGGCGGATAGCGTGATCGTGCCACCGCCCGCCAGCGTGACGGTGCCGTTCGCTGTGATCAGCGGTCCCTTGTTCGCCGCCGTCAGCGTGATTGCCGCGCCGTCGGGAATCTCCACGTCGCCGGGATAGGCGACCTGCGCCGCGCCGTCGATCGCCGTGGCGCGGAAGGTGGCGTTCACGCGCGTGACGCCTTCCGGCAACGCGAGCGCACCACCCGCCATTTCGAAGTAACCCGTGAACCCGGTAGGATTCGCGCCGAGCGTGAGTTCCGCGTCTTCCGGCAGCTTCAGCGTGCCGTTGCCTGTGAGCGTGCCCGCGAACGTGTTTGTGCCTGCGAGCGCCAGCCGACCGCTCACGAGGTCGAGCGTGCCCGAGCCCGAGACGTGCCCGACCTCCTCGTCCGAACCGTTCACTTCGAGCGTCGCGCCCTCCGCCACCGTCACCGAGCCGCCCACGGGCAGCACGCGCGCAGCGCCCGCGTCCGCACGCATCGTCGCGCGGATCTGGTGCACGCTCAGCGCCTGGTCGAACACCTTCACCTCGTCGAGCGCGCCGCGGAACCGCGCCCATGTCGCCGTTGACTTCGAGCCGAGATAGAAGTAGCCACCGTCGCGCGTGGAGTCGCTCGTGAACGCGCCGTTCGCCGAGAAGCCGTCCACGTACTGCCCGTCCACGTAGTTACGCACGCCGACGCTGGGATGGTACGTTGTGGCGAAATGGTGCCAGCGCTGGGATGCATCGCAGTCGCGAAGGCCCGGCACCGTGATGCCGGAGCTGAGGTCGATCGAGTTGGCGCCGCCCTGTCTGCGCACGTAGCAACGCGCGCTCCAGGTTCTGTCGTTCACGTCGTACCAGTAGCTGAGCATGTAGCCGATCGTCGCGTTCGTGGGACAGCCCCAGCAGACGAAAGAGGGGTAGTGCGTGCTGTAGCCCTGCTTGGTGTTCTCGTCCGCCTGGTGGGTCTGCAGCCAGAACGACACCGTGAACGGCTGCCCGTTCGACGGGATCGCCTCCGGAAAGCCCGCGCTGCGCAGATAGGCGGAATTGTACGCATCGAACTTGAGCGCCTTGCCGCCGAGGGGCGAGTCGATGAGCGCGAGCGTGCCGTTGCCACATTCGACAAGGTCGTTCGTGCCGACGGAGTCCTTGCCGATGTTGGACGCATCTTCGAAGGCGTAGTGCAGCACGGGCACGGGCGCGTCCGCGCCCGCGTCCGGCACCGTGCCGCGCACGAGCGCCACGGGGTCCTTGCCCGCGTAGAGGCGCTGCACGCCCGCCGCGTCAACCGCCTCGGTGTAGATGCGCACGTCGTCGATGAGCCCTTTGAACTGACGGTCCGTCTTGTTGAGCTGCCGCCCGATGCACACCTGCTTCGCGAGCGGGATCGACAGAGGCCCCGCTTTGGTGATCGTCCACGTTTGCGCGCCGTCGCAGTAGACGGTGTACGTGTTCCCCTCGCGCACGGCCACATAGTGGTGCCACGCGCCCTGCGGATTCGCGGGCGACGGGATGGCTGCGAAGTCAAGCGTAGTACCCCAGTGGGTCAGGCAGAGCGTGCCGGCGGAAATGTTGATATAGCGGAACACGACCTCCTGGAAAGGACTCTCTTTGCCCAGCGAAACGAACGTGCCCGTGGCCCCGCAGTCCGCATCTGGCTTCACCCACACGCTGAGCGTGTAGTCCGTATTGCCCTCGAAGTGCGGCGAGGTGATCGTCGCCTCGAGCTTCTGCGTCGAAGTGCCGGGGAAACGCGCCACCCAGCCGCCGCGCCCGGCGTCGTACTCGCGCGTCACGCCGCTCTGGGTGGTGAGGGTGTGCCCGCCGCATGTGGCGTCGACGCCGAGGTCGTCCTCTTCGAAATCGTAGACGGCGAACGGCTGCGGCAATACCGCCGTGTTCTGGAGAACGAGCGTGCCTTCACGCACCTCGGTACCCCCCGTGTGCGTGAGCGAACCACCGAGCGTGAGCACGTTCGGGCCGGTCTTTGCGAACACGCTCTCACCGCGCACGCCCGCATTGTAGGTGCCCGGGCCGGTCATCGCGAGTTCGCCGCCCGCATTCATCACGATGCCGCCGCGCACGGCATTACCGTCCACACGGACGAGGGTCTGCGTACCGGCGAGTTGGATTTCGCCGTTCAGCTCGGTGCGCAGCCGCGCGTTCGCGGGAATCGCCACCGGCTCGCCCGCCGCGCCGGCGAGGTCGCCGTCCGAAACAGGCTCTTTGCCGGCGAGGAGCTGCGCGACGCCCGTGGGACCGAGCGCCCGCGAGTAGATGCGCACATCGTCGATGTCACCGCAGAAGAAACGGTCCATCCCCGGCAGGCGGCCGAGGAAGATCTGAACTGTCTCGGGCAGCGTCATTTCAAGGACGATGCTCCGCTCGTCGAGCACCTTCACGCCGTCCATCCACACGGTGAGGCGGCACCCTTCGCGCATCGCCATATAGTGATGCCACTGCGTGGGGTCCGCAGGGCCCGGAAGATTGCTCCTGTCGCCCGCGGGGTTCCAGTGGCCGAGCAGGAGCGTATTGCAGGAGCTGTTCACGAAGCGGAATTGAACGACGCTGTGGTCGATGAGCTGCGACCCGATCGCGACCATCGTGGGATAGCCGTTCGCAACGGGCGTGTCGAAGGTCCGCGCCCACAGGCTGATCGTGTAGTCCGAGTCGCCCGTGAGTTCGGTGGTGTCCGTGACGGTGGCCACAAGCTCGCCGCCGGAGTTCGCCGTACCCGTGAAACGCGCCACATATCCGCCGCGCCCGGCGTCGTACACGCGCTCGACCGTACCGTTCGCCACGAGATCGCGTCCGTGACCCGAGGAGTCCTTCGTGAGGGACTCCTCGAAGTCATACTTTGCGAACGGCACTGCGGCGGGCGTTTTTGAGTCGAGGCGCAACCGTCCGGCGCGTGCGCCGTAGGCGATATTCTCGGCGATGTTCGTCACGTACAGATTTTTCGCCACGGCCGTCACGCGCCCTGTGCCGAAAACAGCGTCAGAGAGAATGTCTGAGCGCGTGGCACCGAGCCGAAGCTCGTTGCCCTTAAGTGGGATCGCCGCGCCCGTTTCGCTTTGCAGCGAGCCCAGCCCCACTTGCGAGGTGAAGTTCGAGAGCGTAAGCGTGCCCGCGCCTGTTACGCGCACATCGGTGAAGGCGAGCGCGGAATTTGTCATCGGGATCACCTGCCCTTCCGCCACTTCGAGCGTGCGGCGGGGCCTGCCGGCGGGATAGAAGGACGACACGCGCACGGTGCCGTCCCCCTCCTTGCGCACGGGGCCGTAGTCGTTGGGATAGAGGGCGCAATTGCTGCCGATCACCAGCGTGCCGCCGCTGACGCAAAGCGGGAAATAGCCGAGCGGGGTGGTGGAGGTCCAGTAGATGTCTTTGTTATCCTGCCAGTTCAACCACCACTGATAGCTCTCGGGCGCCTCTTCGCCTTGCTCAAGCGCGGCGGGCTCGAACACGAGGCCGCCCGTATACGTGACCTCTGAGGCAGTGATGGTCTGCTGGTCGTCGAGCTGAAAGCGGGCCACGTTGGTGCCGGCGGGCAGCACGCCCCCCACCCAGTTCACGTATTCGCCCACATCGTTGGTCGCAGACCACTCCCCGCCCGCAGACCCGTTCCAGAGGTTCGTGGTGACGTCCGCGTTCACACTCGCCACCGCACAAATAAGGATGCCAATCAATCTGGTACGTGTCATGGTTTTGTCCTCCAAAAGTAAGGGAGGCTCTTGCAAAACCCCCTCAAGGCGGCGCCTGACGGCTTGCCTTGATGGCGTTTTGCTATGTTAAAAGCCCCGCACGCCCACTCGGTC
>Ga0116145_1001363_pt1 | contig 24742 bp, 16 predicted proteins | sample AD_JPNHG1_MetaG_FD_89747 | JGI IMG/M metagenome (GOLD analysis project Ga0116145, IMG submission 89747) | Active sludge microbial communities of municipal wastewater-treating anaerobic digesters from Japan - AD_JPNHG1_MetaG | ecosystem: Engineered > Bioreactor > Anaerobic > Digestate | place... | reverse complement strand
CTTTCTCTCTTTCATTTTTATTGATCTCCCCTGTCAGCAGTGAGCGGATATCGGTACCGAAGATATCTGCTATCTGTGAGAGCAGGGAGATGTCAGGGCAGCCGTTGCCGCACTCCCATTTTGATACGGCCTTATCGCTGACGTTAAGGCTTTCCGCAAGCTGCTTCTGAGTAAGTCCAGAGGCAGTCCTGAATTTTTTATAAGTATACCTGTTTTTATCTGATCCAAAATTATCACCTCAATGTTATGTGAAGCAGTCCTGTGGCTGTGTTTTTATTCTACACTGTCTCTGCTGAAAAGTCAATCTACGCTCCGTAGATTGGTGTTAGACAGAAGGCGATGGTATGAGTGTGATGCTTATACAGAAGTACATGACAATTACTCGGGGAAAACCTTTCTGAGGAAAGGGTTTACCTCAATAATCGCAGTAAACATTCTATATGTATACCATGGTTAATACGGCGTTTTTTTGCGGAATGTCACCATTTTACCATTAATGTCATAAAAATAATATACTAAAATGCAGGTATAATGTATATTATTCTTGAAATAATTGAACCGTATGCTCATATTTTGGGCAAATAATATGTAGGCGGTTCTTGGATCGAGAGGGAGTAAAATTATGAAGAAACATTATTTGAAGCGCTGTGCAGCTGCTCTGGCCGCCTGCTCAATGATGGCAGCAGCTATCCCGAATATCCCGACAGTTGTTGCAAGCGCAGCAGAAAATATCATCAAGAATTCCACATTTGAATCCGGCACGACCGGATGGGGCACCTACAAGGAGAGCGGCGGAAGCTGTACACTCACTACTGAGAGCGGAAAACTTGCTCTTAAGGTAAACAGTGTCGGAACAAAGAATTATGCTGTACAGTTTTCATATTCTGTAGTACCGCTTTACAAGAATGGTAAATATCGTTTATCCTATGATATCTCCTGTACTACAAATCGTTTTGTTGAATGCATGATCCAGCAGAACGGCGGAACCTATCAGGCTTATACATGGGAGGGCCTTGACATTGGCCCTACAGCTAAGACTGTAGAAAAGACCTTCACTATGGAGTACGATACAGATATCATGGCTAAGCTCTGCTTCAACTGCGGAGATCAGGAAGCTGATCCGGATCTTCCGGCACATACAATCTACCTTGATAATGTTGTGCTGGAGCTTCTCAATCCGAATGAAGTTGATATGAGCAGCGAAACTACATATCAGCCTGATATCAACATAAATCAGGTGGGATATACCCCAGATGCCAAGAAAACGGCTGTATTCCGCAATGTAAATGGCGGAAAGTTCTCTGTTGTAAATGCTTCCACAAAGCAGGTCGTTCTTACAGACGATCTTCAGGGACCAAAGAGCAACTCCTCAGCAGGAGAGACTAACTATATCGGAGACTTCTCAAGCGTTACTGCTGCAGGCAAATACTATATAACCTGCGACGGACTTGATAATTCATATACATTTGAGATCGGAAACAATGTATATAATAACCTTCTTGATGATTCCGTAAAGATGCTTTATTTACAGCGCTGCGGAACTAAAGTTAATGATGCAACCTTCGGCCACGATGCCTGCCATACCTCACTTGCAACCGTTTACGGTACAAATCAGAAGATCGACGTAAGCGGCGGCCGGCATGACGCCGGTGATTACGGACGTTATGTCGTTCCGGCAGCCAAAGCTGTGGCCGACCTGCTTTACGCTTATGGAGCTAACCCCTCGCTCTACAGCGATAATATCGGCATCCCCGAAAGCGGAAACGGCACTCCTGATATACTGGATGAAGCTCGTTTCGAGCTGGAGTGGATGCTGAAGATGCAGGCCTCAAACGGCGGTGTTTACCACAAGGTAAGCTGTGCAAACTTCCCGGGCTTCGTAATGCCTACAGAGGAGACAGGAGAGCTCATCGTAACTCCTGTTTCAACTACTGCTACAGCAAACTTCTGTGCTTCAATGGCTCTTGCATATGAGTTCTACAAGAATGTTGACAGCACATTTGCAAACAAGTGCCTCAGCGCTGCTGAGAAGGCATGGGCTTACTTAGAGGCAAATCCCAACTATCAGCTTACAAATCCGTCAAATATCGTTACCGGCGACTATGCTGATTTCAGCAAGAACGACAGCGACGAGCGTTACTGGGCAGCAGCTCAGATGTACAGAGCTACAGGAAGCAGCAAGTACAAGTCAGCTGTTGAGAATATGACAGTGAAAAAAGGTCTTGACTGGTCTACAGTAGGTGACTACGGCAATATCGCCCTCGTTACCATGAAGGACATTGACAAGAATTCAAGCTTATACAAGAACGCTAAGGATACTATCGTCAGCCAGGCTGATGAGCTCCTCAGCACTTCAAACAGCCAGAGCTACGGCGTTGCTATCACAAAGTATGACTGGGGCAGCAACATGACTATTGCCAATGCAGGTATCTATATGGCTCTTGCATACCAGCTCACAGGCGACAAGAGCTACCTTGCAGGCGCAGACAGCCAGCTCAACTACCTCCTGGGAACAAATCCGCTCGGAACAAGCTTCGTAACCGGTTATGGTACAGTATCTCCCGAGCATCCTCATCACCGTCCTTCAGTAGCTAAGAACAAGGCTATGAAGGGTATGCTGGTCGGCGGTGTTGACCAGAGCCTTGAGGATGACGCTGCAGTAGCTTACTGTGCTGATGCACCGGCAGCTAAGTGCTATGTTGATAACGACGGAAGCTATTCCACAAATGAGATCACTATTTACTGGAACTCCCCTCTTACATACCTCATGACACTGACAGAGAGTGATACCGGCAGTGTTGTTATCGATGATCCGCCTTATGACGGCAGCACAAAATGGGGCGATGCTGACTGTGACAGCTTTGTAAAGATGAACGATGCTGTCCTTGTTATGCAGTCACTTTCAAATGCTGATAAATACGGCGAGAACGGCTCCGAGTCAACACATATCAAAGCTCAGGGCTCATTCAATGCCGATGTTTATAACCACGGCGATAATCTCACTCCTATGGATGCGCTCACTATCCAGAAGTACCTTCTCGGAATAGTAAAGACTCTCCCTGAGTCTTATAAGCAGGGATATGATCCTATAGTTACAACAACAACTATTGCAAGAACAACAACTACTACCACCACAACAACTACCACAACTACAAGAGCTGCTACCACTACAACAAAGCCAGGCAACAACATCCCTGACCGTGGAACACCTATGGATTCCAGCGCTGATCTGGTCGCTGATTTCAGAAAGGGACAGCCATCAACATTCATGGCTTCCGACGGCTGGTCAAACCAGAGTATGTTCAACTGCTTCTGGCATAAGGAGAATACAACTTATGACGGCGGCGTTCTCAACCTGGTGATCGACCAGAAGAGATCAGATTCAAAGTATCCTGATTCTGCAAAGTATCCATATTCCGCAGGTGAGTACAGAACTAAGGACTTCTACGGCTATGGCTACTATGAGACATCTATGCAGGCTATAAAGAATGACGGCGTTGTATCCTCATTCTTCACCTACACAGGAGAGTCCGACAAGAACCCATGGGATGAGATCGATATCGAGATCCTCGGTAAGGATACCACAAAGGTTCAGTTCAACTACTTCACAAACGGCCAGGGCGATCATGAGTTCTTATATGACCTTGGATTCGATGCTTCTGAGGCATTCCACACATTCGGATTTGACTGGCAGCCCGATCATATCACATGGTACGTAGACGGCAAGGCTGTACACACAGCTACTCAGAATATCCCAAGCACACCTGGTAAGATCATGATGAATGTATGGCCGGGTACAGGCGTTGACAACTGGCTCAAGGCTTTCAACGGCAGAACTCCTCTTACTGCACGTTATCAGTGGGTAACATATAAGAAGAACGGCAACAGCAATAATAATAACAATAACAACAATAACAACAATAATAACAACAATAACAATAATAACAGCAGCGGAACTATCAACAACAATGCAACAATGGTCGCTGACTTCAGAAAGGGACAGCCTTCAACATTCATGGCTTCCGACGGCTGGTCAAACCAGAGTATGTTCAACTGCTTCTGGCATAAGGAGAATACATCCTATGACGGCGGCGTTCTCAACCTGACTATAGATCAGAGAAGATACGATTCAAAGTATCCTGATTCTGCAAAGTATCCATATTCCGCAGGCGAGTACAGAACTAAGGACTTCTACGGCTTTGGCTACTATGAGACATCTATGCAGGCCATAAAGAATGACGGTGTTGTATCCTCATTCTTCACCTACACAGGTGAGTCCGACAATAACCCATGGGATGAGATCGATGTTGAGATCCTCGGTAAGGACACAACAAAGGTACAGTTCAATTACTTCTCAAACAGCAAGGGCGAGCACGAGTTCACATATGACCTCGGATTCGACGCTTCTCAGGGATTCCACACATACGGCTTTGACTGGCAGCGTGACCACATCACATGGTATGTAGACGGCAAGCCCGTACACACAGCTTATCAGGATATCCCACAGACTCCCGGAAAGATCATGATGAATGTATGGCCGGGAACAGGTGTTGATGAATGGCTCAAGCCTTTCAACGGCAGAACTCCTCTCACAGCTCGCTACCAGTGGGTAACATACAACAAACAATAATTACCACCTCCCAAGTGTGTAAATAGAGAAAACTTCCTCCGCCCTACAGCGGAGGAAGTTTTCATTTAACTCCGATATTCATATAATGGATACCATATTTTTACAAAAAAGCTCCTCCCATGATCATGGGAGGAGCTTTGTCAGTGATACATTATCACTTTTTCTTTTTCTTCTTGCCGTTTCTGTTGCCGTTTCCGGACTTTTTAGCGGTGTTATTTACAGTCTTTTTCACGGCCTCAGCAGTCTTTTCCTCTGCTTTCTCCTTGATATCTTCAACTGTGTCTTTTGCCTCATCGAGTAGCTCTTCGGCTTTATCCTCTGCCTTTTCGGCATAGGCTTTGCCTTTTTCCAGGAGCTCCTCGTTCTTTGAAGCTATTTCCTCAGCCTCTTCACGAGCCTTCTGAGCTTTTTTCTTAGCGTTTTCAGAAACATCGCCCTTGACAGCTCCCTTGGATTTTATGATCTGGACATTCTTTTTCTTCTTGTCTGAAGCCTCTTCCTCAGTCTCCTCAGGAAGTCCCAGTTTCTTTCTCTTCTTTGCCTCAAGTCTCTTCTTTATGACTGGATTGTGTTTTCTGTCGTAGAGGTAGAGGAGAACTATGCAAGCAATACCGATGAAGAAGGCAACTGCTCCAAGTCTGAATCCTGGCGGAGTATACTTCATAGTGACGGTGTGCTCACCTTCCGGCAGACGTATACCGATAAGTGAGCCTACAATAACGATCTCACCTTCGCTGCCGCTCTTATTTGTGAGGTATGTCTTATCAGAATTTTCATAATTCTTTTCGACCACAAGATTATCGATCTTCTTGCCGTCAACTTCGATCTCCCAGCCAGGCTCGTATGGGATAGATGTCATCATGATCTGTCCCTGTCTTGCAGTGATCTTACCCTCAAGGTAACGGTCATTTGACTTATCTGTATCGATCTGCCACTGACTCTGCTTGATGAGGTTTATATCCTGTTCAAATGCGTCCTTGTCAAGGTAGTAGAAGTTGAAGCCTGATATCTTTCTGACCATGAGGTACTCGTTCTGGCCAAGGTAGCGTCCGTTCGGACCGGAAGCCTGGATAGTAAGTCTTACTTCGACCTCTGTACCCTCATTGTATGGGCCGATCCTTACTATAGGAGAAGAGTTGGTATTGAAGTATGTGCCGTATGCCTCATGACCGAAGAAGTTTCCGTTTTCGTCCTTTGTATCAGAAACCCATACGTTGCAGGCCTTTCTTACTTCAGAGCCGAGGTGCATATAGAACTCGCCGGTCTGAGGAACTGTAAGGTGTACGTTTACAACTGCATCTCCGGCATCAGGGTAAGCCTCAAAGCAGTCATGCTGGTGCATGGGATCTCCATCGTTATTCGGATCGTTGAGATAGTCATGGAGATGTACCTTTGTGTTATCGTAGGACACCTCAACCGGTATCTGAACGTAATACTGCTTTGGCTGTAAAGGATTCTGAGAAAGATCCGTATTTCCTGTCATAGCGCTGAGGATGTTGTTAAGGCTGTTGAAAGGATTGTCGTTGCCGACGCCTGTGAGTCTTGCAACTCCTGCGTCAACCATATATCCGATAGAGAGCGCATTGGGGTTCTCATAGATATCAACATTTGCAGTAACATCGTCGTCCTTCTTGTATGTTGTTGAGAAGCGCTTTATATAAGAGGAGTCAAGCATTTTTGTGCTGGATGATCTGTCCGGATCATCGAGAACATATTTTATGCCGAGGAGTGAGTCTGCAACAGGGTTGCTGCCCTCATACTTGGATTCAAAGCTCTGGGTGAAGTATCCCATAGCCTCGATGAAGGAGATAGCTCTTGCGTTCATAACTGAGCTTGAATGTGAGATACCCTTGAGGCCGAGAGCCAGGTTATCGTTTACGATACGGCTGTAGGTCTTTTCAGCACGATAGAAGCCGCCGTCGTATTCCTCAAGCTCATCCACAACATCCTTACCGGAGAGTATCTCGGTATATGTGCTCTTGTCGGAGTTGCCGACTTCCTTGAAGATCTTGCGGAAGGAGTCATAGCAGTTGTAGCCGCCCTCGAAGATGACTACTGCGGCAACAGCACAGGTAAGGAGAGTCTTTGCAGACTTCTTCTTCATATTGCTGTATGCGAACAGGTAGATCACATATACAGTAGCAAGCACCATACCTATAGCGACTGTACCGAGCCATACCTCGTCCCACTTATCAGAGCCGTGCTCCATAGTGTCCTTATACGGCCATACAGCAACGTACTTGTATCTGTCCTGGTTGTAGTTGTACTTTGGCATATTGGATACGAATAAGGCGGTGAGCAGGGCAATTATACCGAAGCTTATGCCTGCCTCCTTGTATGTGAGTTTGTAGCCGTCCAGCTTTGAGAACACATCTGCTGCCATAGCAATAACTATGAATGATACTATGAATGAGTATCTGTAAGGCAGCCAGTTAGGATCCTGTCCGCCGTGCCAGAGCATATTGATAGGCTTAACGTACATACTCATGAACATGATGAAGAGCAGCAGAGCGTTTCCGATCTTTCTGTTGAGCTTGATCTTTCTGTTCATGAAGTAGAGCGGGAGCATTACGAATGACATAACGCCGCTGTATATCTCCGGACGTCCGTACATACGTGTACCCTCGTCAACGTTTACGGAGTAGTACTGGTTGGGAAGCATACATGGAACGAGCTCAAGAGGCTTGAAGAGGTTCCTGTAGCTGTAATCCGGCTCAGAGAAGTCGAATTTACCAAGTGCAAGGGCGTTGTAGACAGGGAGTATCATAAACATACTGCAAAGGAGCACTACTATAGTAGCGATTCCCATATTCACGAAGGTATAGAAATACTCAGTAATGTCCTTGAATTTCCTGTTTGTACCGAAGAAGAGATAGTAGAAGAAGTAAATTGCTACGAATATCGCAACCATAAAGCCGATATAGAAGTTTGCGACGAACATTATAGCAAGGGGGATAATGTAGTTGATCTTTCTTCCGTCATCGATAAGGTACTCGACACCGAGTATGATGAGCGGCAGGAAAATAGGTCCGTCGATCCACATAGGATCGATAAGCTGTATAACAACATAGCTCATCATAGCGTACATCGTAGAGAACATAACTGACGGTATGGGAGCTACGTGCTTTGAGCGCTGTGCGTATACGCAGAAGGCAGCACCGCATGATCCTACCTTGACCATCTGCATTATCATCATGCTCTCAACGATCATCTTCCTTGGCAGGAGCATGATTATCAGCGTGAACGGACTGGCCAGATAGTAGCCGATGATACCCATGAATCCGCCGGAGAGGTTTCTGCTCCAGCTGTAGAAGGGACTGCTGTCGCCCCATATCGAATCACGGAGGGATTCAAAGTAGTAGATATACTGTCCGCTGAGATCGAGTGTAAGAACTGAACGCTCACCAAACGGGTATACACCGAATGCGATATAGGAAATGAGCGTCAGAACGAATGGGATTATGAAAGCTGGGATACAGAACCAAAGGTTTGACTTTGGCAGTGCTGCCTCAGCGATCACATCCGCAGCAGTACGGGCAGGCTTGCCGTTGTACTGGTTCGGTCTGCGGGTCTTGGACCCGTTTTTGGCTCCTGCACTGCCTGATCTCGGCTTTGAGGCAGTACCGGAAGCTTTTGAATTTGCCAATGTTGTTCCTCCTTTTTTCACGGGGAGAGTTTATGATAAGGCGCTTTTAAGCCATAATCCCCGATTATAATACTATCTTTCATTATACTACATATCTGTATGATTTGCAAGGGGTATTTTAATTAAAACAATGATTTACTAATAAAAATCAAAATCAAATAAAACGGCAAAGCGAGCGGCGAAACGCCGCCCCTACAATTTTGTGATATTACGCAACTTTATGTAGGGACGCCGTCCCGGCGCCCGCAGTCTGTTATATTAATTTGAGGTCTATTAACAATTTCACCGCACATTACGTGCGGTGAGATGTATCATTATACAGCAGCCTTATCCTCGGCAGGCTTTGTTTCGACAGCCTTATCCGGAACGCTTACCTTTTCGATATCAGCGCCGAGAGCTCTGAGCTTGCCTTCCATGCAGTCGTATCCACGCTCAATGTGGAAGATATCCTCGATCTCGGTAACTCCCTGAGCAGCAAGTCCTGCGATTATAAGTGCAGCACCGGCTCTGAGGTCACAAGCCTTGACAGGAGCGCCCATGAGCTTTCCTGTACCCTCAATGAGAGCGACTTTGCCGTTGACAGTGATATCAGCGCCCATTCTTCTGAGCTCGTCCACATAACGGAATCTCTGCTCCCAGATATTCTCTGTGATGATGCTTGTCCCCTGAGCGAGAGTGAGAAGAGTAGCTATCTGAGACTGCATATCTGTTGGGAATCCTGGATGCGGAGCTGTCTTAACGTTGGTCTTTACCAGCGGTCCGTCTACCCAGACTCTTATACTGTCGTCGTATTGTTCGATATTAACGCCGATCTTTTCCAGCTTCTTGGTGATAGACTCAAGGTGCTTGGGGATGACGTTCTTGATGATAGCATCGCCCTTTGTAGCAGCGATAGCCACCATGAATGTACCGGCTTCTATCTGATCCGGGATAACGGAATAGGTAGTGCCGTGGAGATGTTCAACGCCACGGACCTTTATAACGTCAGTACCTGCGCCCATGATATTGGCTCCCATAGAATTGAGGAAGTTGGCCAGGTCAACGATATGAGGCTCCTTAGCGGCATTTTCTATAACTGTGAGTCCCTCTGCCTTTACAGCGGCCAGCATAGCGTTCATAGTAGCTCCGACAGTAACAACGTCGAAGAAGATCTGATTACCGGAGAGCTTGTCTGCGGTAAGATCGATCATGCCCTGGCTCAGGTTATACTTAGCGCCGAGGGAAGTGAAAGCTTTAAGGTGCTGGTCTATAGGGCGGTCTCCGAGAGGACATCCGCCGGGCATAGAAACTCTTGCCTTTTTGAATTTACCCAGAAGAGCGCCGAGGAAATAGTAGGAAGCCCTCATTTTCCTTGCGGTCTCGTATGGGACGCAGAATTTATCAATAGTGGTAGGATCGATCCTGTAAACGTCCTTTCCGATATTCTCCACCTTTGCACCCATTTCCTTGAGGATACGGATACAGATATTGACATCGCTTATGGTAGGTACATTTTCGATGACACATGGTTCATCTGACAGGATCACTGCCGGAAGGATAGCGACAGCAGCATTCTTAGCTCCGCTGATAGTGACCTCACCGGTCAGGCGTCTTCCGCCTTTAACTACAAACTTATCCAATTAGATTCGCTCCTTATTTTTCAGGATTATTTATTTCTCTCCTGAACTACTTTCTTTTGTTATATTCAGCCGCCGTCTGCGGCAGGTACACATATATTATTTATAATCGGCAATGAACCATTTAAGTTCCTCGCCCTCGTATTTTCCGACCTTAAGGTACTCTATCGCCAGCTCTTCCACAGGTCTGTCCTCAGCATTCATAGGATCGTCGCTTATCATTTTCTGTGTAAGCACATCCTGGGCAGAGAACACAATATCAAGTCCCTGATATACCTGACCGAAGACGGTATAGCCGCCGTCCAGCCATGGAGCGCCTCCGGCAGTAGAATATACCTTCTTTACATCCTCCGGATCCTGTTCAGCGAACTGTTCCTCGGGATACTGGCTGCCGGTAACGATATAGAACTGACTTCTGTCGGTGGATGTTGAACCGCTGTTTGCATAGGCAACAGCACCGGCTGCGTGGATAACATTGGTATCGGCGCCGCCGTCGAACATTCCGCCCCATATTGAATCGCCGCCTGTTCCAGTGCCGGTAGGATCGCCGCCCTGGATCATAAAGTCACGGATGACACGGTGGAAGATAAGTCCGTCATAGTAGCCTTTTTCGGCCAGTCCGACGAAATTCTCAACACCTTTATCAGCGTATTCGGGGAAAAGTCTTATTTTTATCTCTCCGTCATAGCCCTTAAGCTTCATGATAATGACTGTATCGCCCTCTTTCGGGGCAGTGAAGTTCTTAACTGTAGAGGTTTCCTTGTCGATATCCGGAACTGATCTGTCGGAGAATCTCTCAATATTTATCTCTCCGTTTTTCAGGTATTCAGGTGCCTCGGTCGCTGACTGAGTCGCCTCACCGGATGCAGATGAAGTGACATATGACGAAGCATCGTCAACTTCAAGATGTTTGCCGCAGGAATAAAGAGCTGATGCGGCGGTTACGGTGCAGATAAAAGCTGCAAGAGCCTTTTTTGCCATAAATTTCACTCCTTAGATATGCTGTGAAATTAAGTTACCCCCCAGTAACCTATTTATTATACATCATAAAATTCAATTTGTAAATAGTTTTCGCTAAATTTTGTTAAAAAATAGAGAAGACAGAGGTGGATTCGATGATATTTCGTAAAGCGTGACTATTATTTTTCTGTTTTTTCGTCTTTAGAGGAGTAAGTGCTTATACGTATCGACTTTATCATAGCATCGGGAACGGGCTGATTATAGGCGCCGTTTTCTTCATATTTGAGTGAAGCGAGCTTATCCACAACATCCAGCCCTTCGTATGTCTGACCGATAATGGTCATCTGCTGGGAGAAATTGGGGATGCCGCCCTTGCTGATGAATGCTTCTGCAAGATCCTTGCGGGGAGAAGATTCCCTTAGGTCATCGGAGATATCATCGGTGAACTTGATAGAGTTCAGTATATCGAAGCGGCTTCCGCAGTAGTATGTTCCGCCGCCGAGTAGTTTTTCCTTGAAGGTACGGCTGTACTCGGTATTTATCATACATACAGCGCCTCTGAACGGCCAGAGATCCTGGCTGAGCTCACGTTCGATACGCTCATCTGTATCATCGCCTGCTGCGCCGTTGGATTTCTTTGCGCCGCAGCCGGCATATGCGCCGTCCTGGGTATCAAAGACGTAGGTATTATCGTAGTACCCCTTTTCCGCCAGCTCTGTGAAATTTTTCACCGCATTCGGGGAATACTGTGGGTAGAGCACCATTCTGATCTCGCCCTCAGTGGTATCTATTATAGCGATCGGATCGCCGTCCTTTGGCTCCTCAAGCTGTACCAGCTTCATTGTGCCGATATCTATGGTGATGTAGGTATTATTCTTATCTCTGATTCTTGCCAGCACCATAAGAGAGATGGTAAGCGCTCCCATAATGAGCGTAAGCAAGAGGATCGTTCTTATAAAACGTCTTCCGTCCTTCATTTTTGACCTCGCAATACATTTACATACCACAATTATACTTTATATATTTTAATTTGTCAAGTAAAAGGCGATATATCTGTGATTATTTTTCCCTGTGATACATTATATATTCAGCTGCTGAATATCATCTGCAATATAGTCAGGATAGTATCTCCGATACGGTCGGAGTCAGCTATCTCAGCTGCTTTATCCGGACGATTTGTGATTATATTGTCCACGTTCATCGATGTCATGGAGCGGATATCCTCTTCACGATCAACAGTCCATACAAATATCTTCTTGCCGTTCTGGTGTACGGTATTAACGACGCTCTGGTTTACGAAGATATAGTTCATGCTTACGGCATCGATATCCGGAAGCTTTGAGTATGATGTGGATGAGGCAAGATTTGCTATAAGAGCTGTCTTTATCTTAGGATCCAGCTCCTTGACCTTTTGCAGAGCTTTGTAGGAGAAGGATGTGATATAGCAGGAATCACGGATATCGTACTCCTTTACCAGATCAACGGTCATTTCTGCGATGAGATCTACGTTTCCGATGTCCTTTATCTCGATATTCATAAGGCATTTGTGGCCTACGAGTTCGAGAACATCTGACAGGAGCATGATCCTTGCATCCTCAAATTCACTTCCGAACCATTTTCCCGCGGAGAAGTTCTGGAGCTGGTCATAGGTGTATGAGGAGACTTTTCCGGAGCCGTCTGTGGTGCGGTCAATGGTCTTGTCGTGGATGACCACAAGCTGTTTGTCCTTGGTCAGCTGCACATCCAGCTCTATATAGTCCGCTCCGCTGTCGAGAGCAGCTTCAAAAGCATATTTTGTATTTTCCGGAGCATCATAAGAGGCGCCTCTGTGAGCACTGACCTGAGTTCCGTTTATAGGCGCATACATCCTGATATTGCCCTTGTATACGCTTCTTATGTAGCTGATATTCAGCATAAGTCCGCCGGCAGCAAGGCTGAGGATTAGTATGGCCTTTGGCAGATGGCGCATCTTCTTTCTGTCACGGTCGGGGATGATTATCTCCTCATCATCCCTGAGGTCGCCGAGGAATCGGCCTGTGAGCCAGCACATTATGGCAGGAGCTGACAGAAATGCGGATACAGCGGTAAATACCCTCAACGCATACCTTATGACGCTGAGAGCTCCACGGAAAGCCTTTTCCGGCCGGGAGAAGCCCTTGATGAACAGTACGATGATAAAGCTTATACCAAAGGTTATAGCTATAGTCACCAGAAGGATGAACATTGTCCAAAGCAGGAAGGTGAAAGCTGTTCTGACACGCTTGTTGGCGATCTTTTCACGGCTTGCCCTGACACATTCCGGGAATTTCTTGTCGGTGAGCACGATGTAGTGCAGGCTATAGCTCCGGCTTACGATAAGGAATATGAAAAGAAGCTGTATCAGCACATAGGTCATAACGGCAAGCCGGCTGTCATAATGGATGAACATTCTCCTGAGTATCGGCAGCAGCGGTGCCATGAACATTCCTGACGAAAGTGTAAAATGGGCGAAGGGCATACAGAGCATGAATATCATGAAACGGAGTATCCCCTGTCCACGGAAAGCCTTTTTAAACGCCTTCAGTCCGGTGAGCAGCATACCTCCTACGGTTATTTTCTCATGCCTGCTGTAGCAGGTGAAGCAGGCTGCCAGAGCACAAAGCTCAACAAATGCGAAAAAGCCTGAAAGGAACAGGAGTATCAGCACGATGAATATAGTTACCGGGCTTTTCAGGTATATCATCATGCTCTCATCCGAAAGATATGAGATATGAGCCCCCTTCATGGTCAGACCAAGAGCAAGGTTGAGTATGGGCGCACCAACGGCCGCAAGTATGAGTTTGAACAGAAATTCAAACAACAGAAAATGAGGGAGCGCCTTTACAAAAGCTCCCATTGACTTAAAAAAATTCTTCATATAATCTCTTTCCCCGTACCGCCGTATGCGGTATTCCGTACAGCGCCGCATGGCGGAGCTGCCTTTGTTCTATTATATATTATAACCGTATCAGAACCGGCTGTCAATTATTTCCGGGAATAAAAATGCCTGCACTAAACGCAGGCAGCCATAGAAAAAATGAAACAATAAGGGGGATTGGGGAGGATCTTCTGATCCTTTGACTACATTATACCCCGGTATGCTTAAAATAATCTTAATAATGCAATGATGTATGAAACCCTCAGTCGGTCTGTCCTACGTTCCCGTCATCGTCCTCCGGGACAGCCTTCTTCTCTTCCGCCAGCTTATTCTTTTCGGCACGCCGTTTTTCAAGAGCCGGCAGCAGGTTCTCCCGGTAGAAGTGATCGCAGATAGCTGCGAAGGGTATAGCAATGAGAATTCCTATAACGCCGAATATACGTCCGCCTACGATGATCGCTATGAGTATGAGCAGTCCGGGCACGCCGAGAGTGCTGCCGAAGAGCTTAGGCTTTATGAGATATCCGTCACAGAGCTGGAGGATAAGTGTGAATATAAGGAATATAAGTGCGCTTTTCGGATCGACCATAAGGAGGATGAAACCGCCTATAGCTGCACCGACTAAAGGGCCGAATGTGGGGGCGAGGTTGGTTATAGCCACTACAAAGGATACGAGGGCGATGTACTGCATACCGGTTATAGCCATAAATATAGCATTTACCGTTCCGACGATCAGTGCATCGATAATAGTGAATACTATATAGCGGTTGAGTACGGCATCACAGTGCTTGAGGAAGGAGATAGTATGCTCGTAGCTTGCAGGAGACATGGTCGCCTTCATAAATCTTGTGGAGCCGGTCTTTATCCTTTCCTTTCCCGCAAGGAGATATACGGAGAGAATGAATGCTACCAGCCAGTTGAACATACCCTTTCCGGCATTTGTGAAAAAGTTTATGATATCAGTGGAATTATCGGAAATGTAGGATGTTACCTCGTTGAGTATCTTCTCCGATGAGTCAACGAAACGCCGCAGATTGACCTTCCTTGAAACGTCCGGATCGATGTTTTCGAGAAGCTTCTGCACGGAGGCAGCATAGGTGCCGATGTTGTTGACGAAATTGGTTATACTCTCTATGAGCTGAGGTATAAGCGTGAGCAGTGACAGCACTACAAAGCATATCACAGTTGCTACTGCAAGACAGATGGACATTATCCACTGCAAAGACTTTGAAGGTATCTTCCTGAAGAAAGTCTTCTGATAGAACTTTGCAAGAGGATTCATCATATATGCCATTACACAGCCGCCGATAGCTGTGGAGAAATAGCTGATTATGGTCGAGAGCTCGTCCAATATGTCACCGATATTTGAAAGCAGCAGATAGCATATAACAGTTATGCAGCCTGCCATGGTGTTGGCGAACCACCGCTTTGTCATAAGATCCTGGAATTTTTTCATATTAACAGACCTTCAATGTAAAAATATACATTAATTATAGCATACCAGCACCACCCTGTCAATGACGAAAATGTGCCTGGTGCTAATTTAAACAGTGGGATATTGACAAAAAGCCGGAAATATATTATAATGTTAAGTAATGCTATTTAAGGGAGTGTCTCCCACGACTAATATAAAAATAAGGAGTGCATTATCATGGCTTTAAAGAAGATGTCCAGAGAGAGCTACGACAAACTGGTCGCTGAGCTTGATGACCTTAAGATCAATAAACGTAAGGAAGTTGCTGAAAGGCTGAAGGTTGCCCGTTCCTACGGAGACCTCTCCGAGAACGCCGAGTACGATGAGGCAAAGAACGAACAGGCTATCCTGGAAGCACAGATCAGCGAGCTCCAGTATACTATCGACAACGCCGAAATAGTTGAGGATTCAAACATCTCTGTTGACGAGGTCGGAATGAGCTCAAAGATCACTATCAAGCGTGTGGACACAGGCAAGATCGAGACCTTCACTATCGTTGGTACTAACCACGCAAACGTAAGAGAAGGCAAGATCTCAGATGAGTCTCCTATCGGCAAGGCTGCCATGAAGAAGAAGGTGGGAGATATCTTTATCGTTGAGGCTCCCGCAGGCGAGCTTCGCTTCGAGATCGTAGAAATATCCAAGTAATCACGGAAGGACGTACTGTAATGAGCGAAAATCAGGTAAACTCACCTGAGCAGGCTGAGGAAGCCGTTCAGGATATAAATATACTCAAGAAGGATCGCCTTGACAAGCTGGCTGACCTCAGAGAGCTGGGCAAGGATCCCTATCAGATAACAAAGTTCGATGTAACAGGCCATGCCGGCGACTATAAGGCTGAGTATGAAGCCAAGGAAGCAGAGATCATCGCTGCTGCCGGCGGAGATGAGGAAAAGGTCAACGAAGGCCTTGAGGCTCTCCATGAGAATATCATCCGTATCGCCGGACGTATCATGAGCTGGAGAGATATGGGTAAGGCAAACTTCATCGATGTACGTGACGTTACTGACCGTATTCAGGTATATGTGCGTTCAAATGATGTGGGCGCAGACCTCTTCAAGGAATTCAAGAAGAAGTGGGATATCGGTGATATCATCGGCGTTGAAGGCTATGTTTTCAGAACAAGAAAGGGCGAGATCTCCATACACGCAAAGAGCATCGTCCTCCTTTCAAAGTCGCTCCTTCCCCTGCCTGAGAAATGGCACGGCCTCAAGGATCCTGATACAAGATACCGTCAGCGCTACGTTGACCTTATCGTAAATCCTGAGGTTAAGGACACATTCGTTAAGCGTTCAAAGGTAATATCCTCTATCAGACGCTACCTCGATGCACAGGGCTTTATGGAGGTCGAGACTCCTATGCTGGTATCAAATGCCGGCGGAGCTGCTGCAAGACCTTTTGAAACTCACTACAACGCCCTTGACGAGGATGTAAAGCTCCGTATCAGCCTTGAGCTCTACCTCAAGAGACTTATCGTCGGCGGACTTGAAAGAGTTTACGAGATCGGAAGAGTTTTCAGAAACGAGGGCGTTGATACCCGTCATAACCCTGAGTTCACACTTATGGAGCTTTACCAGGCTTATACAGACTACTACGGAATGATGGATCTAACTGAGAATATGTTCCGTCATGTGGCTCAGGAGGTATGCGGCACTACCTGTGTACCTTACGGCGAGTACATGATCGACCTCGGCAAGCCTTTCGAGAGACTTACCATGATAGATGCTGTAAAGAAGTATTCCGGCGTTGACTTCAATGAGATAAAGACTCTTGAAGAGGCTCGTGAGATAGCTAAGGCAAAGGGCGTTGAGTTCGAGGAGCGCCATAAGAGAGGCGATATCCTCAACCTCTTCTTCGAAGCTTTCGTTGAGGAGCACCTCATTCAGCCTACATTCATTATGGATCATCCGATAGAGATATCTCCTCTTACAAAGAAGAAGCCCGATGCTCCGGACTATGTTGAGCGTTTCGAGCTGTTTATCACAGGCCGTGAGATGTGTAATGCTTACTCAGAGCTGAACGATCCTATCGACCAGAGAGAAAGATTCAAGGCTCAGGAAGAAGCTCTCAGCCAGGGCGATGAGGAAGCTAACCGCACAGATGAGGACTTCCTCCGTGCGCTCGAGATCGGTATGCCTCCTACAGGCGGTATCGGCTATGGTATCGACAGACTCGTTATGCTCCTTACCAACAGCGCTTCTATCAGAGACGTTCTCCTCTTCCCCACTCTTAAGTCTGTCCCCTCAAACAACGGCAGACCTGCTAAAACTGAGGACGAGGATCAATAAAAATATTTATGGGCAGATATGAGTGTAACGCACTTATATAAATATGTGCCAGTTACTCGGGGAAAACCTTTCTGAGGAAAGGTTCTTCCCCGAACCCCTTTCCAAAGACTTTTAATCTTATTTTTTCCAGTATAGGGCACACCACACTAAAAAAGCTGTTGTTAGTTTATTAAGGTGTGCCCTATACTGGAAAAAATCAAAACTGGAAGTTTTAGGAAGGGAGTTTGAGGGTGACTCCCCGCAGTGCGGGGAGATGTCACACCGTGACAGAGGGGACCGCCTTCGTCAGAGGAACCCTTTTCAAAAGGGTTTCCCTCAATAACTAACGTATACTTTATATACGGGCATTACACTTATATCAGCCCGTAATACTTTCCACAGGAGGAAAAATGAAAGAAAAGGATACAACTCCTAAAGCTGACACGTCTCCGGCAAAGGACATTGAAGCGGCGGATGATGAGAAGCTCGACATAAAGAAGAGCGTATTCGAGGTCAACCGTGAGCTTCAGGCACAGCGTCAGAGGGAGCAGGAGGAGCTTGAACGGAAAGCAGAGGAGAAACGCCTTGCCCGTGAAAAAGCCCGTCAGGAAGCCTATGACAGGAAGATCCTTGAGGACAGAAAAGAGCTGATAAAGCTTAAACAGGGACTTATCGAGGATACGGAAGTCGTACACGATGAGGCGGCAGAAGCTGTTGTCAGGAGGACTCCGTGGCAGAAGTTCCGCAGCTTTATATACCTGAACAAATGGTGGCTGATGCTTGTACTGATATTCGGCTCTATCGGCGGATTTCTCCTATATAACTTCCTTACAAAGCCAAAGCCGGATATAGTTGTGCTCGTCATATGCGATGACCTGAAAATAGGAGACAACCAGAAGCTTGAGGAGTACATCGAGAGCTTCTCTGAGGACTTTAACGGCAACGGAAAGGTTCTCACTTCGGTATACTATATACAGCTCTCGGATAACGAGTACCGGAATTACGCCAACGGTACTGACAATAAGCTCACAACTCAGCTCCAGTCGGCTGACAGCGTTATCGTTATCGGCGGAAAGCGGCTTATGGATATTTTCACCGATGTGAAAACTGGACAGGTCGATGATGTGTTTATGGATATGAATGAGCTCTTCCCGGGAAACAGCCATATCAAAAGCGGCCGCTTCTACCTCAAGGGAACAAAATTTGCCGAGAGGATAGGCCTGGAGGATGATGATATCCCCTACGATATGTTCATTACTATAAGAAAGCCTGCCGATCTGCTTTACTCCAATGAGAAGGATATGCAGAAGACCTACGACAAGGACTTCCCGGTTCTTGAAAAGATAATTGCTGACCTTTCAGAAGAATAAATGTACAAGGCCGTACTCAGGCAATGCGTGGAGTGCGGCCTTGTTTTTTATCTGCTGCGGGATTCTTTTTTGCCGTCGAGGCCGTCGATTATATCTCCGGCGGCATCAGTCACGCCTTCGATGATATCTTTTCCGGCATCGCCTGCGCCGTCAACAGCATCCTTGGCGTGATCCTTGATCTTATGGTCGTCTCTGTCCTCTGAGACTACGGCGCTGTCGTTATTGGAGTCATAGGTGGTGTCATCCGAGCCGCAGGCTGTGAAGGTTGCACAAACTGTAAAAAATATGGAACATATTGCTAAAAGCTTTTTCATACTAATCATAACCTTTTCTTTGAACTATTGTGGAGCTGTTTTCCACAACGTATTTTTATTGTTTACACATTTTCCCCGATTATCCACATCTTTTTCAACTTTTACACACTGTAAAAAACTGTATTTTCGGTTGTTTTCCACCCTTTCAACCGAGTTTTCAACTGTGCAACATATAATTCCACCTCTATTTCAACATAGTGTGGAAAACTTTCCGGACAGCCTGTGGAAAATAGCAAGAAGAAATTAGGATGATATTGCATGAAATATTTGGTTAAAACTTGTTTCTTCTTGAATAAAGATGAAAGCTGTGTTATAATAGTTTAAACGATGATTTTGAAATGGAGATCTATGATGTTTGAAGGATTTTCGCAGGAGGCGCTTGATTTTCTCCTCGGCATAAGGCTGAACAACAACAAGGAATGGTTTGAGCAGCGTAAAAAAATATATACAGATAAGTTGTATGCGCCGCTGAAGGCTCTCGGCGAAGAGCTTTTTGCACCGTTTTCCGATACTGAGGGAATGGTTTGCAAGGTGGGGCGTATATACCGTGATGAACATTTTCCGCCGTATCTCCATTACAGGGATACGCTTTGGATATATGTCCGCTACGATGCAATGTACTGGAACAGGACGCCTACGCTGTATTTTGAGATATCTCCGGAGGGAGCAGAATTTGGTTTCCGTATCGCCAAGCCGGAGGCAGCCGTTATGGAAAGGTTCCGCAGTCAGCTCAGTGAGGATCCTGCTACGTTCCTCAGAATGATAGAGGAGCTTGAAGGCAGGTGCGGACTTACCGTGGGCGGAGAGGAATACAAGCGAAAAAAGTCCTGTAACGTTCCGGAAGCAGAACGATTCTTCCTGAAAAAGGGACTCAGCGTATACGCAAAGGTCACGGATATAAGGGAGCTGTGCAGCCGTGAACTGGCCTCTCATGCTGTTGAAGTGTTCAGACAGGTCACTCCGCTGAATGAGCTTTTCCACGAGCTTGTGGAGATAGAAGAATTGGCAAAGGCACTTCAGAAAGAGGACGAGCCGGAAAGTGCTCCGGAGGTCAATATGGTCAAAGCGCCGGAAGTTGAATTCATGTGGTAATAAAAGAAAGGGTGTGTTCACTATAAAAACTGTTGAGATATTTACAGACGGAGCGTGCAGCGGAAATCCGGGGCCGGGAGGCTATGGAGTGGTACTTCGCTACGGTAAGGCTGAGAAGGAGCTGTCTGGCGGCGACAGCAGTACGACTAATAACCGTATGGAGCTGCTGGGAGTGATAACCGGGCTTGAAGCCCTGAAAGAACCCTGTCAGGTCACGCTTACTACTGACAGTAAGTACGTTGTGGACAGCATCACAAAGGGCTGGGTATATAACTGGCAGAGGAACAACTGGATAAAGTCAGACAAGAAGCCTGCTCTTAATGTTGATCTGTGGGAGAGGCTGCTGCCTCTTCTTGAAAAGCACAAGGTCACTTTCAACTGGGTAAAGGGCCACGCCGGACATCCGGAGAACGAGCGCTGCGACCGGCTTGCAGTAGAGCAGCGTGATATCTACTCCGTAAAATAAAAACTGCCATAGCTCTCCAATGAAACACGAAGGAGACTATGGCTTTTTATAATTGTACTACAAATCGCAATTTTTCTCTTGCAATTTTGTTAAAGATTAGGTATAATATGTTATATGTTCTTTTATAAAAACATCTCAGCACTGATATGCTGCTGATAAGATATAAAAAGAAGGAAGGGACACAGCTATGGATAAATTTACCGAACTTGCAGTAATAGTTGCCGGGATAGATGAGGAATACCAGAACGGGGTTATCAACGGCATAATAAAATGTGCCAGAGAAAATAATGCAAATGTATCGGTTTTCGCCGCCTTTGGAGGAGTTATCTCCATAAGCCGCTACGACGAGGGCGAATACAGGATCTACGATGTAATAAACTATGATCGTTTTGACGGGCTGATACTCCTTACCAATACCATAAACGATGAGGAAGTAAAGGATGTTATCCTGGAAAAAGCTGTCGCTTCCGGTCTTCCGACAGCCGTACTTGACTGCTCTGAACACCCGGATTTCTATAATGTCCATATAGAGAATAACAAGGCTATGGCAGAGATCGTCCGCCATGTTATAGAAAAACACGGCGCTAAGACTATAAATTATATATCCGGTCCTCTGTCCAACCCGGAAGCTGAGGAGAGATATATGGCTTTCCTTGAGGAAATGGCTGCCCATAAGCTTCCGGTAGATGTCAGACGGGTATTCTTTGGAGAATTCAGGGCTGCTGACGGAAAAAAAGCTATTGAGGCATTCCGCCATGCCGGACTTTCTGTTCCGGATGCGATTATCTGTGCAAATGATGCTATGGCTCTTGCAGTCGTGGAGGAGCTTGAATATCTGGGATACCGTATTCCGAACGATATGATAGTTACCGGATTTGATAATACCTATAACGCAAGCCACCATATCCCCTCGCTCACTACAGTGGAGCGCCCCCTTGAGGAGGCCGGCTATAAGGCCTGTGAAATGATACTCGGCAGGCTCGAAGGCGTTGAGCAGGAACAGCAGATAACACTGACAGCTGCACCTGTATTCGGCGGCAGCTGCGGCTGTGAAAGCAGTAACAGATGTTCTTCTGAAGATTATATGCGGAGTACCTATCATCTTATAAACGGCTGGAAAAATGACGTATCTCTTCTTAATCGTATGACTACCGCTCTTGCTGAAACTGAGAGCGTATCAGAAGAGCTTGAGGTCATGGAAAAGTTTATCCGGGAGATAAGATGCGAGCAGTTCTGCGTATGCCTCTGCAAGAACTGGGATGCAGCCTTCCAGAACGAAGAAGCGGATACAGATGTAAGGTCGTATACGGATGTTATGACCGCTCCGCTCATCATAGACAAAGGTGAAAGCCGCCAGGTAAAGGAGTATCCGCTTACGGATATGTACCCTCTGGAGAACTGCTCCGGCGGCAATGTGAGCTATTTCCTGCCATTGCACTTCCGTGAGAGATGTCTGGGCTACTATATCATAAAAAACAGCAATTTCCCACTGAAAAGTATGCTCTGCCACTCCATAATGCTGAACCTGAGCAACTCCGTGGAGAATATCCGCAAGCTCATCAGCCTGAATAGTATGATAAACGAGCTGGACAGACTTTACGTCAGCGATCAGCTCTGCAATATCTATAACCGCAACGGCTTTGTAAGGGCTGCGGATGTGATATTCCGGAAATGCAAGGAGGAGAAGGGCAAGCTCCTGATATCCTTTATTGATATGGACGGACTCAAGCTCATAAATGATAACTATGGCCATAAGGAAGGCGATTTTGCCCTCCAGAAGCTGGCATCAGTTATAAGCGACTGCTGCTCCGGAGACAGGATATGTGCAAGATTCGGCGGAGATGAGTTCATTATCGTCGGTTCAAGCACAGCTGATAATGATATCGAGGTCATTGAAGCGACCTTCCATAAGCGCCTTGATACAGTCAATGCGTCTATCGATAAGCCCTATGAGATACAGGCAAGCATTGGTACGATCGTGACAGGGATAGATAAGGAAGTCACTATATTCAGCCTTATCACCAAGGCCGATACCGTTATGTATGAGAAGAAAAAACGTAAGAAAACTTCTCGCTATCTGCGTAAGTGCTGATATATACGAAAATGCCTGCCGCAATATTGCGGCAGGCATTTGGCGTTTTATGAAGCGAAGTCGCTTTCTGAAAAATTGAAATCGATATCATCGAGTTTGAATTCCATATCGATATCGGAAGTCGGATCGATAGAGAAATCAAGGCCGCTAAGGTCAAAACCTGTATCGGCATCGGGATCATACTCTGTGAACTCGTCTACCTTTACGAGGTAAACAACGGCGTTTATACCGCTCTCGTTCAGATCTCCGACGAGTTTATTGTCCTGGTACTCAAGCTGCAGGGTACGTTCTTCGCCACGGATATTGCCGGTGACTTCAATGCTGTTTTCGCTGAGCTCCTTCCAGGTACCGTTGTTATCTGCGTCGACGCTGTCCTCCATAGCAGAATGGGCGATGAATTTCCCGTCATCGGTAAGCTCGGCCTGAAGCATAACACTGACTGGCGTACCGAGGAAGCTGTCCGTTTCGGCACCGTTCCATGACATTTTTTCACATTCCCACTTGCCGACGAATTTGCTCGGTTCTTTTTTTCTGATGAGGAATCGTCTTTTTTTCCGCAGCCTGCGCCGCAGCTCATAATGAACAGCGCCGCTAAAGATAAGCTCATGAGCTTCTTCATGGTTGCATCTCTCCTTTTCTTTTGTGAAGGTCTACACATCCTTCTCAGGTGTAATTATACCATATGTTTTACTCAAAAGCAACAGACGGAGAAGATTTTTACGGTTTGTTCAAAAATACGGCTATATCCGGCAGCTCATCAGATAATTTCAACATATTCCGGTGCCGTTATTTATCCACTGATTCAGAGCATACCTGGACAACGGATCTGCCGGCGTTATCCTTCGAGAAGAATTCTGTCCGCAGAGCACCCTGGCTTTTGACCTTGGAGTACTTTGATCGGGGCATTATCCTTATTCTTCTTGGCTGGCTGTAGATTATCATAACGAAGTCGTTTTCGTCCGGATATCGTGTAAAGGAGTTTACCAGCTTTGAGCGGAGCTGTATGAAACGCTTCACAGCTCTTTCGCTTCCGGAGGCGGTTATTGCTTCATAGTATTTTTTTCTTCCGGTGACAGCTCATATGAAAGGGCGAGTTCCTTACGTTTTTCCTCCTGTGCAGCCCTTACGGCGGCAAGGTGTTCAAGTCTTTCCTGTTTCAGCGAAACGAACTGCGGGCAGTTCAGGAAATCACTGGTATGGACAGCCTTATGTATCGTATATAGTGCCTCAGCATCATTCAGGGCGTTGTGGAAGGTGCCGGTTTCAGGCGTATAGCCAAAGGCTGAAGCGAGCTCCTCGATGCTTATAGCCTGAGGGAGCTGCATTTCCTTCACCATTTCGTCCTGTATGTCCTTTATTGCGGAGCAGACTATATCTATATTATTATGTGGCTTTTTGAACTGGATATGCTGCTTGCGGTCAGAGAGAAGGCCGGGCTTGTCGAAATTTCCCCAGACATAGAGCTCGCTGGCAGTATACTTTGTAAGGAGACCTGCCACATTTTCCAGGACTGTTTCGCTGTCGGGAGACTGGTTTATTTCAGCCTGAGTGAGCTTGGTGAGCCGCTTGCACTGGCTTGTCAGCTTCGGAAAGTGGTTCGGACGGGCAGTGCAGTAGAAGGTCTCCATTATATTGTAATCGCAGTCGCAGACCACGACTCCTACAGAGAGCATTTCGCTTCTGAGCCGGTGAGCCGGACTTCCGCAGGTAAATTCAAAATCGGCAAAGCAAAGATACTGCTGCATCGCCTTGTCCTCCTTTCATCAGTGATAATGTCAGTCAAGCCGGAGGATATGATATCCATCTGGCGTTTTTTCAATAATATTATACCAGAAAAAAACAGTGTTTGCAATAGCTTACCTGTTATTGACCTGTTCCGGGTACATATCGTGGTGAGCGAGTCTGTCCCAGGCAAGCTG
>Ga0116145_1001344_pt1 | contig 24948 bp, 22 predicted proteins | sample AD_JPNHG1_MetaG_FD_89747 | JGI IMG/M metagenome (GOLD analysis project Ga0116145, IMG submission 89747) | Active sludge microbial communities of municipal wastewater-treating anaerobic digesters from Japan - AD_JPNHG1_MetaG | ecosystem: Engineered > Bioreactor > Anaerobic > Digestate | place... | reverse complement strand
TGGTGTATGGAAAGGAGACCTTTATGAAAAAATTATCGGTGAAGATACCAAGAATTCTTAAGAATAAGATATTCCTCAGTATTTTAATCTTACTTGTGGCGGGTCTGGTATTTCATTCAATTCAGCAGGAAAAGAAAAAACTAAAAGAATTTATTACCACACAGGTAAAAAAGAAGGACCTTATTATTTCTGTTATTGAAGGAGGGAATCTCAAGGCATTAAAATTCCAGAAGATTGTTAATATGGTTCCTGGTCAGAGGACAATTCTTTATATTGTTCCAGAAGGCACCCATATTACTGAAGAGGATGTTAGAAATGGGAAGATTTTGATACTTCTCGATTCAAAGGATATTGAAAACGACCTTGACCAGCAAAAGATAAATCTTGAAACAACATATTCATCCTATAAGGAGGCAGAAGAAAATCTTGTGATACAAAAAAAACAGAATGAAAGTGATTTGAATCAGGCACAGTTAAAGGTAACATTTGCTATGATGGATATTGAAAAATACTTTGGTTCTGTTATTGCTTCACAGATACTTAACAAAAAGGAAAAACTGGTTTACTCTGAATTGTTAAAAGATCCCAAACTCGGTGGCGAGGCATTAAACAAGAAACGACAACTCGAAAATAAAATAGACCTTGCAAAAGAAGAACTTGCGAGGGCGCAGGATACAGTGGAGTGGAGTAGTAAACTTGCAGAAAAAGGATATGTTACAAAAAGTGAACTTGAAGCAGATAAACTTGCGCTTCAGCAGAAAAGCGTTGCTCTCGAACAGGTAAAACTCGACTATCAGTTGTTCATTGATTATGATTTTCCACGTCAGATTGAGGAACTGTTTTCAAATTATCGCGAGGCAGTTGCTGAATATGACAGAGTAAAATCAAAATGTCAATCCAGATTAATCCAGGCAGAGGCAAATGTAAAAAGCAGGAATGCAACATATCTTCTGACAAAAAATCGACTTGAAACAACAATGAGGAACCTTGAAAACTGCACAATAAGAGCAACACAACCGGGTTTTGTTGTTTATGGAACAACAGGAAGGTTTTTGTCTGAAACTCCTATTCAGGCAGGAACAACTGTTAGGATGTATCAGGAATTACTAAATCTGCCTGATTTCTCAACAATGGGAGTAGAGGTAAAAATCCATGAATCAAATATTGAAAAAGTAAAGCAGGGTCTTCCTGCGACAATAAAGGTTGATGCATTTCCAGGACAAATATTCACAGGTAAGGTAGAAAGTGTTGCATTAATGCCTGACCCAAATATGAAGTGGCTTAATCCTGATTTAAATGTTTACATTGCACAGATTTCCTTTGATAGAAGTTATGATTATCTTAGACCAGGTATGTCTGCACAGGTAGAAATCACGATGAATGTACTTAAAAATGTTCTTGTTATTCCTCTTGTTGCAGTTAACTTTAAGGATGGTAAGGCATATGTAAATGTGTTAAATGGCAAGAAGATTGAAGCAAAACAAATAGAAATTGGTGAAAGCAATGAAAGAGAAGTAGAGGTTAAAAAAGGACTTAAAGAAGGCGATATCATTGTTATTTCTGCAATTGGTAAGGTTGGTGAGACAGGAAAGCAGGCAGAGACAAAAACACAAGAAAAAAAAGAACAAGAAACAACACCCCAAGCCACTCCTCAGAATTCTCAGCCATCATCCCAACAGCAACAGGTTCAACCTCAGCAACCAGAACAGAAAACCCAGAGCACAGAAAAATCACCAGGAAATATTGAAAAATCAAATACAACTGAACGGCAGGAAAGGCCTGCAGGTTCACGAAGACAGAGAACAATACCAGATGAATCAAAACAATAATCAGATTATTAGATTTGAAGAGATAACAAAGGTATATCATCTCGGCAAAGATATTGATATTCCTGTATTAAGAGGAGTAAGTTGTGAAATAAAAAAAGGAGAACATGTTGCGATTATGGGCCCTTCTGGGAGCGGCAAAACAACAATGCTCAATATTATAGGATGCCTCGATAAGATATCTTCGGGTAAGTATTTTTTTGAAGGCAAAGATATATCGAGTTTTGATGATGACGCGCTTTCAGAAATAAGAAGTAAAAAAATAGGATTTATCTTTCAATCATATAACCTTATTCCCCAGTTAACTGTTCTTGAAAATATTGAGATGCCTTTGTTTTATCAACAGGTTGATGAGGCAAAAACAAGAGAAAAAGCAATTAAACTTGCCCATATGGTTGGTCTTGAAGATAGAATAAAGCATAGGCCATCTGAACTTTCTGGTGGACAACAACAGAGGGTTGCAATTGCACGTGCCCTTATGAATGATCCTGTTTTAATTCTTGCTGATGAGCCAACAGGAAACCTTGATAGTGTGTCAGGAAAAGAAATAATGAATTTGCTCTGTGGTCTGAATGAAAAAGGGACAACATTGATTGTGGTTACCCATGATGCTAATATCGCAAAGTATGCAGGAAGAGTTTTGAAAATGCTCGATGGAAGGATTGCAAATGAAAATTAACCTTATCCATCTTATAAGAATTGTCAGGCATGGCTGGAAAAATATCTGGCTTCATAAACTTCGCTCATTTTTAACTGTTCTCGGAATTGTTTTTGGTGTTGCATCTGTGATCGCAATGCTTGCAATAGGTGAAGGTGCAAGTTATGAAGCAAGAAAAATGATAGAGTCCCTCGGCAGCAATAATATCATTATAAGGAGTGTAAAACTACCATCTGATGCCAAAACCCAGCAGGCAAGTACTCTTGGTGTGTATGGACTTACAGACAGGGATTTTAGAAAACTCGAGACAATTCCATCTGTTGTTAAAATTATTCCTGCATGGGAAATGGAAGAAGATGTCTGGTGTTATGGAAAAACTATTTCGGCAAGAATTATTGGCACACTCCCAGAGTACAAGGATGTTATGAATTTATCAATAAAAACAGGCCGATATTTTGATGAGGTAGAACTTCAAAAAAGCGAGCCAGTTGCAATAATTGGTTCTACTGTACGAACATCTCTTTTTCCTGTTGAGGACCCAATTGGTAAAACAATCAAGATAAAAAGCAGTTATTTCAAGGTTATAGGAATCGCTGGTGAAAAGGTTTTTGCAGGTGCCTCTGAAAGTTTTATGGCAGAAGATGCTAATATTGCAGTATATATTCCACTAACAACCACAAGGCTTTTTTTTGGAGAATATGAGGTTAAAAGAGGACCAGGTGGGGTGAGTTCATGGGAAAGAAACTGGGTTCAATATCATAGATTTATCCTGCAGGTTGCAGAAACAGATAAAATTCTGACAACTGCCTCGCTTATAAGCGATGTATTAAGTCAAACCCATAAAAAACAGGATTACCAGATTATTGTACCACTTGAACTTTTGAGGCAGGCAGAAAAAACAAAGCGTATATTTAATATTGTCCTTGGTTCAATTGCTGCTATTAGTTTGATTGTTGGTGGTATAGGAATAATGAATATTATGCTTGCAATTGTTACAGAAAGAACAAGAGAAATAGGCATAAGAAGGGCAGTCGGTGCAAAAAAAAGAGACATTATAAACCAGTTCTTAACAGAATCAGTTATTCTTTCTGCATCTGGTGGAATAATAGGGGTTCTTCTCGGGATTCTTATTCCGAGAATAGTAACAAAATTTGCAGGAATGATGACCCTTATAACTCCATGGTCAGTGCTTCTTTCTTTTACAATCTCTGTGGCAGTTGGTATTACATTTGGGATTTATCCTGCAAGAAAAGCCGCAGATCTTGATCCAATACAGGCATTGAGATACGAATAACAGAATAACGGGGACAACTTTTTTAAGTAAATGCAACTGTGCAGTGTTCAACTCCTTTGATAGACCGGATGCTATCAGCGAGAGATTTAACCTTCGAAGGGTTTCCCTTAACAACAATAATCTCAAGACATTCATCATTGGAAAGATGAACATGCTGAGTGGAGATTACAATACCCCCAAAATCATGCTGGATATCAATAATCTTATTGGCGATATTCCTCTTATGGTGGTTATAGATAAAAACAATTGCACCTGCAATTTCCTTTCCGGTTAACCACCTGTCTTCAACAAACTCTTTTCTTATAAGGTCTTCAATTGCCTTTGAACGAGTAGAATATTTTCGTTGTTTGATAAGGCGGTCAAACCTTTCGAGGATCTCTTTTTCCAGTGATACACCAAAACGAACTATGTTATGCATAAACAAATTATAACACGAAAAGAATATACAGTAAGTATTTTCTCGAATCACTGATGTTAATAATTTTTTGTTGCATATAAAATTGGTTCATGGTAAATTTATAACAAATTAGATAGAATAATACCTTCATAACCAGGGAGGAATTATGCACGAACACTATGTTATGTTTAAGTTAAAGGATGAATATAAAAAGGATCTACCCGAAATCGTCAGAAAACTCAAATCCTTACAGGACTCAATTCCTCTTATAAGAAAATCAGAGGTATTTATTAATGAAATTCAAGGTCCACACAGTTATGATATCATGTTTCACGCAGTTTTTAATGATACTGAAGGATTCAGGTCATATATGGTTCATCCTTTACATATCCCTGTGCAGAAATATATTGAACAAAGAGTAATCATTGAAAAAATTGCAGATATGGACTTTGTTTTCTAAAAATTTATTGAAGGTTCTTTTCTTTGTTTGGTGCGGAGAGATTATGGCTGGTATAAAGGTTCCTGGAAATTTTCCTGAAAGGGAATACGGACATTGTGTGCTCGGGAATGGGGTTGATCTACTTTATGTTGACTGGTCTGGTTCAATGAGTTTCAAAGATCAGATTAACGGCATTTTTGGCTATTGGTATAAACTTGACAGAAAAAATTCTCCATACGGAGACCCTGTTCCTCTTTTAAGAGTGAAATATTGTCTTGTTTCTGGGGCAGGGCCAGTGGAGATAGCCACATCAACACAGGACTTTGACCCTTCAACTGCTGTTTTGTCATCATCAATTACTGCTGAGCCATTTAGATTTATAGTAAAATCATTCCTTACACAGAATCATCTTTTTGTTCTCGAATTCAAATTTCAAGAATTTCCTGAAGATGGAGAAATATGTTTTGCCCTTGATGACAATCGCATTACATATACGAGAAAGTATGTTGATCGACTTTCAAACCCTGAAGATATTCAACAAATGGAAAAAGAATTATTGCGGAATATCAACAAACAGGCACCTGCAAATTCAGTGGAATCGGTGTAATGGATGTTATTACCACAGATAAAGGGGAAACAGAAATTTCAAATCAAGGAAGAAATTTTCCTTATCTCGCGAGTAACATTTTTATAAGGTTAAAAGGCCTGAAAAATGGTTCAACAGTGTACTGTGTTACCTGTGTAATGGATGATATGGATTCTCAGGATTACAGGGAAAAGGTTTTTCAGACAGTTGAAGAATTTAGAAAAAAGACATACAAAGAAATATTCAAAAATCATACTACTTTCTGGCAGAATTATATGAATAAATCAGAGGTGAATATCTCACATGACATTGATTATCTTTATAAAACAAGTATGTATCTCTTGAAGGCAGTTCAATTTCCAACAGGGGCAATAATTCCTTCTTCTGTTTTTCCCAATAATCATGGATGTCTTGTTTACTGGGATGCCTTTTTTGATGAGATGGGGTTTCTAAGAAACAATAAATTTACTGAAGCAAAAAAGATTGCTGAATTCTGGTTGCTCGGACTTGAAAAAGCAAGAGAAAATGCAAAATCACTTGGTTTCCAGGGTGCTTATTATGGCTGGGCAACTGATTTTTATGGCTATGATCAAAGAGCCCTCAGCGCAAACCAGGTACATTTCAATGGAGATATATCGCTTTGTTGCTGGAAATATTTCCAGTATACTGGTGACATAGAATATTTGAAAAGGGTTTTTCCTGTAATTAAAGAAACCATTGATTTTTTGATATCTGGATATATTGAAGAAAACAATGGGGTAATGCAGGTAAAACCATGTGAATCCCTCGATGAATCACCCTATAACAGAACATCTGACACATGGACATCCTGTGTAATTATCAAGGGTATCGAAAGTATAATAAATGCAGCGGATATTCTCGGTGAGAAAATAGAATTAGAGACATATAAAAAAATCCATAAAGGGCTTACCTCTGCTATCGAAAGAAACTGCAAGGATGGGATACTTTTTTCTCATAAGGATTTTGGAAGTTTAAACACTGGTTCAATTCTCTCATTAATAATGCTCGATGGAATAAAAAATGCTGACTATATGAAAACATTTAATAGGTATGTAAATGATACTCAAGAACAGATTGGCCTTGGATGGGGACATTCATCAAGAATGAGGTGTCTTATTTTTCCGTGGGCAGAATTAATTGCTGCAGTATTTCTTTCAAAACAGGAAAATCCTGATGCATATTATCATATTGATAGGGCAATAAAGGCAACAAATTCCTTTGGAGGAATTGCAGAATATATCTGGATACACGGGCTTATTTCAAGGCAATGGTATGTTTCTGCACATGGTACTTTTCTATGGGCAATTGCTGAGATGCTCGCGTATTCAGATTTCGAGAAGATTGTTCTATTTTCAGGTTTACCGGATGACCTGATCAAGGATGGAGTATCATTCAAAAATATCTCTATTCAGGGCAATGCACTTGTTTCGTGCAGGGTGAAAAAGGATGAAATCTCTGTATCCATCATCAATCAGGGTGACAAGGAACTGAAGAAGTATCTTTACTTCAGGGGAAATAAGGTTCAGATTAATCTCCAGCCAGATGAAGAGAAAAATTTTACATTAAGAATTAAAAACACTTCAACACAAAGCAGGAGGAAAAAATGACATCGTGCACGGTAAAAGCATATGTATTGAAAAACATCTCAAAACCAATTCTTAATTGGCAAAAAGAAATGGGGCTTGCAAGTGCCCAGTCAACAGAAACAATAGCAGGCAGTTATTTAGAGACCATGGAAAGGAATGAAGATTATTATCATAACCTGATTTCTTTTACCACTGTTGAATACAACCATGACACAGGACTTGTTTATTGTGGAATAACCGCTGCTGACAATGATATACTGTGGACATTTGACCCTGAAACAAAAAAGTTTAACTCCCTTCATTATGAAAATATCGGTGAAAGATTTGATGTAAAGATTCATAGATCCCTTATTATTGATGATGATGGAATGATGTATGGCGCAACTGCAGGGCTCATTGAACCATTTGAGTATCTTGATGCCCCGGGAGGCAAGGTTTTTTCCCTTAATCCAAAAACAAATGAAATAAAAATTCTTTCAATTCCATGTCCACATGAATATATACAGACAATAGCAATGGACAAAGAAAGGAAAATCATTTATGGATTTACCTGGCCAGGACATAAATTTTTTAGATATGATATAAAAACAAATAAATCAATTAATTTTGAGTGGATGGGTAGCCATCCCCATATTCCTGCTGTTGATGATACAGGAAACCTCTGGGGGCAATGGTCTCAGGCAGGTTCTTCCAGTGCAAATCTGTTGAAATACAACCCTGAAACAAACAGAATTGAGTTTTTGAGAAAATCTCTACCAAGAGTGTACACCGCTGATACTGGTGCAATCGATGGAATGCTCAACGGGAAAGACGGCTATATCTATATTGGGACTGTTTCAGGCGCTCTTATGCGACTCGACCCAAAAAATATTGAAATAAAATACCTGGGGAAGCCATATCCAGGAACCAGGCTTGCAGGTCTGTGCATAGGAAAGGATGGACTTATCTATGGCGGCGGCGGAGAAAACTATAATACCTATATCTTTACATATGACAGGGAAAAAGAAAAGTTTAAGACAATAGGAAGGGTGTATGATTCTGAAATAAACGATGCCTGTGTCATTGTTCACCATATCACAATAACAGAAGACAGGACAGTTTATGCTGCTGAAACAGATAATCTTGAAAGAAGCGGATTTTTGTGGGAATGTAAGATAAATATTTAAGGAGGTTAAGATGTTTATTGATATACATGCTCATGCCTATCGCGAGGAATGTCCTGTTGCTGATGGATACACAAAATTTGCAACACCCCAGCAGGTTATCAAAAGGTATGATGAACTTAATATTGAAAAAGGGGCATATCTTCCATTAATCGGGCCAGAGACATATCTTCCTCAATCAAATGAAGATGTGATTGATATCTGTAAGAAATCAAACGGGAGGTTATTTCCATTCTGCAACCTTGATCCGAGAGGTCTTGGAAACTGCCCTGATTCAAACTTCGCAATATGGCTTCAGCATTATAAAGACAGGGGATGTAAGGGAGTTGGTGAGTTTATGCCAAATCTTCCATTTGAAGACCAGAGATGTCAGAATTTTTTCTCGCATGTTGAAAAAATGGGAATGCCTCTTATTTTTGATATTTCAGCAAGAATAGGCGGTACATACGGACTTTATGATGATATGGGACTTCCACAACTTGAAAGGACTCTTCAAAGGTTTCCAGATCTTATTATATTCGGACATGGACAGGCATTCTGGTCTGAAATTGGTATTCTCGAAACACCCGCTGACAGAGCGACATATCCTTTATATCCAGTAAAAAAAGAGGGAATTGTTCCAAAATTATTCAGAAGATATAAAAATCTCTGGGGAGATCTTTCTGCTACAAGTGGATACAATGCTCTCGCGAGAGACCCTGAATATGCTATAGAATTTTTGAATGAATTTCAGGATCGTCTTTGTTTTGGCACTGACATCTGCAGGCAGGACCAAAAACTTCCACTTGCTGGATTTTTAATTGGACTGAAAGACAGTGGTAAATTAAGCCAGACAGCATTTCAAAAGATTGCGAGAGAAAATGCAATAAAGATTCTTGGCTTATAAATTTTTGATGAAAAGGATGCTCTTAAAGATAGTTATAGATGGAGCAATAATCATATTTGTCCTTACCATAATACTGGGCTATCGTGCATTAAATCCTGCAAGAATGCCAGTTGTCATTACTCCATCTGATCTCGGTCTTCCATATGAAAAAGTGGAATTTTTTACAGATGACGGGAAAAAACTTGCAGGTTGGTTTATTCCCTCAAAAAAAGCATCTTCTGTGATTATATGCCTTCATGGGTATCCAGCAAATAAATCTGATATCCTTCCTTTAATTGAATTTTTATACCCTGATTTCTCACTTTTTCTTTTTGATTTCAGGGCACATGGAGAAAGCACAGGCAGAATTACTCATTTTGGATTAAAAGAATATCTTGATGTATTCGCAGCAATAAGATGGCTTCGCTCGAACCCTGAAACAAAAAATGCTAAAATTGGAATATGGGGATACTCTCTCGGGGGAGCAGTTGGTATTATTTCTGCGGATGGAAATAATGATATAAAGGCACTTGTTAGTGATTCTTCTTTTGCAAATTTTCCTGAAATGATTACGAACTATTACAAGAATTTAGGCCCGCTGAAGTATGTGTTTGGCTTTCTTTCAAGGGTGCTCGGAAGATGGGTGCTACAGTCGGATTTTATTCTTAATAGTCCTGAACAAAGAATTAGCGGGATAAGATGTCCGATTTTGATTATTCACTCTCAGGAGGATAATTTTGTTCCTTTTGAACATGCAAAAAGATTATTTGAAAAAGCACCACAACCAAAAGAAATCCTTATTACCCATGGCTCTCATACAGAGCCTGCCTGCACACCTGAATATCAAAAGAAGGTTTTGAACTTTTTCAAAAAATACCTTTATCAGGAGGGAAGATGAGATTTTTAAAGAAGTCCTGGTTGATTGTTGCTGGTATAGTTTTGTGTAATCTTGTTTTTGCTGCGGATGAATTTGTGGTGAGCCAGAAAGGGAAAACATGTTCAATAGTAATCAAAGAACAATCAAAAGAAAAAACAGGTAAATACGGAGAAGAACTTGCAAAATGGCTAAAAGAAATCAGTGGCCTTGAATATAAGATTTATTTTCACCAGGGAGATGTTAAAAACATTTCTAATGCGATTATCCTGGGAACATCAGATGACTTTCCTGAAAAAGCACAGGCAGAAAAATTATCAGGACTTGGTCCTGAAGGATTTATTGTTAAGAATGAAAAAAATCAGTTATGGATACTGGCAAATACTGAATTAGGACTACAGCATAGCGTATACGATTTTCTTGAATCAATCGGCTGTAGATGGTATTTTCCTGATACTGTCTGGTATGTAATCCCGAAAAAACAAGACATAAAAACCTCTGTTGATATAAGAGAAAAACCATCCTTTGCCTGGAGAAATATATGGTACGAGTATGGCCCGAGAAGTCCAAAACTAAAAGAGGACTATGAAAACTGGACAAAATATAATAAACACCTTGGTTCGTTCAGGGTTTTTGCGGGTCATTCTTATGCAAGTTATATTCCTGTGAAAGAGTTTGAAAAAAATCCTGAACTTTTTTCCCTTGTTGGTGGGGTAAGAAAAACAACCCAGATTTGCATAAGTAACCCAGAGGTTCAGAGGCGTATTATTGAGGGAGTTTTTAATGTATTCAAAAAATATCCTGATAGAATAATGGCATCAATTGAACCAAACGATGGTGGTGGTTTCTGCGAGTGCGAGAATTGTAAAAAACTCGGTACTATAAGCGATCAGGTTTTCTTTCTTGCAAATCTCGTAGCAAAACAACTGCAAAAAGAATTTCCTGGTAAGTATGTAGGGCTACTTGCATATCATCTACATAGTGATCCACCTTCATTTAATCTTGAACCAAACGTGCATGTTGAGGTAACAACTGGTTTTCGAAGTGGAACAAAACTTACACTTGAACAACAGGCAGAGGCATTCAGGAAACTCGGAGCAAGCGTAGGGGTGTATGATTATTTCAGTGTTTACCTATGGGACTGGGACATACCAGGAGCAGCAAAAGCAGGTAGATATTATTCACTTGCGGATTTTATAAAAAAAATGAATAAATTAGGATTAACGAGTTATACTGCAGAAAGTTGTTGCAACTGGGGACCAAATGGCCTGGGGTACTGGCTTGCATCACAATTAATGTGGAATGCAAACTTAGATACAAATACACTGGTTAATGATTTCTTTCAAAACTGTTTTAAGAACGCAGAAAAACCAGTGAGAAAAATATACGAAAGATGGGCAAAAGGAGAAAGGTTTACCCCGAGAACACTTAAACTTGCGCTTCTTGATCTTAACCAGGCATACATGGTTGAAAAGGATGAACAGGTACAAGCGCGTCTGGATAGGATTGCTATGTATCTTCACTGGCTTGTGCTTAAAATGAACTATGAAAGAATAACAAGACAAAATCCAAAGAATGAAGAGATTATCTCAAGTGCAAAAGACCTGATTGTTTTTTCAAGAAGAATAATGGACACAGGTCTTATTCATACATATCCAATGTTATTTACAGGGACATTTGAAAAAAGATTGTTTCCAGCACTTATGAAGATAGAGGGCCTTGATTTACAGGAAGTAGAAAAATGGAAAAAAGAAAGGCAGGATATACCAGGCGCAGAAGAAATAAGGAAATTATTTGCTGAAGATATAAAGAAATTTGCTGATTTACAGGTAATAGAAATTACAGGGAAGCAGTATACAGGAAAGATTGTTCCCCTGATAGAAAAAAAGCCAGAGATTGTGAAAAAATTCAGTGAGGTAAGTGTAAGTCCATTGTATCTTGAATCAGGGGTGTATTATTTTGCAGGGAAAAAAGGAGAAGAAATACCACTTACATATAAACCGCACCCAGGCCATACAATTGATTGTCACTGGAAATTTATGACAATTGATGAAAAAATTATATCTGAAGGAGATGTAAAAGCAGAAAAAGACCAGCCAGTAGACATAAAACTTTCTATACCGGATAATGGTATTTATATCTTTGACCCTGGGACAACATACTGGAAGTCAGCATTGATTACATTTGACAATAGACCCTTATCAGTGTGGGCAGGAAGGGCAGATGAACCAGGAAAACCAAAAAAAATTCCTTTCAGACAATGGTCTCCAAAAGGTGAACCAGTATACTTTTTTGTACCGAAAGGAACTAAACAATTTGTTATTGGTTTTCCCTTCCTCGGGAAAATATATTCAAAGATTGAGATAAAAAACGAGGATGGTAAAACTATTTTTTTAGACGATAAGGTTATGAGAGGAGACCAGGTTTCAATAATTGTCCCAGCAGGTTCTGACAGCCAGATATGGAGCATTGCTCTGGTAAGCTTAAGGAGTACAGTTGAACTTTATGATATTCCTCAATTTCTTGCAAGGCATCCTGCTGAATTGCTTGTTCCTGAAGATGCGATAAAATAAAAACTGCATTTTTCAATAATGAGGATAACAAAATAAACAGGAGAAATCAATGTGGGATGATCTACCAGAAAATGTTATACCAGCAAATATTATAGAGATGCCAGATCCATTAAAAGATGCAGAAGAAGAAGCAGAAAGAATAAAAGCAGACAGGCACTATTATCTGAGGTCAGGCATAGAAAGAATTATTCTTGATGCTCCCTGGGTGGATGAAAAGGAGTTGATTCTTGAAGTTGGGAAATACTACAAAGAAGCAATATCCTGTACTCCATCATTTGCAAAATATCCAGAAGCAACAAAATGGGTTGATTACGTAATAAGAAAAGATAGGGAATTAATGAATCTGGCAGATCTTACAGAACAGGAAATAGCAGTATTAAGATCAACCCATGATTATCTAACCTTCCGTGGATACAGGGATTTTGGAATAAAAAGAAAAAAAATATCAGAGGAAAAATGCAGGATTGCATTTTTACCAGAAACAGATATGGGACCAATGCATATTAAAAATGTTGATGATCCCATCACATACTGGAAACCCTTACCTGCTCTTCCTGCCCGCGCCCGGATTTCTGAGGCATGGTGGTACCATAAAAAATTTGTTATCGACGGCGTTGGTTCAGGCCTTCATATTGATGATGAACCAGATGACATCTTTCCCCTGCCAGTGTTAAAAATGGTGGAAATGTATGCGGATAATACTGATTCTGTGGTTGATTTCTTAAGAAAGTATTCTTCTTTTTGGGGTTCCTGTAATGTATTGATATATGATAGAAAATATAAAGTTATAGCAATTGAAAAATGTAGCAGAAACTATTTTGAGGTTTTTCCTGTGGATAAATCAGCAGGTTTTGGACATGTCAGTGGAATGGTATGTAGAAACCCTGATTCTCCTCAGGCAAAATACCAGAAAGAAAAAAGAAATCAATATCTCAATCTATTTAATCTCCCTGAAGATGGACCCGATGCCTTATTCTGGAATATATGTTATAAATTTGAGATAATGCTTAGAGAAACACTTAGAAATCTTGGTAGAAATCCGAGGGCTGAAGATGTAATAAAACTATTTACAACAAAATTTCCAGACGGCTTAAGGAAAGATGGCTTAAAGATACATCCAGATCAGGGCGCTATTGGTTATACACTTATTACTAATTGCACATTCCTCGAAAAAAAATTGTACTATCGATGGCAGAGAACAGGTGAAAAAGATGGTGGCATCTGGCAGGAAAAACCCGAAATATGCCAGTACGAGGTATAAGCCTGTTTCAATTTATTGATAGGGAAAATATATGCTTTTTACTCCTTCAACAACATGCGGAATGTGGGATACATGGTGTTTTTTTCATAAAGGCATACACCACCTTTTCTATCTACATCGTACAAGACCAGACATAACATCTGATGGCATATCTTTAGCGATTTCAAATGATGGAGTCCACTGGAAAGAAATAGGAGAGATTCTTCATAAGGCAGAAGATGCAGAAAATATGGGCTCTGGCTCTGTGTGGGAGGTAGATGGAAGATTTGTTATGAATTTTTCTGAAACCAGGGGTGGAGTGCAGGATATATTTTTTGCTGTTTCTGATAATTTATTTCACTGGGCAAGATTAGGCAATGAATATAGATTCAGTCCTGACCCGAGATGGTATAAAACAAATCCTGCAGGTAGGTGGGATGGTATCTGGGCGATTAAAAATGAAGATGGTTCTTACACTGGATTTTTTACTGCTGTTCCAGAAACAGGAGATATGGGAATACAGGAATCCATTGGAATGGCACACTCAAAAGATGGTATAAAGTGGGAAGCACTGCCTCCACCTGTGTTTAAATGGGGCAAATGGGGGAATTTAAGAACATGGGAGGTTGGTGCAGTTGAAAAAATAGGAAATAAATACTGGATGATGATGGGTGCAAATGAATCAGTCCTCGGATGTCGTTTTTCAACAGGACTGAAGAGAAAAGAAGAAATCGGTATGTTTGTTTATTCTGCTAAAAACTTAAACAGACCTTTTTATGCTGAACCAAAATCCTGGAGATTTCTTACATGCCCCTGTGATAGATTTTTGATGACATATTTTGCCCGTTTTTATCGGGTTCAGGATGAACTACTGATAAACCACCATTCAATTGAGCCACCAGTGGAAGGAAAACCTCTTGTGTTTGCAAGATCCTGGATGGCTCCACTTAAAGCAGTAAAATTAACAAAAAATCAGTGTCTTCTTCCAGTATACTGGAAGGGAAATGAAACACTTAAGGGAAGCACTATTGATTCAATGTTCAAGGATATTTTCTTATGGCCAGAATTTGCGCTTAAATGTGATATTAAAAAAGGCCATAACTTCCTTGAACTTGTTCAGCCGAACGCAGGCGCAATAGCAATGTCAGGGAAGTATTTCAACCTTGAAAAGGGTATTATAATCGAGGGTGAACTCAAGATCCAGAAAATAAAAAAACCATTTTCTTCTGCTGGCATAGTGATTGAAACAGAAAAAACCTCAAAAGGAACAGTTGCTCTGATAAACAGTAATGGTCTTGTTGAAATAGGAGACATCCTTGCTGCAATACGGGAAGAACCTTCAATTACGCGAATAATCAGGTATGATGCGAAAAAATATAATATTAAAAAAGATGGAATATATAAATTCAGAATTTTTATCAGGCATTGTTTCATTGAACTTTATATTGATAATATTCTTATTCAGTGTTATACAATGTCGCAGATACCAACAGGAAGAATTGGGTGGGTTGTTGAATCGGGGAAAGCACATTTTCTTAGAGTAAAGGCCTGGGAGATAACACTGTAGCCAGATATCTAAAACCCTCAGGATAATTTTGCAATCTGCAGTTTGATTGAGGATTAAAATTCTCCATTCCTTTTATAAAAGGAAGGAGAATAAAGAAAGGAGGGAAAATAAAATCTCTTCTTTACAAAGAGAGGAACACTAGTTATTCTTTTTTTGAAAAGTCCCCTTCCTTAATTTCCCCTTTGGAAAAGGGGGCGAGATTTAGAGGGGGATGACTATAAAAACTTTTGAAACTATTGAAATATAAACAAAAACACTGTTAAGGACTTAGCCAGGTTTGGCACTATCCTTTATTAAGAGGGGGACACATGAAAAAACCAGAGGTAATTACAACAGGTGAAATTCTTGTTGAAATTATGAGAAAGGGTACAGATGCCTCTTTTCTTGAACCAGGAATTTTCCTTGGTCCATATCCGAGCGGAGCACCCGGGATATTCATTTCAGCGGTAAGCCGTATCTCACAAAAAAAAGTCAGCACAGGAATTATCTCTGTTTGTGGAAAGGATGACTTTGGAAAACTCGTTCTTAAAAGATTAAAGGATGACGGGGTTGATACATCATGTGTTCGTAAAACCGAAATAACAACAGGCGCTGCTTTTGTTAGATATCTTCCTGATGGAAACAGACAATTTATTTTCCATCCAGGAGCAGCAGGTTTTCTTAGGCCACAGGATATCAGGCCAGAATATTTTTCAAAGATAAAGGTTTTTCATATTACAGGCAGTTCTATATTTATAAGTCCATCAAGTTTTCGTGCCTGTGAGAAAGCATTGGGGATTGCTGTGAAAAATAATGCCATAGTGAGTTTTGACCCGAATATAAGAAAAGAAATGGTATCATTCAAACAAAATATCGCAAAGATTAATACATTCTTAAAACATACAAAGATATTTTTTACCACAGAAGAAGAAGTTTTTCTTTTATTTGGCAAGAAACCAATCAATGTAATTGTAGAGAATCTTCTCAAATCTGGTGTAGAAATTATTGTTATAAAAAAAGGAGAAAAGGGCTCTGATATATTTTCAGAAAAAGGCAAAATAGAAATTCCTGCGCTCAATGTGAAGGTAATTGACCCAACAGGTGCAGGAGATACATATGCCGGTGCATTTATTGCTTGCTACTGCCTTGGAAAACATATCTCTGAATGCGGGAAAATCGCAAGCATCACAGCATCATTAAAATGTACTAGACAGGGGCCAATGAGTATTCCTGAATATAAAGAGATTGAAAAAATCCTGAAGGTTAATTGAATATAAAATCTAAGTTTTTCTTGGCAGGAATAAAAAATAATGTGTCTTCTGTTTCCTCAATACCGATTTAACTTATATTATAGATTTCTCTAATAATAATCTGGCAAGGTTTGCTCCATAAATCAGGTGCCCCTTTTCATTTGGATGAAAATCATCCGCAAAATAAGTTATATCGTGGGGAACAAGGGATAAACCATTTATTGGAGTACATCCATTGGAAATTGCTACATCCTCAATAATAACCCTGATATCCTGAATCCTTCCTGCAGATTTTTGTTCTGTCTCTTTGTTTGTCCATATTGGTGTAATGGCAAATATTAATGCATCAGGATAGAACCTACGAAGTTTTTCAAAGTATTCTGAAGATGCTTTTTTTATCGTCTGCGCGGAAAAATTCATGTTCCAATCATTAACACCATATGAAACAGTTATTATTTCTGGATTAAATGGCAGATTCTGATCAAGGATAAGAGGATCAAAAAAATATCCACCAACACCCTGGTTAATAAAATCTGCCCTGAGGATTTTTGCAGTGACTGTTGGATATATGCAAACAGGGGAAACACACTCCATACCCTGGGTTATAGAATCCCCGAGGAATAAAATTTTCCTTCTTGGTTTTGGTAAAGGGTCTCCATCTATACTGAGAGATAAAATATCAATCTCAACAGAAACAGGAAGATATATCTTGATTTCTCTTAATTTTTCATCAGAAAACTCTGCCAGCCGAAGACCAATGATATTTATTTCAGGGTTTAATTCCATTCTAATGGATTTTGTAATAAGTCCATCAATCTCTAAATCAAGACCCATATAATTCCTTGCTCTTCTGCGAAGAGCAAGGGTTATTTCGATTATCCTTGATTTACTTCTTGCACCAATAAATGCTCCAGAAAGGCACCTTGCCCTTATTTCAAAATTAGAATACTGGCTGTAATCAATGTAGCGTTTTAACTGGCTTTCAGTAAAACGACTTTTTGTTTTATCAAGCACTCCATGTAAAAATTTTGAGTCGATTGTATTCTCCTTTTATTATCAAAGGCATATCATATAATTTTTTTCTCTGTCCAACACTGAAGACACAGGTTTTTCTCGGGTAGACCAATTGATTTAACAAAATCTTCCACTGTATTGTATTTCAGAGTATCCGCGCTTATTTTTTTTCTAATCTGGTTAAAAGAGTATTGTTTAGCGGCTAATTCTTTATAGGATCTTGTTGAAATATCATACATACAGGGTGCCATTAAAGGAGGACACCCAACCCTTACATGAACCTCTTTAGCGCCAAATGCCTTTAATTCTAAAACCTTGTTTCTTATCTGTGTTCCTCTAACAATAGAATCATCACACAGTATGATTCTTTTTCCTTTGATATTCTCCTCAATCACAGAAAGTTTAACGCGTGCCTCTCTGTCTCTTTCTTCCTGGGTCAATGGAAGATAACTTCTACTTGCAAATCTATCTATAAGGAATACCTCGTCATATGGAATACCTGATTCCTTGTAATACCCGAGAGCATAACCAACCCCTGAAAAAGGAATTGCTGCAGTTATGTCAGCGTCAACATCATCGTTTCTTGCTAAACTTGCGCCGAGGTTGTTTCTTACTCTTACAACAGGCACTCCTTCAATGATTGAGTCCATAGAAGCAATATAACCCCATTCAAATGCACAGTAAGCAATGCGCCTATTTTCAAGACACGCCTTTGTTTGGATTCCATTTTTACCAATAAAAACAATCTCACCTGGTTTTATATCCCTTATAATCTCTACGTCAATTGTGCTGAAAGGTCTTGATTCAGAAGAAACAATATACTTGTCTCTGTTTTTCCCAATAACAAGTGGCTTGAAACCATGTGGGTCTCTTGCTGCATAGATGCCCTGCTGTGTGAGTATCAGTATTGTATATGATCCTTTTACCTTTTTTGATAGTTTTTCAAGCCCATCCACAAAATTATTACCCTGCACAATTATTTTCGCAAGTAGTTCTGTCTGGGTATGACTGGAAAATGAATGCCCTTTGTTCTTCATATCAACAAAGAGTTGTTCTGAATTAAGGATATTACCACTGAAGGCAATGGCAAAATTGCCTAACCTCGATTCAAGAAGAATCGGCTGTTTTTCTTTTAAACTAACGTGTCCAATACCAAAGTTTCCAGAAAGTTCTTGTAATTCTTCGGGTGTGAATGAATGTCTTACAAAACCTCTATGCGTGACTAATTTCAATTCATGGTTAAATGTAGCAATTCCACAATACCTCTGACCTCTATGCTGAAGTTTGAAGATGCCATAATAGAGATCATTGATACAATCCTTGTTTGAATAAACCCCGAAAACACCGCAATTTTCCATTGTTTTCATATTTGTATCCTTTTTTCTATTCTTATGAAGGGATCATTACAAGTATTTATACTACAACCAAATAGAAATTCTATCAAATACGCACAAAAAGTCAGGAAATTGGTGTTATTTCAATTGAGAAATTTACCTTATTGGTTTTTTCTGCAGTAATTTTTAAGAATTTCATTGTTATTTCATTTCCATGGTGTGGTTTTTGATTCTTAAATACTCCGAATGATAATAAAAATTTCTCTGGTTCTGTGATATTGATTGCAATCTTTCCATTTTTACCCTGTAAAATAAGATATGACTTATTGATTTCTTTCAGGGTTCCATTGAATTGAATTCTTGTTTCAATTGTTCTTTTTCCCTTTGTTAAAATAGAATCACAGATAAAAAGTTTCCCATATTTTTCTTTCTTTGAAAATCTGATGCTCCTTACAATCTTTTCGACAAGTTCTCCTGGATATGCATCAGTCATATCCAACAGGATTAAATCCTGCTGGTCTGAAGTTGTTGCTTCAACAATCTTCCCGCAGTATTGACTTCCTGGTTGCTGGCTTATTCCATCAATAAAAATAACACTATGTCCATCAGTATTACAGAAAGGGTTTTCATATCTTTTTGAGCTGAAGTAGTCCTTTGTATATAATCCAGAGCCCCAATCACAGAGATAGTCCTGACCAAAAACATGAAAGATAAACTGTCCAATATCTAAATGATTATGCGGTTCATTGTTGTTGCCTGCTTTTATGGCAAAAACAGGTCCGTTTTTTTCTTTCCAGTTTTTTCTGGTTATCACCCAGCCAATATCTTTATAATGCACAAATGTTTCTTTTGGTGGCAGAGGAGCAGTAATAGGTATTTCTCTTAATGAACGTATATCCTGGTAATCATAAAATTTTATCTGTTCTGAGAGGTAAGATATCTGGCTTGCAGAGTTTGTATGTTTACCAAGAAGAAGCATTGTTTCCCTGTTTAATGAGGTATTTCTAGGGGCATCTCCAAAATTTACAAATCCATCAGGTGGAAGAAAGCAGTAAACCGGAAAAAGTCCCGTTACCTGAATTTTTGGATGAGTGAAAAGATTTATTTTTCCATCTGTACTTCTATAAAGAGTATCAGCAAACCTTACTGCATTTGTCATTCCATAATTCCAGTAAGATATTCCTTCTACCCAGCCACCGAGTGAATCAAGACAGTCAAGATAACTGTTTATTGAATTGATAATATCCTGCATAATCTTGTGGAAATAAGGTTTTTCTCTTGCCATACATATTGTTGATGTTCCTATTTCCCCACAGCATACTGCGCACCAGTTTGAATCATATCTCTTAAACCACCAATATTCATCTGGATGCTTGAAAAAAGGAATAAATATTCTATTTTCAACCTCGTACTCAATTCTGTTTTTTATGCTTGTATCCAGAATATCTCCAAGCAGTAGAAAAATTTCCGCAAACATCCTTGCAGTTTCTGCTGAAAGAAGGTCAATATACTTTTTGTTAAAATCAAGCAATTCTGGAAGGTGGGCTGGCATACACCAGTTTGGCTCATTGCATATATCCCAGATATAGTCCTCAAGTTTTAAGACAAAATCTTTTCTCTGTGTCAGGTATGATGCCATCGCGAGAATCAAAAGATTGCTTCTTTTCTGTCTCATTGGTTCTTGATACTCTAATCTATCACCTGTAAGATGAAACATTCTGAATGCAGAATAATATGTTTCAGGAATTTTTAATCTTATGATTTTCTCTGCATCAGATATAATTGGTTTTGTGTATGCGGGCTTTCTTAATTCTGATTTCCTTAAAATAATTTCTTTTTCTGGTTTGATGACATCTATATCATAGTTTTGCATTGTGAATCACCTGGTAAAGTGCGATGATATTTTCAAGTTTTGTACTGTTATCAATCTCTGTTGTTGAACCAATAAAATAACCGGGTCCTGCGTCTTTTATTGCCTTTCTGCATTCTTCTTTAACCTGCTGGGGATTTCCAAATGCAAGCAATTGACTCATATCAATACCACCTGCGAGAAAAATTTTATTCCCATACTTTTCCCTTATCTCTTTTATACTCATCCCTGCAACTGTTTCAATTGGATTAAGCCCATCAATACCTGTTTTTATTAACTCGTCCATAATATCCATAAGATAACCATCAGAATGAAAAAGACATTTGAATCCGTGTTCATGCCATGCTTGGTTAAGTTTTTTTAATCTCGGGAAAAACTCTTTTCTTAAAAATTCAGGGCTGTGAAGCAGACGGTTTTTACAAGCAATATCACCATAGGTCAATACACAAGGGGAAAGTTTTATATCTGCTATTGCATGACAGATAGCAATGTTTCTTTTTGTATATTCTTCAAGAAATTCTGAAACAATACCTGGCTCATCCGCATAAATAAACGAAAAGATTTCAAAACCAAGACGAACCCGTATATCATCAAGGCCTACGCCATGTTGAGCAAGAAGGTTTACTGTTTCTCCAATTTCTGATTGTATCTTTAAAAAATAGTTGTGATATTTCCTTCTATACTCTGAGGAATTACGACTGATTTGCTCTGTATCCTCCTTAATGTTTTTTATCCATTTCCCTAAAAACTCAATTGCTCCTTTTTCATCATTAAAGGGTCTTTTTTTAATCCAGGATGTTTTTTCTATAGGTGAAATATGGTGAACAAAACCAAATTCATCTTCAATATCTTCTTCAACAACTGGACCAAAACCAACACTTCTTGTCATATCAAGAAGTTTGTTTATTGCCTTGCCAACAATCTTCAGAAGTTTTTCCCCTGTTTCAGGATCTTTTGAGAGAGTCGGAAGTTTTTCTCCACTGAAATATTCAAAGGCAGCATCACATCTTAAAAGGTCATATATCGGAGTTCTGTCTGTTTCCTGGAAATCCATTGTCTTTTCGACCCTTTCTCTCTTTGTCATTTGTCCTTTTTCCTAAAAAGGGGTCAACTCTTGACTCTTGACAAATCTTCACTCCATCCGTATGGTAGGCCCTTTATAAGTGTCAAGATAAAGTTCTTCCTCCTTCTTCAAAACAGGGACTGGAGAATCTTTTTTTTCTCAATCTAAAATAGATCCGCGTGAAGGTAATTGCTGTATACTTCTGCTTTTTTAATTTCAGATTTCGCAATCTCTTAATTATTTTCCAGCCATTTATACAGGAAACTTACGCAGAGTATCTTGTCAGGTTTTTATTTAATATTATTATCTTATTTATTCTGTAAAAATTCAAACCAGATTCAAAATCTAAAAAAGTTCATTTATCTTCTCTTACTTTTATCTTTGTTATACCTTGTAAAAATTTCCTGTCAAGGAAGAATACGGGCATTTCTAGTGTGCTATTTCCGAGAGGTAGGGATACATTTGAAAACAAAGTACAGCACACTGTAAGGGAGTATGAGGGAAGAATTTCCTCATGTTTGGGGGAGAATGGGTCCGCAATGTACTGCGGATCCTTAGGAGGGGGCTTGCCCCCTCCTAAAAGAGTCGTGTCGAGAGAAAAAACAAAAGTAAAAGGATTTATAAGACACGACTCTAAGTGTGCTGATTCAGATAGCAAGGATACATTTGAAAACGCAGTGCAGCACACTACAAGGGAGGATGAGGGAAGAATTCCCTCATGTTTGGGGGAGAATCGATCCGCAGTTGCGGATCCTTAGGCAGGGGGCTTGCCCCCTCCTAAAAGAGTCGTGTCGAGAAAAAAAACAAAAATAAAGAGATTTATAAGACACGACTCTAGGTGTGCTGTTTCCAATAGCAAGGATACATTTGAAAACACAGTACAGCACACTGCAAGGGAGTATGAGGGAAGAATTTCCTCATGTTTGGGGGAGAATCGATCCGCAGTTGCGGATCCTTAGGAGGGGGCTTGCCCCCTCCTAAAAGAGTCGTGTCGAGAAAAAAAACAAAAATAAGGAAATCTAAAAGACACGACTCTGGCAATAAGTAGAATTCTATATTATAATAAAGTTGTCAAATTCAGATTTTTCCGAAAGAGTGAATTATGAAGATTATTGATGTAAAAACAGTTCTTCTTACGGGTCCGTGTACAAACGACCCATTTCTCAGTGAATCCAGAAAAAGAAGGAGTGCAGCGTTTATTGAGATTTATACAGATTCAGATATTATGGGTATAGGCGAAACTTACGCAGGTTATTTCTTTCCTGATGTAGTTCCAGAGATTGTTAATTTTTTTTCGCCAATTCTTATTGGCCAAAACCCTGATGATATCAACCAGTTTTTCTATGGGAAACCTCTATTAAATGAACAACTCGGGGGAGAATAAAATGAAGATAATTGCAATTTCAGGAAGCAGAAACCCAGAAGGTAAAACAGGTATGGCAGTTGAGGCATTCTGTAAAGGGGTTGAAGTAAAAAAAGCACAAATAGAAAAGGTTTTCCTGGCAGAAAAAAATATTGAAAGATGCCGACAGTGTAATGCTTCTGGCTGGGGTATATGCAGAACAGAAGGAAGATGCACCATTGAGGATGATTTTTCTTCTATTGTGGATAAAATAAGGCAGGCAGATGGAGTACTTTTTGCAACCCCTGTTTATTTTAGTGATATCAGCGAAAGTATGAAGGCATTTCTTGATAGGATGCGAAGAATTACAAGAAATGAAAATGGATTAAGCGGTATATCCGAAAAACCAGCAATTGGAATATGTGTTGCTGGAGGCGGAGGTGGTGGATCTGTTATGTGTTGTTTCTTTCTTGAAAGGATTATATCTGGTTGTACATTTACTGTTATAGATATGATTCCATGCAGAAGACAGAATCTTACACTTAAACAGAAAATTCTCAGCATAACAGGAGAATGGTTTGTTGAACAAATCTTAACAGGTGACTATAAAAAATGAGGTTTAAGGATATAAGAAGAAGGACAGAAAGATTTTTCAGACAGATCTCTGGAAGAGATGTCTGGAACTGGAGGCAGGTAAAGTTAGATGTGTTTTTTGCAGGGAAAGAACACTATGCCGTATGTTCAGATTATCTTTCTTCGAGGAGTATTGTGTATTCAGCGGGTATAGGAGATGATATAAGTTTTGATATTGATATTATAAAAACATTTGGTGCAATCGTATATGGCTTTGACCCATCACCAGCAAGTATCGCCTGGATAGAAAAGTATAAACTACCTATTGAGTTTAGATTTTTCCCCTATGGCATATCAGATTATGATGGAACAATGCTTTTGTATCCTCCTGAAAATCCAAAAAGTACATCATTTTCTCTTGTTGATTATGCGAATACTTCTGCAGAGGCATTTGAGGTTCCTGTTAGAAGGATTCCAAGCATTATGAAAGAACTTGGACATACCCATATTGACCTATTAAAACTTGATATAGAAGGTGGAGAATATGCGGTAATAGAGGACATCATTGAATCAGATATAAGGCCAGGGCAGATTATTATTGAATTCCACCATAGATTTTCAGGGATTGGGATTTCAAAAACAAAACATGCACTTAAACTACTTAAATCAAGCGGCTATAAGATTGTTTATATAGAACCAAGAGGATACGTATACTCTTTTATATATAGGGATATTATTCTTTCGGAAAAACAGGTTGTTGTGGCACATTCAGGGCTATAAATTCTTGACAGAAGGTATCCATTTTTTTATACTCTTTGGGGGCTGGAAATTCCTATGACAAAGAAAAAACATTTCATTTCACCGCAAAAATTGCTGATAATTTTTTTTGGAACAATTGCAATTGTTTATGCTTTTCTTCTTTATTACAAACAGAAAACTAAACTTCTCGCGGATGAGGAAGAAATAAAAAAATTGAAACAGGAAAACGCAATGCTTGAAAAAACCCTTAAACAGGTGGATACATCATTTATGACAGAAAAAATAGCCAGGGAACAACTGGGAATGATGAAACCAGGAGAATATAAAATTATTATTAAGGAAAATCAAAATGTTTCCCATTAAATTTGTTCGCGAAAACCTTGATCTTCTTAAAAAAGCAGCAGAACAGAAAAATGCGTACGTTGACTGGGATGCTTTTCGGGAATATGAGAATGAAAGAAGAAAGATTATTCATATTCTCGAGGAAGAAAAAAGACAGCATAAAAAACTCAGCCAGGAACTTTCTATACTTAAACAAAAAAATCAAGATTTTGAAGGTATTCTCAAGCAGGCAAGACAATTGTCTGATAGTATAAAGGACAGAGAAGCAACCTTAAGGGAAATAGAGGAAAAAACAGAAAATATTCTTGCATCAATCCCGAATATTCCACATCC
>Ga0116145_1001332_pt1 | contig 25092 bp, 26 predicted proteins | sample AD_JPNHG1_MetaG_FD_89747 | JGI IMG/M metagenome (GOLD analysis project Ga0116145, IMG submission 89747) | Active sludge microbial communities of municipal wastewater-treating anaerobic digesters from Japan - AD_JPNHG1_MetaG | ecosystem: Engineered > Bioreactor > Anaerobic > Digestate | place... | reverse complement strand
TTTCCCAAATAGGAAATAGCCATGGCTGTAAATCATACTTTGTAGCCATCAATCGATATACTGTAGGGTCTTTAATACAATCATATAAACAATATCTATCAATAGGATTATTTAAATCGTTAGGTGATGAGTCTACAATACTACGAGCTAAATAATGATTACCAAAACGAGAATAAATACGTCCTTTTGAATCAGTCAATAATTTCATAACTGTTTCAGGTTTCATTCCTTTTTCTTGTAAGAATCCCAATTCAGTTAAAGAAGCTGAAACAATAGTCAATCCTAATAATTGACTAGGCTCTGAAATAGCCCTGTAAAATAAATCACCAATTCTAAAAAGAGCCCCACCTTTTACCGCAGAAGTAAAATAAATTTTATCATGGTCCTCTTTCATATTTTTAATTAACTGTGTTTCTAATTTTACTCTTCTAAACTTAGGAGAGGTTTCAAGATATTGTAACATTGGTTGAATATTTAAAGTGTATGCTTGGTCCAATGTCAATGATACTGTAACATCAGTAAGTACCGTTGTTTTTGATAGTTTAAAAAATTGTTTAGCATTTCTTAAATAATAAATAACAGTAGCTAAATATCCTTTTATTAAAGCTACTAGCATACTTTTACCTACCCCAATAGGTAAATATAAAACTAAATGCCTGTAAGGATTTAATGGATTAAAAAATTCTAAAAAATAATTTTTTATATAAGGATATACACTATTAGCTGTTTCCCCTATCCACTCTTCTGTTAAAAACTCATCTGGACTAGGGGGTTTTCTTATAAAATTAACTTTCCATAAATTTTCAGTTAAATCAATTTTTTTATAATCCGATAAATTTTCATTAGTTAATATTTTTTTTAAAGCACTATTGATAGCTTCAATTTCAGCTTGAGAAAAAATATCATCAGAAAAAATATCTTCAAGATATTCTAAATCATCGGATGGATGATTTAGAATATCTTTTGTCATATCTACGAGAGAATTAAAAGCATTCATAGTAATATCCTCTATATTTTTTTATTATATTATATTTCTATATCATACCAATTCATTCGACTAATGGCTTTTGTAGCCATTCTACCTAAATATCCATCGGGCTTTTTATGTTCTTTAAGTACCGATTCAAAAATAAAGGGGCGTCCCTTAATTTTAGTCATAAATTCTCCAGAAATACCCATTCCACGATGGGAAAATTTTACATACTTTCCGTATCCGGGAAAATCAGCATCATTCGTACCCCAAAGATAAGATTCATCACCCGGTTTAGGTATAAATAAAATAGAATCTTGTTCAAATTCTTCCCCTAATTTTCGTAAATCCCTCTCTAAAGTACCTTTGTCATCTGAATCAACAACAAAAAATACATTTTCAGAAACCTCTACTGCATCTTTAGTCCCATAATTTTCAACATAAATTCCTTTAACAGAAGTTACATCATATCCTAAAGAAAATAATTTAGATAATAATAGTTTATTCCTTTGAAGATTTTCTTTATAGGAATATTCAGACCTAAATGCAGTAATAGTACCAGTATCATGATTTACCATATGGTGTAATAATCTTGATAAACTAGATTCTGTTATTTTCATAAAATTTCTCCTTGTCATATAATATATAAGGGTAGATAGTGAACTACTCACCACCTAAGAGGCGGGAGACTTCTTGCCACATAAGAGTTAAATCTACCCTTAATAGTTATATACTACATACTGTAAATAATATCCATTATTTACAGGTTAATATTGCGTACCACAATAAGGGCAATAATCAAATTCATCTGGTATATCATTTTCACATTCACCACATCTTGCATCAGATTCAATATCAAAATTAATTATCTCATTTTCAACATCTACAAAGGTAATATGCTTTTTAATATGTTCTGGACATTCAGAAAGTCCGGGGAACATTTCATACATCTCATCTGTAAAATCTACTTTCTTTTCCTTAACTACCTTTTTTTGTACCTTATTAACAGGAGTTTCAACTTTAGTAGGTAGTTCTGCATCCTCCTCTTCCTCTGTTTCAGTAACAACGTGAGATTTAGAAGTATTAAAACTAACCTCAGAATGGTCTTCTTTATGTTCTTGATTATGAGCTTTTAATTCAGCAATTTCCTTGGCATTCCATTCCACCATAGCTTCCCATGTATTCCAACCATACTTTTTATCCGCCTTTTTAATAAATGTTTCAAGTTTATTCATAATTACACCAACAGGGGTAGGCATGGAAACAAAAGGAATATTCTCTAAATTATAGCGTTCATATGCCATTTCTTCTTTGAACAGGTCCTCTGAATTAACGATAAAAGATTGATAATCAATACCATCTTTATTGGACCAATTCTGAATTGCTCTTTTTTCCTCATTATACATAACTTGATAGAAAATATCATCCGCAGGTTTAGTATTCTTACTAAATCGACGTACTACCAAATCAATATATTCGTAATGAGTACCAATTGAGCCACACTTAACATCAAAAATCTCATTAAAGAGACCTTTTTTCATGCCCCATGTATAGAACTTCTTGTCCTCTACTTCGTTAACATCCCATGCAATCATTTTAGTATGCTTATTGACCTTACACCAATCATCCATACGGTCAATGGCATTGATAAGTACATACTTACTAGGAGCCATACCAGATTCATAGGGTAATGGATTTTTCTTATTATTAGTAAGATACCGATTAAGAAGTTCGCACCCTTCATTTTCATAAATCTTTTTCTTACCATCATATTTATACTTAGTAAGTTTTCTAATTAACTGTCTAAAAGGATGATTTACATCAGGGTGCCAAATATAGGTAAAAAAGCTACCATCATCAGCTTTAATAATAGACTTTTCTACTAGAATTGCATCTGTAGGATTATGCCTATCCTCTGGTACTTCCCCAACAAGTCTAAAAACTTGACACTTATCAGGTTCAAGTAGTAGAGGTTCAAAATCAGGAATTTCAATAGGTCCAAATTCTGAATTTTTTGCTTTTGCTTCTCTTGCCTTTTTTGCCCTTAAAAAGCGTTCATGGCGAATTTTAGCAATATCCATAATACTCTCCTTGCCTATTTAAGGCATAATATAATTAACCCTATATAAAATAGGATTCCTTTATAAAATACTATAAAGTTTAATAGAAATTATCAAATTTTTTATTTATAAAATGGATAATATCGAGTAGTACAATATTTAATTTCTTTACCATATTCTCCATCCCCAATACAAACATCAGCTATCCAGAATCCAACATGAGCAGAGCTTTTTTTATTACGCATAAAGCTGGTTTGATTCTGTAAAGTCCCTGCACTAATCGTATGTACATTACGATATGCAGGTAAGTAATAACTTTTATGAGTATGCCCCGTTATGAGTAACCCCGGCTTTTCACCCCCAGTAAAACTATCAATTAGTTTTTGTTCTCTATAACTTAACGCATAACTAGCCCCATCACCACCATGAAATAATTTTATAGTAATACCATTTATAATTATATCACCCTCTCCTTGTCCTATCATTTCAAAATTATCAAAATTGGTACAAAATTCTTTTACAATATCCGCTCCTAAATTAGCTTTTTGCATATACCAAAGGTCATGATTTCCAGCAATAATTTTTAATGGTTTATCCCATTCCTTAAATAATTCAATAGAAGCCTTTAATTGAGCAGTATACCCAATATGTTTTAATTCATACACATGACCATCCCTACCAGACATCCCCTCCGTTAAATCTCCAGCGTGTAATAATAAATTACATCCTTCAGATTTCATAGTTTCTAATGCTTTTAGAATCTTATACTCATCTGTATAATTGGAACCAATATGGGTATCAGACATAATACCTAATCGAATAATATCTCCAGAAAAATTATAATAAGACACACCCCGTTTATTTAGTTTATAATTAGGATTTTTAATAAGTTTTTTTAACTCTTCATCAGAAAACCGTTCCCGTATCTGTGAAAATATATCAATAGACTCCCCATATCGTTTACGATATTCTCGAATATATCTATCTAAAGTTTCCTCTTTTAATCCAAAAGATTCTATTGTTTTATTTCTACCATTATTTAAATAATAATGAATAGTTTCCAAAAGTTTTTTATCGTTAATTGCCATAAAACTAATCTCCTCATATGGTATGATAATAGTAAAGAATTGTTATAAACTCTTTTTTCTACCAATAGATACACCTTGAAGCATATCATCAAACATGGATGAGTTATCATTATTTTTATGATATATTCTTTTGGTATCCACCTTACCTAAAATATCTAAAGCCTTATAAATAATATACAATTTATTTTCTTGAAATTTACAATTTACTTTATAAGTATCTAATTCTGTAGAATTAAATTGAATAGACTCAACAAGGTTCCAGTTAAGAATAAGTATATGTTCATCTCTCTTTATTCTCTCAATCCATCCTAAATTTAAGTAAGGTAATTGATTTGTTTTCACGGCATTTAAAAATTGATATACATCCTTGTATTTATCAATAATATCCTTAAAAAACATTTTAGGGAATTCAGCTAAAGCAGGTTTTATATTATCTGTTTTATCACCATAGAATACTTTATAAAAACATATATTTGAATAGGTAGCTTCAAATCCATACTCTTCAAAAAATTCTTTTTTAGTATATATTTTACTTTTTGCATATTGATGGATATTATCATCCAAAGCCCTAAACCAATCAGAATCTTCTGAAAATAATAGTACCTTATCATCTTTTGATATATACATTTTTACTATTTCTGAAACATAATCATCCGCTTCAATAAATTGTACTCTAAAAAGATAAGAATTATCCCGATATGATTTTAAGATAAGCTCCAGCATATCAAGCTCTTTATAAAACCATTCAGGTTGAGGTATTCTTGTTTTTTTATACTCTTCAGATAGAGATTTTCGATACTTTTTTATCGACGTTTTTGCATTATCAAAAAGCCAATAGATTTTTAAATCATCACTTCCAAGATTTTTAATATAGGATTCCATCATATTTAGAAATCCTATAATACCTTCTGTATGAAATTTTGTATCTTGATAAGAAACAATAGTTTCCTCATTAAGATAATTTGCTTTATAAAAAAGATTATAGACATCAATTATAAATATATTATATTTTTCCATGTATGAACATCCTTTACATAAAATGTATTCATTTTAAAGTATAAAAGTTAATAACCTTAAAAAATTAAAGTTACCTATAAAAATAAAATGATACACAACCTATTTTTATTGTGTACCATTTTATTAAAATGTGTAAATTATATTTATAACTTATCCTGTGTATGTTTATTATTATTTCTAATAATATACATAAATTTTGTTTTTTCTCTAAAAAGATTATACATACTTATTTTATCCCCACCGTCAAAAATAAAACTAAGAAAACTAATTAAAGGGATAAGAATTTTAAATTTCACCATTTTTTTTGTCTTAAAATCAAAGACATCAATTTCATTATATTTATTATGTACCCTTAAAATTTTATATCGAGGTAAGAAAACATCTTCCCTCATATCCAGAACTTCCCGAACAGGTTTTCCTGATTCAATAAGCTCCTCCTGCTTTTCTTTACTAAGAGACAATCGCTTATAATCAAAAATGATAGGATACATCTTTTCAAAATATGTTTTAATTTCTTTAATCTGAGACTTCTTTTCTTTAAGAGGGTCAATCTTAAAAATATATTCAATTTTTTTATCATAGATTGACGTTAAAAATACTTCCCCTGTTTCTTGAATAACTCTTACTACTAATTGTAAAGGGGATTTACTACAAAAATTTTCTAGACTAGGAATAAAATCCTGTAGATAATCATTTAGTTTAACAATTTCTGCCATACTATTATCTCCTTATATATGATAGTTATCGATATTTAAACTTTAATTTTTGATAAAGCTACAAATTGATTTTCAGAAAAGGATAAAATATAAATATTATGCTCTTCTGAACAATAAAGAGTAACGGATTCTTTACCTTTACCAATTTTTGTAAGAATATCCCCCACCATTGCATTATTATAATAAAATTCTAATACTTCTTTATTAGATTCAATTTCTTTACAAGAAACATGAGTATTATTATTACCTACAGTAATAGATAATAAATTGTTATTTTTATCAATAGTACATAAAGATAAATTGTTAATATTCTTTTTAGCAAAAAATTGCATAAAGTTAATTTTATCTACAAATGAAGCTATATCAATTACTACTTTAGTATCCTGTTTCAATGCTGAAATAGTATTTACAAATTTTTCAGAATTGATAGGCAATGGACTAACATTAGTAATTGACGTAAAAATAATTTCAATATCAGTATTTGTTATTTTAATACTTTTTGTTTGTTCATTTTGTAAAACTGAGGTATTTTCTCCAATTTCAAAAATAAACTTAAGTATATCATGTTGTAAAAACATAGGATATTCAGATTCAAAAGAATCTATATAAATTCTAAATAAAGATGATGAAGCAATAGTATCATTAAAAATATGTACTCCTCTTTGAGCATAATTAACATCCATAGGATTTACAAAGTACGAGGCCATAGCTAATTTATTCATTTTAAAAGCATCCAAAACTAACTTTAATTCAAAGTTATCAGAATTAAAAATTGTTTTAATACTTTGGACTGAATCAATCAAAATATCATTGTGTTCAATGATACCCGATATATCAGAAATTTGATAATTGTACTTATTATCAAGTATCAATTCCTTCCCAGCAGAAATTAAATGCTGAAACATACTTCTATCAATTACCATAGTAGTATCTTGCTCTTGTATATCGTCAATATCAATATTGATAAGACAAGCAATATTTTTATTGGACATATACAATTTTTTTTCCTTTGGTTCCAAATATACAAAATCATCCAAAGGTGTTTGTGGAATCATACTCAGTAGTTTAGTATACTGTTTCAGATTTTCAGTTTTAATTTTCATATAAATCTCCTTAAAAAATACAAATATATATAGTATATATAACTATATACTATTATGGATAATAGTAACTATCAAAAAAATATTTCTTTTTCTAATATTGATAAAAATACTATCAATTTTATTGTATTTATGCCCTTTAATGAATTTTATTATATCTATAGTATAAATAATTTAGATTCCCAACATCTTATTGAAAAAGATACCATTTTTTCATTATTAAAGCAATTTAATGAAATTGATTATAATAAAGTAGAATATTATATTCAAAGATTTTTTTCTTTTATATATTTACCTTCTAATAATTCAATTTTAAAATTGGAACAAAGTATTTTAAATAAAAATAATTTAATTTCTAGTATAAATAATGAATTAGAACAAAAAATAATACAAAAAGAGGATGATACTCAAAACAATACAATACTATCAAAATATAAAAATTTTTTATCTTTATTTAATAATTAAATAAATATTAGTTTTTATTTTATAATTATTTTTCTCATAAGACTAGTTTTTCCATTTCGATTTCCCAGCTTTTTCCGTCCCCCCTTTATTTCATTTATATTACATTATGGTTCCTTGTTATATCCTTTAACCATTCCCTATATTTTTGGACACGTAAGTGTCCAAAAATATAGTTTCTATGAATTTAAATTTATAATGTAATGGCACTTGTGCCTTTATTATGTTATGTATTCTTTTTATCATTTATGGTGTATTCTTTTTATCATTTATGGTGTATTCTTTTTGAGATAGGCTTATTATAGTTTATTACGATTTTTCAGAAAAAAGAAAAATAATATTGATATTTTTAAAAAATCATTATAGTATGTAAACAATATGGAATATGAATTAAGAAAAGCTACTACAGGAATACTCATTCAAGAAGTGTTTGAGACAGAAAATCTCAATCATTGTAAACTTTTTGTATATTTAGGAACACAAATTTATAATTTTAAGCAATCAATAGAACAAATAGCATGGTATCTTAATATGCCAGTGAAAGCAGTAAACTATTCACTTTCTTTTTTATTAAAAAAAGGGTATATTTATAAATTTGGAACAGGATATGATACTTTAATAAATTCTTATAATATAAAGGATTTTTATTATTTCCCTGTGAATATTAAAAAATTAAAAAAACTTAATTCTTTTGCAGAATTAAAATTATATAGAATTCTTGTTAAAAATATGGAACATGATTATAGAATAAATATTGATAAAATATGGAAATTTGATTTTTGCCAAACCATAGAGTATGATATTATAGAAAATATGATACAGTATCTTGAGCAAATAGGAATGATTGAAATATTTGAACTATCTGATAGGTTAGTGTATAATTTAATTTATGATATAGACTAAATATGATAAGGAGTAAAATAATATGAGTAAAAAAAATAAGAAACAAGAAGATTTATTTTTAAGTAGGGTTCCTCTTGAATTATTTAATATGGACCTATCATTTAATGCAATTAAATTATATATTTTAATTGATTCTTTTGATAATAATGATAATCCTGCTTTTTTTAGTCAAAAGTATGCAATGGAAAAAATGGGGTGTAAGAATAGAAATCTTATTTCCCGTGCTATAAAGGAATTAGAGGAAAAAAATTTAATTAAAGTTATTAGAAAATCAAAACATTCCAATCAATATATTCGTATGCCCAATAAAAGTTTTGAAAAACATTTTGGTCTTATGGACATTAATGCTATTAAGTTTTTATCTAAAACAGAATTAAAAGTATATGCTTATATTTTAGCTTTTCAAGGGGTTTATAATATTACTGATAAACAAAGAATTGCAAAAGAGTTACAAATTCATATATCACAAGTATATAAAGCATTGAAATCCTTAAATGAAAAAGGTTTACTTCATGTAGTAAGCCAAGTTAAGTATGTTAAGAAAGTAATATATCGAGCTTATAATATTATTCCAGAGAGAACAAGAACTAAAATCAATAAGCAAGTACATTATGTAGTTACGGGTAAACGACTACCGGAATTTTTATTAAAATTTGCTTAACAATTTTTTGATAATTTTTATATTTTTTATAGTTTTTTATAAAAATGGAATAAAAAATTCCACTATTATATGTAAGGAGAATTTAATATGAGTTCTATTAGTTTACCAGCAGGATTTGAATGGGTTCAGCTTAATCCCGATTTAGAAAAAGTTTTACATTATCTATATAATACTAAAGAACATCTTAATATTATTGGCCCCGCAGGAACTGGAAAAAGTACTATTTTAAAAATGATTGCTTCGGATACAAAACATTTTGGTAATACAGTAGTATTAGCTTCCACAGGGGTATCTGCGGTTAATATATCCTCAGAGGGTATTAAGGGTTCTACCATTCATTCATTTTTTAAAATACCCCCGTATACTATATATAGTCCTAATAATTGTAAAACTCATGATGATTTAATTCCTATCATTAGGAGTATTGATACTATTTTAATTGATGAAATTTCAATGGTTAATGCTTCTCTATTTGATTTTATTATTGAACTTTTAATAAAATATAATGGTACTAGAAAAAATATTCCTAGACTTATTCTATTTGGTGATATATTACAGTTACCACCAGTTATAAATGATAACGATAAATCTATTAAAGAATATTTCAATACATTATATGGAAACAATATTATGTATTTTAATTCAAGGTCCTTTAGTGATTTCCATTTTAAAACAGTCCACCTTAATACTATTTATCGTCAAGCAGATACCAGTTTTCAAAATATTCTTAATCGGATAAGACTAGGGACTTATACTGATACTGATTTAGCAATTATCAATAGTCATGTAATTCCAGAAATTGATTTTTATTCAGAGAATGAAATGTTTTTATATTTATGTGCATATAATAAAAAAGTTGATGAAATAAATGCAATGGAATTGGAAATTAATCCAAATATACAAAAAGACTATGTTGCTAATATCTCTGGAATTGTAGATTCAGAAATTCTTAATAATATTCCTAAATTAGTATCCTTAAAGAATGGTTTACAAATTATGTGTTTGAGAAATGATAATGAAAAAAGATATGTTAACGGTACTATGGGAATAGTAGAACGTATGTATGATAATTATGTAGAAGTTAGATTACCTAATAATGATATAATTGAAGTGGTTAGATACGATTGGGATATATATAATTATACGGTAGAGCATAATACTACACAAAATGTTAATAAAGTAGATACTAACTCTGTTTCAGTTATTCCTTCTCGTGTAGGAGTTATTAACCAGCTTGCAGTAAAAGGTGCAAAGGCCATATCAATTCATAAATCACAAGGGAAAACTATTGACACTGCATATATTGATTTTGGATATAAAGCCTTTGCACCTTCTATGGTTTATGTAGGTTTAAGTAGGCTTACCTCCTTAGATGGATTAGGACTTTTTAGAAAAATTAAAAAAACAGATATTATGTTAAATATTGAATCTTTAAAGTTTTTAGAGACTATATAATATAATTATTAAGGAGTATATACTATGTTATTACAATTTCCTATTCCCATGGGTCAAAATTATACTTTACCGGATAATAAAACAATTATGATTGATTCAAATTTTTTAGAAAAACTTAAACAGTATGTAGAGGAATTAGGAGTTGTTTTTAAACATGATAAAAATGAAATAAAGGATATTATTCTTAAAATAAAAGCTAATATTATTGGGATAGCTAATTCAGTTGAAGTAAACCATGATTTTATATTTATAAATGTTGATATTCTTAATGAAAATCTTTTATCATTGGATAATGTAGAATTTTCTTTATATTTTTTACCAAATATTTATTATCCTAAATATAATAATAATTCTACATCTTCTGAGGATTATGAAATTCTTTCTATTATAGCAATTATATAGAGGATTATATGATTAAAGTATTTTTTTCTTTTGATGATGGGTGTTTTCATTTTAAAATTGATGAATGTATTTATTTTTCACAAATTATTGGACTTTTTAAACAGAAGTACCATATAGTATATGATACTATCCATAAAACATGGAAAACACCTAATGCTATTACTGCTAATGCGATTGTTTTAGATTTACAAGGATATGATACTATTGATATATCAAAAGAAGATACCTATCTCTTAGAGGATTTAATTTATCCTAATGATTCTAATTTTATAAAAGTTAAAAGGCATATTGATGAGGAATTTTTTAAAAAACATCCTCCATTAAAAGGAAAACCCCCATATGAAAATTATCAAGTAGAAGCAATTAAAAAAGGGGTATATCAAAATAAAATTTTATATGATATAGCTGTTAGGCATGGTAAAACGTATATAACCTGTGGTGTTATTTATAATTTAATTAAATTACATTTAATTGATAGAATTCTTATTATTTGTAGACCAGAGGGGGTAGAAAACTTTAAAGTTGAAATCCTTAGATTCTTAGGGGATATTTTTACTGAAAATGATATAGGTATTATATCATCAGATAATCGAGAAATAGAAAAATATTTTGATAAAAAAATTTTAATTACTAATTATATAACTTTTAGATTAACTGGAGCTTATTATAATTCTCTTACTAATTCTAAAGCAAAAAAACCTAAAAAGAAATCAATTAAATTTTCAGAATGGGGTAATGATAGATTGCTTATTTTGGATGAAGGGCAATCTATCAATTCTTATGATTCTTTACAATCTCATTATATACATTTATATAAGGATGATTTTTCAAGAATCATTGATATGTCAGGGAGTATTGGTTTTAATGTACTACATTTATTTTCTCATACAAAATTATTGGTACCAGAATCTATCCCATATTCTTATTCTGAATGGACTAATTATCTAGCTATAAAAGGTACTCAATACTCAAATGGGGCTATTAGAGAATTACGGCCAGAAAAAGTAAAAGAATTTAAAGAGAGGGTATTAGATAAAATACAAGTATCTTATCGAGACTGTATTCAAGAGACCGATATGTATGAAAAAGAAATTTTTATACAAATGTCAGATACTATGAAACTAATTTATAGGTCATTTATTGAACAAGAAATAAATGAACTTACCAAAAATAAAAATCATGATTTAACATTACGAGAAATTGAAAATGTATTTAATACTCTTACTCTAGTAACAAGTGATATATCACTATTACATACTGATTATTCAAAAAATTGGAAATTTACTGATAATAGTAAATTACCTATTTTGGATAGTTTATTATCTGATTATATTAACGATGAACATAGAAAGGTAGTGATATGGGGAAACCACCCCTCTATCCTAGATAAATTAGGGGAACATTATAAAAAATATTCTCCTATTATAATTCATGGACAATCTAAAATAAAAAAAGAGGAACGAGTTGATTGGGTACAAAAATTTAATACAGACCCTCAATATAAATTACTTATTTGTAATTATGTATTGGCTACGTCAATTACTCTTAATGCTACCCGTCAAATATATTGGGATTTACCTATTAACAGTGATAATTTTCTACAAAGTAGGAAAAGAATTCATGGTCCTATGCAAAAAGAACCAGTAGAATCTATTTATTTATTATTTAATAATAGTATTGATATTTATATTTATTATAATATTTTACAAAATAGAATACAGAAAAAATATCTATTAAGTGCAAAAGATGAGGTAGGTTTAGATATGTACAAAAAAGTATTTTCTGCTAAGGCAGAAAGTTATCTTCATTTTAATGGATAATTTTTTAATAATTTGTAAATATAAATATAATATATACATATACATTTATAGGAGGAAAAAAGCATGAAATTAAGTTCAAAAGAGGTTGAGGTAATAAATATATTAAGAAATTTATCTCATGAAAACATAGAAAGAATATATAATATATTTAATGCTTTAACTATGTATTCTCTAATGAATTATACAGAGAATGAACCAATTGTCATTCCGGGGTTCGGGTCTTTTCTTATTAAATATAAAGGGGATGAGGTAACTAATAAAGGAAAAGAAGCAAAACTAGAAATTATCTTTATACCTTCTGATTTTCTTAAAGAAAATATTGGTTTTTATGAAGATTTTAAGAATGGTAAATTAAATAATATAACAGATATTCCCATTATCAAGCAATTAGAAAATGAACAGATTCAAGCACTACGGTCTATTTTAAATGATACATGGGAGAACTCTTTTGATGATTGAAACTAATTTTATTACCCCTTTTCATTCTTGTGGAGTATGTAACAAGGATGGATTTATTATAACTAAGGATTATAGTAAAAAATGCTCTTGTAGAATTGAATATGAAAACAATCTTAATATAATTAAGGGATTATTATCTTCTAATGTAATTACCTATAATTCGTCAAAAGAATCTTTAGATTTTTTATTAAATCTATCTTTTAATGATTATAAAGGAAATGATTATGCAGGGAATCTTATTAAGATAAAAAAGTTTTGTACTAATTTTAAAAATAAGTATAATAACTTAAATTTATTTTTTTCTGGAGACCCCGGTACACAAAAAACAACTTTAGCAAAAATAATGATAAAAGAGTTGATAAAACAAAAAATATCTTGTTATTATATTATTGCTAATGATTTAATTGATATTATTATCGAATCAGGGAGGGATATTGAAAAAAAGAATTTAATTGAATCTATTCTTAATTATGATTTTTTAGTTATTGATGAATTTGACGAACATAAAATTGTAACATTTTCCTCTGGTTGGCAAAGGAAAAATCTATTTCCTTTTCTAAAGAAAAGACTAGAATCAATACGAAAAAGTACCCTATTTATATCTAATCAAAAAATAGATAATTTAGGGGCCTATTTTGAAGGAGCTATTCAAGATTTAATTTTGAGGGAAGTACCAGACCAAACTATGATTTTTAAAGATAATTATATTAAAAATAGAGGTAATATAAATCTATCACAAATATGGGATGACTAAAAATGAGTAATACACTTAAAATCTCTTTAACGGAAAAACAGTTACTTCATGCGTATATTGATAATCCTGATTTATTACTAGATAATGAGGATTTATTTATTACAGAAATTGCAAGGGAATATCATGTAATTTTACTTATCTTAAAAGATAAGGGGTATTCTTTTATTCCAGAACACATATTAAAAGAAAAATTTGAACTTGTTGATAGTGAATCATTACAGGCTATCTTAGATACATCTTACCAAAAAGATAAGATAAAAGAGTATGAACAAGATTTGATTGTTGAAGCAAAATTTAATGAATTACAAAATAAAATTGTTAAAAATATTGCTTTTGAATTATCAAAAAAAGGTCCTAAAGATACAGAGTCTCTTAAAAATCTATATCAAGAATTAGGGGAAACTTTAGATATTATTGAAAATAAAAGACAAAAAGATACCCCTTTTACATTTACTGAAATGCTTAATGAACATTTACCAGATATGAAAAAAAGAGTTAATATGGTTCATCAGCCTACAGGGTGTTTTTTAATGGATACCTTAATACCTAATCCTGTAGCAGGTCTTTGTATTTTAGGAGGTTTTTCCGGTAGTTTAAAAACTACTTTTACAAGTTATTGGGCAAAGCAACGATTAGTAAAACGTATGCCTACTGCTGTGGTGAATACAGAATTAGCTTTTGATGGGTATGTGGATAACTTTATTCCTTCAATGATAAAAGAATCTTATGCAGATATTTTATCTCTTAATCCTGATAATACTGATTTTGGAATCATTTTAGAAAAATATGAAAAGCTAATGGGTAGGTATTCTACTCATAATAAATTTTTTATGTATCCAAAAAATAGCTGTTCTATTTTTGAAATAGAACAATTTATTAAATACACTAGGAAAAAAATGAATTTAAGTAATGATAAACTATTATATGTGTTTGCAGACCTATTATCTATGTTTTCAGATTTTAATGAAAGTAGGAATATGACAAAAGCAGATGCAATTGAAAATGGTGTCAATAGATTAAATTCTATTTGCCTAGAACATAATGTATTATTGGTAGGTACTGTACAATTTAAAAGACCCGATTTTGCAATCGGTAGACAGATTGAAAAAGAGGAGGATATTGAAAAGCTAAGGGCTTCATTAAGCTCTATTAAATCATCTGGAGCATGGGTTGAACGGTCTCGATGGGTTCTATTATTACATAATCCTTTTAATCTAGTTAATACTTATCCATGTAATCCTATTTTAAAAGAAACAATAGACCCTATTTTAGAGGTAACTCTTGCTAAAGATACCTATATGGGTAATAATGGAAAAACTATTAAATATTATTTTAATGGTGAATTAAAACAACTAATTCCGTATCTTGAAACTGATACAGAAGATACTAATGAAAATTTGGAGGATTAAAGATTATGAGTAGACTAACAAAGGATTTACCAAAATTATTTCAAAAAATACAGATAGAATACACAAAAAGTATAAATATCTATTGGGGGTCAAGGAGGGATACCAATAAAAATAAAATTGAAAGTCCCGAAAATCTAGGAGTATTATTTTTAAAACAAAAAGAATTATTAGATTTTATTGAAAAAGAATACTCAAATACAGGAGAGAGTATTTTTCAGTGGATGAAAAATAATAATACGGATAAAATGTATTTATATAATTATGGTAAAGTTATCTCTTTAGATATTGATACTGGTTGGATGTTTGTTCGAGATATAAATGATAAAGAATGGGAAGATTATGATTTAAAATGTTCTAAAGAATATGTAGCTAGTAAAAAAATAAAAAATTGATAATTACCATATCTGTATATAGTATATAAAGAAGTATACTATATACAGATTATTTTTTAAGGAGAAAATATGCTTGCTAATAAATTAAGACCTAAAAATTTAGATGAAATTTATGGACAAACTAAAATTGTAAAAATATTAAAAGAATATATTAAAAATGATAATTTGCCTAATGTACTATTTTTTACAGGAAACTCAGGTTGTGGTAAAAATACTTTTGCTAATATTGTAGCAATGACTTATTCTTGTGATAATCCAAGTACTAAAGATGGGGTACGAACCCCTTGTGGTGTTTGTGATTCTTGTTTAGATATTATTGAGGAACGATTTCAAAAAAATGTATATACCTATAATGGTTCTGATATTACCGCAGATACTATTAGAGAAATTGAAAAAAATATTCAGTATAGTACCCTAGATGGTAAACCAAAATTTATCATTATCAATGAAGCTCAATTAGTACGAGAATTAAAACGATTATTAGAAATTATTGAAACAAATAAAAAAGATATATATTTTATTTTTACCTCAACGGATAGGAGTAAATTTTCTAGTACCGCAGGAAAAGATAATAAGTCTCAAGAAACACAAGCTCTAAGAAGTAGAGGAGCTTTTTTTAATATTCTTGCTTTTAATACTAATGATATTGCTGATTATCTATTTCATTTATTAGAGCAATTTGACCCTGATGAAAAAATTCCTGATATATTTTTAGAAGAAGGAATATTGACTATTGCAGAAAATAGTCATGGTAATATGCGTCAAGCAATAAATGATTTTTCACAATGTTTATCCGGGGAAATATATGATAAAAAATCAATTTGTGAATTACTAGGATATGAGGATGAAAAGGAATATTTAGAAATTTTATATTTATTGGTTTCTAAAAATACTCAATTTTTTAATAAAATAAATACTATTCAAGATATTCAATCCTTTTTTAATTACTCATGGACAGTGTTAAATTCTGTTAATATTAAACTTATTACTGGAGAAATATTTTCAGAACAAACAAGAGAAAAATATGCACAAGCAATTATAAAAACTAATAATTGCAAAAAGTTATTACAGTATTTTGAAAAGATACAATTTTCTACAGGAATGTATTTTAATGATAAACTATTTTTTTCTTATATAGTAGAATTTTTTAATGAAACAAATAGATTATCTGAGCAATCTTCTATTGGAACAGAAATTCAAAAGCCTGTTAAAAAAATAAAGGGAGTACCTTATGGAAATCATTAAAGATAAATATAATAATGTTAATCAACCAGTAAAAAAGAAAATAAAAAAGTATGAAGCTCCTATTATTACAACTACAGATTTACCTATTGAGGAGACTATAGAAAAAATGACTAATAAAGAAATTGATAATGAAAAAATAATAATTGAATCAGAGCATATTCCAATAAAAATTCCAAAGAATAAAGGTATTATCCAAGAAAATTTAAATACTAAAGAAAAGGATATTGATTCTAATCCTCCTATAATAAATACAGAACCTATAAAAGTTAAAAGAATTAAAAAACCTAAGAGAAAATATACTAAGCGTAAAAAAGAAAATACAAAAATAAATATTATTCAAGCTATATCTACTCATAATGTACCTTTGCAGGTTATTAGAGTTATTTCTACATTAGTATCAATAATTGCTATTATAAGAACATTTTTTTATGATTATGTTTATTATAGAACTATTGATAATCCTTTCTTTGCAGGAATTCTTTCTGCATTACTAGTAATGGTATCTTTTACTTCGCCTCAAGTTTTATTATATGCTTATAAAAATAAGAGACATTTTATTACTCTTATAGCTACTTTATTTATTATATTATCTTCATATTATAGTATTTTTGTATCTAAAGATGTAATTAAATTAAAGCGGATACAAAATAATGTATCTATATCTACAGAACAAGAAAAAGTAATTAAAGCAAGAGAACGAGTTAAAGAACTAGATTCTCTTGAAGTAATACTATTACAAAATAAAGAAATAGAATTACGAGAAAGAAATTCTTTACAGGAGGCTACTGAAAAGTTAATTGCTGATAATAAAACTAATACTAAAGAATTTGATACTTTGCGTACTAGGCTTGCAGGGGTAAAACAAAGATATGATGATATTGATAAACAATTACAAGAATTATATAAAGAAAGAAAAGAATTACAATCTATTGATGGGTACTATTCAAGTTATGTTAAAACTGAAAAAGATATTGAAATAGAGTTTTCAATGGATTTAGTATTCGCTATCTTTTTAGATTTCACTGGACCAGTATTTTTAGCATTTAGTTTATTTTTATAATATATAAGGGGTTTTTATGGAGTCTACAGAATTATATAATGAAATTCAAGAAAAAATTCAGTATATTGAAAAACAAACATCACTTATTAAAAATGGAGAACTTACTCCAGAGTTATTAAATAATGCACTTGCGAATTATTATACCATAAATAATTTTTTAATAACTCAATATGAAATGATTTCTTTAGAGGATGAATCATTAAAGGATGAATATAAATTGATATGGTCTGAATGGTTTATGGAAATAAAAAATGAACTTATTGAAAAAAAATTAACCAGTAAGTTTCCTTCTCAAACAGAAATTGAAGCACAAGCTCTTTTAAAACATAAAGAGGAATATAAAATATGGAGACAAAAATTAAGAGATAGTGAACGTAAAGTATCTTTTTATCGTCGTTTGCTAGAAGGATGGAAAACTCAAGCTAATATGCTAGTAAACTTATCACAAAATATGCGGTCTGAATTATCTGCATTATCTATTGAAAATAGTGCAAATAAACATATCAATAAAGAAAAAATAATAAGAAAAATTAAAAAATCCCCTAATTATGTATATAATAATGATATTGAGGAATAAACTATATAATATATGTAATCAATTAAAGGAGAAAAATTTTATGTTCTTCCCTAAACTAAAAACACTTATTAGTACCCATAATGATTTAGACGCAGTAGGAAGTATGATTGTAACTCGCTATTATGCTTATTTACTTAATAATCCTGATATATGGTCTAATGGGTATGAAGATATTGATTATGCTTATGAAGATTTAAAAAAATATGAACTCATTATATATCCTGATTTTTCACCAGATGAAAAAGCAAGAAAAATTATACAAGAAAATAATATAGTATGCTATATTTTTGACCACCATGAGGTAGTATATAATGATATTATTGAATGGAAAAAAGAATATAAGAATGTACATTATGTTTATACTACTGAATTTAGCGGTGCAAAAATATTTTATAATTTTATAAAAGAAAATTATTCTATTGAAATAAATCCTGTATTGGAACAATTTATTGAATACGTATCAATATATGATACATGGGAAAAAAATAATCCTTCTTGGATTATTGCACAAAATCTTAATAGATTATTATATAAGTCTATCAATTATAAAATTAAAAATATTCATAAATATGATTTATTTATTGACATGATGAATTCTAAATTCAATAATGATACCTCTTTTTCATTTAATAGATTAGAGGAAATTAAAATAAATCAAGATATAAAAAAAGAAAAAGAATTATTTCAATCTATTATTTCAAAACCAAATGTACTTATTAAATCAAGAAAAGATTCTAAAGGTAATTATTTTGCAATTATTAAATGTAATTCAAAAATATCAGCTATTTGTAATATGATTCTTGAAAAGTATAAAAAATTAGATTATATTATTGCTATCAATTATTTTGATGAGAATAATCCAAAAGTATCTTTACGGTCCAAAGAGCATTTTAACTTATTAGAATTACAGAATGTAAAAGGCCATGAAAATTCCGCAGGGTATGAGAATCCTACTATAGAATTTTGTAGTAAACTATGGGATAATACTCTATATGAAATTCCCTATAAAAATTGATAAATTATTTTATTTTTTATAGTATATAGATATAATATTACCATATAAAAGGATTGTGCATTATGGATTTTATGGATATGCTTGAAGTTGGGATTCCTTCAAATGTTGATATAAAAAAGAATAATAGTCAAATTTATAATTCCCCAGTCTTATTTTCTACAAGCCCTCATAATAAAGACATATCAATAACTTTTATTATTGATAGACCTTTATTTCCTATCGAATTAGATTATCTAAAAAAAATTATAGTTAATAACAAAATATATGATTTCCAGATATTACTTCCTACTAATGTTCGTATTGATTCTAAAAAGAATGAGAATAATCAATATATTGATTACGCATGGGATTTTGAAAAATATATTAAACCGTGGTCAAAAATTATTACTTTTGGTAAGGCTATGTTTAGTATCTGTAAATCTACAGATTTAGATTGCTCTGTTAAAGGATTAGAAGATACTAAAGATAGAAATATAGAAAAGAATTCTATTATTGAGGGATTTTATGATACTCTATTAAAGGAATCTCATTTTTTTGACCCTAAAACAAAATGTATTATATTTCCAGTAGATTCATGGGATACTTTAATCCATAAAGATAAAAAATTATTAGCAGATTCTTTTGAAGTAAAATTTTTTAAAATACAATTACAAAGACTACAAAATTTTAATAATCAACTGGTTAAAATAAAAAAAATAAATTATACAATTCTTACTAATCCTAACGAATGGATGATAGAACAGATACGAAAATATCCTAAAAATACGATAATTGCATGGGATTTGGAAACTGGAGGAAAAACAGAAGATGGTGGATTGGACCCATTTGCAATGGATGGAGAGGTTCGCTGTTTTACTTGTGCTTTTTATGATAATCCCTATAATGGATTTTATGCAGAATTTTCATTGATTGATAATAAAATATTAGAGCAGTTTTTATTACATTTTAAACATTTAGGTTCAAATTTAAACTTTGATTATAAATGGTTAGTTATTAAAAAAGGATTATCAATTAAAATTGTAAATAATCTTATATATGATACTATTCATATTTCACAGATTCTTAATACCAATCAAAGGAATTCTTTAAAATCCAATGTTTGGGTATATTCTTATTATGGGGGATATGATAAACCTTTGGAGGATTATAAAAAAACTCATTCAGAATGTAAAAAGAATTATGGTAAGATACCACAAGAAATTCTTGTGCCTTATGCTACACAAGACCCCTGTGTATCTATACTAGTACATAAAAAACAAGAAGAGCTTATCCATGAAATTGATAGAAAATACCCTATTACATTTATACCAAATTCTAAATGGTCCATGTGGAGATTTTATACTGAATTACGGATACCTACGCAAAGAGTATTTACTAAAGCTGAAATAAGAGGGATAGAAGTTAATTGGAATAAAGTTGAATATGTTTCCAATTACTTAAAAAATTTATTAAGTGAATATGAAATTAAAATAAAAAAAGCCCTTCATATTACTGATGAAAATTTTAATATATCCTCTAATGACCAATTAGGTAAACAGATTGAATTGATAGGGGCAAAATGTTATGGAACCAGTAAAAAAGGCTTATATCTTGTTAATGGTGTAACATTAAATAAATGGATTGAGGATGGCCATGATTGGGCTAAATTGATTGAGGAATATCATAGTATTTCTACAATCTATCGAACTTTTGTAGGTAATAAAGAGGATAATAATGGTTATTTTCAATATAGAAAATTTGACAATAAAGTACATTCTACTTTTGGGGTAGGATTAAATAATACTGGACGAAATAATAGTAAAAATCCTAATTTACAAAATTCACCTAAGCATGGTTTTTTGGCTTTTGAAGCAAGGGATTTTTTTACCCCTGAAGATATTGACCATTGTGCCATTGTAGAATCAGATGGTGCTTCTTTACAATTACGAATTGAGGCTTCCCTTTCAAGGGATAAAAGAATGACAAAACTTTTTCAAAAAGGTATTGATATGCACACAGTAACTGCACATTTCCTTTTTGGAAAAGGAATGACTTTTGAGGAATTCAATAAAAAAGTTGAAGAGGGGGATAAAAAATATAAAAAATGGAGACAAGCATCTAAAGGTCCTAATTTCAGTCTTTGTTTTAACACAACGGCTAATGCTTTTGCTAAAACTACTTTATATGAAGGTTCAGCATATAAATGGACTTTAGACCAAGCAAAAGAATATATTCATCTTAATAATTTAGAAAAGGAACGAATAAAAACATTTCAAAGATTACAAGATAATCCATTACCGGGGATTGATAATATAGAAGTATATTCATATTTTTTAACTTGTGCTACGCATATTAGGGAACAATGGTTAAATAAGTATGAGGGAATTAAACATTTTATTGAATATAAAATAACTGAAGGTCAACAATTTGGGGCTTGTTTTACTCCTTTTGGTTTTGTTCGTAGGGTTCCTTTATTAAAATGGGGATATAATGAAGATGATAATAAAGCTAAAATTAAAAATGCAGAAAATATTGTATCCAATGTAGGAGCCCAAACAATGGAATGGGTAATGATAAGTAAAACAATGATTGCTATTGATAATTTAATTGAAGAAAAAAATTATAAATCGAGTATTGTAGGTAATGTACATGATTCTATTGTGCAAAAAATATATTATGATGAGGCTTATGATATATTGACTACTGCTAGTAAAGTATTTTGTGAGGATATTCCAGAAAATAATAATGTACCTTATGGATTGGAGCATGAAATTGGAATATGGGGATTTGGGGTAGAATTTACTTTAGACGAATTAAAAAATCCAGAGGTAATTAAAACTAAAGTAAAAGAACATATAGAAAAATTACGAAAAGAATCATTATTTAAGGATATGAAAAATGCCTAGAAAAAAGAAAGTATCTGAAACTTCTGTAGAAAAAGTAAATTTAGGGGAATGTTTTATTTGTACTCATTCGGCTGTAAAAAAATGCCCTGTTTGTGGAAATGTATATTGTGATATACATTTTATGTGGCATTTACGAATGTATACTGAATGTAAAAAACAATATGAAAAAATACATGGAAAATTAAATTTATCTTAAATGCTTACTATTTAAAAAAGAAAGGAGTATCGTATGATTTCTACAGTGCCAATTATTTATTGTGATATGGATGGAGTATTAAATGAATTACAAGAATTTTTTATTTATTATGTACAAAAAATAGGATATACTTTTGACTTATCAAAAGTTAATGACTATGACCTAAAAAAAGGTATTGTAGCTTCTAAAGAATTAAGAAAAGATATTGTACATACTATTTTTACAGATAATTATTTTTGGTTACATATACCAGTTAGTGCTAATGCTATTACAGGATTAAAATATTTAAATGATAATTATTTAGTATTTATTTTAACTACACCTTATGATGAAAAAGGTAAACAATTAAAAATTGAATGGCTTGATAAATATTTTCCTTTTATTAGTACAAAACAAGTATTATTTTCTAGTAATAAATGGGAATATAATAATGGTATCATAATTGAGGATTGTCCAGAAAATATAGAAAATTATAATAATCATGGAGGTATTACTGTAAAAAAAGTACAACCATATAATTTACATACACAATCTCATTTTGAATTATTTAATTGGAATCAAATTGAAACTGTTATGAATTCTATAGTAAAGGAGTACGATATATTATGATTATTCTTATAACAGGATATAAACGTTCTGGAAAAGATACAGTAGCATCTTATCTATCTTATGAATATGGTTTTACTCAATATGCTTTTGCTAAGCCTATTAAGGAAATTTCATATAAATTATTTGATTGGGACCCAAAGGACGATGAAATATTAAAAGAAACAATCGATGAAAAATATGGTTTTTCAAGAAGACAATTTTGGCAATATTTTGGTACTGAATGGGCACAATATCAATTACCTGCCCAATTTAAGGAATTTAATAATAAAATTGGAAAAAACTTATGGGTAGAAAAATTTAAAAATCTATACTTAAAAAATCCTAATATATCTTATGTTATATCTGATTATCGTTTTTTTCATGAGTATGAATTACTGAAACAATTTAATCCGTTTTGTATTAAAGTAACAAGACCCTCTTTACAAAAAAATGATTTACATGAAAGTGAACAATATATTGATAATCTTTATTTTGATAAAGAAATTATCAATGATGGAACAATTACAGATTTATATCAAAAGGTGGATGCTATAATAGCAGAAATTATACAATAATATATATTTAGGGGTTTATAAAATAACACCATTTATTATTTATAGACCCCTGTGTTTTAATAATGTTTATAAAATCGTTGATAGGCATATAAATATCATTACCGTTTACATTTTTATAATTTGTTTTATAATTCCCAAATGGGTCATCAATTATAATATTATTAACTAAATTAGGATTTATTGGAGCATTAAAAATATCATCCTGTACTGTACTAAATCCTACACCACAAACAACGTGTCCAATGGTTTTAAGTTTCCCTGCTTTATCTTCATAAGGAAAATTACCACTAAATACACATAATTTTTTATTAAATAAATGGGTAACAATTTGTTCTAGTGTTGCATTGGTAGTAAAGGAAACTACTTTTTTACCTACCCATAAATTAACAGCATATTCTACAATAGAATGAATTTCATTAGCAGGATAATTTTTTTCATAAAGACTTCTAATCCAAGGTTCTGGATTATTTTTATAATAGTGTATTACATCAGGATTTGTATTTATAAATGTCATTAAATCATCTTCGGGTTGATTATCAGACATAGGAAAAGGTATATTAGAATAATATAAAGCCATAATTATACTTGTAGCAGTACAAGATTCAAATGGTTTTATTTTATTATTCCTTTGTGTAAAATAAGGCTTACCTAAAGAATTATTAAAAATTTTCATATACCTTATAAAATAAAAAAATTAAGAATTCATAAATTTTTCTACTAATTCCTCAATAGGGGTATCATCTAATTTATCTTCTGCCCCTGCAAGGATAGAATTATTTTTTAAAAAGTAATAACTTGCTTTATAAAGGTCTTTTTTATTGATAGACATAGGCTTAATAGTATCATTTGAAACAGATACAGTAAATTCTCCAATATTAGTAACATTACCCCGTAGGTTATATAGAATAGTAATCTCTTCCCATTTTTTATCACTAATATTACTAGGTTTTTCAAAAGGTTCTTTAGAATATTTTTCAGTAAAATATTCACTCAGTCTTTCTTTATCCCTTGCTTCTGGAGTCATGTAAAGTCTAACAGTTAATACCCATTCATTATTTACAAAATTATATTGCCCATTCACTATTCTTGCGTAGCCTTCTGGAATATCTACACCATAATTTACTATTTTTGTTAAATCTTTGATAATTCCCATATTATTATTTCCTCCTAGAAAATATGAATATATAGTTATATATTACTGATTATCATATATTTTAAGACCTTCTTGATACACATCAATGTAATGAGGTTTTGTACTAGGATACCAAGTTCCAGTAGATAAT
>Ga0116145_1001308_pt1 | contig 25398 bp, 27 predicted proteins | sample AD_JPNHG1_MetaG_FD_89747 | JGI IMG/M metagenome (GOLD analysis project Ga0116145, IMG submission 89747) | Active sludge microbial communities of municipal wastewater-treating anaerobic digesters from Japan - AD_JPNHG1_MetaG | ecosystem: Engineered > Bioreactor > Anaerobic > Digestate | place... | reverse complement strand
CAATGCGATCTGGTCTGTGATCTCCTCTATCTGGAACAGCATCAGCGCACACATTTCCGCTGTTCTGAATGCCATTTATTCTGTGGTGAGCAGTATCTGGAACGCTATCAGCGGCTTTGTCAGCAGTATTCTGAATACAATTTTTGCGACAGTCGCAAATATCTGGAACAGCATCAAAAATACAGTATCCAATGTGATGAACGCCATCAAGACCACAGTCTCGAATATCTGGGAGAATGTGAAGTCTGCTGTATCCCAGAAGATCACTGCAATCAAGACAACGATTGTCAATGGCTTCAATGCGGCGGTCAGCTTCATTAAAAACCTCGCATCCGAGGCTTTCTCCTGGGGTGCTGACATCATAAACGGTATTGTGAACGGCATTAAGGGCTGTATCAACAAGGTTGCAGACGCTGTAAAGAGTGTTGCAAACAAGATCAAATCCTTCCTGCACTTCTCTGTTCCGGATGAGGGACCTCTCGCGGATTTCGAGAGCTGGATGCCTGACTTCATGCAGGGACTTGCGGACGGTATCAACCAGAACGCAGATGTTGTCGGCGATGCTGTCAACGGCTTTGCAGGCAATCTTGCGGAAACGATCAGCACTGTTATCAGGAACGCTCTGTCCAATGTTGTCACAGCGGTACAGGGCTTCATGGAACAGGTCTTTGATACAGTCAAAACAGTCTGGGCGAATGCAAATACAGCAATTGATACGACCATGTCACAGATCAAAAGCGGTATCGCTTCCGGCTGGAAGGCTGTTGAATCTGTGGTCACTACTGCACTCGACAACATCAAAAAGGTCATCACCACAACACGGAAAGCGGCTGCATCTGTTATTGAGGCCGCATTGAACGGTATCAAAAAAATCGTGACTGCGGTCTGGACAGCGATGAAAACGCTCATCAACACCGGACAGCTCGACATCAAATCCGTCATTACCACCACATGGAATGCTGCGAAAGATGTGGTAAACACTGCTCTGAACGGTATAAAATCCGTGGTGCAGTCCGTCTGGAACGCGATGCCGGATATCGTGAGAAATCCAATGAATCAGGTAAAGGACGCTGTGCTTTCTATCTGGGATAATATCCGGACCGGTATCGGTGACAGGCTCGGCGGTGTGCGTGATGCAGTCAGCAATGCAATGAGAGCAGTCTATGATGCGGTCATGGACAAGGTCAACAGCTCGTGGTCGTGGGGACGAGATCTCATGCAGAACCTTATCAACGGTCTGAACTATATGCTCGGCAATCTCATTAACACTGTTGCGGATGTGGCACGAGCGATCAGCGATTATCTGCATTTCTCCGTTCCTGATAAGGGACCTCTGACAGAATTTGAAAGCTGGATGCCGGACTTTATGAAGGGACTCGCAGACGGTATAAACAAGAGCAAGAAATATGTCGAGAAGGCAATTTCCGGTGTTGCGGATGCTATTACCATAGCGATGAATTCTGACTTCAACGTAGATATGTCCGGTGTGACCGGCGCAATGGTAGGCGCAGGCGGCACGACCGTAGTCAACAACTACAATAACGACAACAGCCGCACAGTGAATCAGACCAATAATAGTCCGAAATCGCTGTCACGGCTGGAAATCTATCGTCAGACGCGGAATGCACTGAATGTTTAAATCATAATGGGGGGCAAGTCTAAACTCGCCCCCAAAAAACATACGAAAAATGTTATGTATCAAGCATGTCCCATTCATCGCCGAGTACCCATCGAAGAGCAGATAATTTTCCATTTAGCATGCCCCATTCAAAATCGCTATAGGGTCCCAGATTCTCTTCACCATATTTATCAATTACTCGCTGAGCTGATTTTAATGCACCCTCCCAGATTTCAGGTGCTACCGTAGTTAAACCGGAATCAACTCGATAACTAAGTGACAAATGCCGATCAAACCATATTTTTTCAAAGAACTCCTCAATCGCTTCTGCGATCTCATCAACACTTCTTGGCTTATCAACTAGTTCATCACATTCTATATTGTTATTTTCTGTTTGTTCCTGTGGTTCACGATTATTTTTTTCTTCTAATAGTCGAGTTATAGTTTGTAAAGTTTCATACATTCCACCCATTGTATCTTTGATCTGATTTGTTTGAGTAGAAAAATATGACACTTGTTCATCTTTACTCATTTCAATATCTAGAAATTCCATTCTGATACCATACGCTTGTGGAGTATTTAATATGGACGCAATACGTTCTAAATGATATATTTTTACGTCAATATCTGATGCAATCTCTTGAAGCTTTTTTCTCTCACCTAAAGTCAGTTCTTGATTTGTAAAGAATACCATTCCTTGCGCATTGTTTGCTTTTACCCCTTCAACATCATGTTGGAACTTATTATGTATGGTGGCGAACGATTGCTGCCCACGAGGGAAATACACCGCACCTATCCATTTGGAGCCATTAAATGTCAGAAACATATCTTTTAGTCCATCACGTCCACCTAATGGGTGTGATGGATCAATGTTTTGAAATCCCTCTAAATTAAGGATAACTGCGGCTAATCGCTCGGCAGGAGTTTGACCTTTGTCCCATTCAAGAAGCCTGTGCCACGTTTCTGAACCGTCACGTCTATTCATATTCATTCTCCTTATTATTGGAATTATAGAACAATCTACTCTATATTATAACATATACAAGATACAAAAGTAAAGGGGTGATATCATGTTTTTCAGCCTTATATTAGAAAATGCAGCCGGTGACAAAATCGACATGACGTCTACAGCAAATCAATATATGACTTCTCAGATAGAGGGATTGTCACCTCCGCCCGGTACGATCAGCACATCAAGCTATGCCGGCATGGACGGCAGCTACCTCAACAACGCCTTCATCGAGAAGCGAAATGTGGTCATTCATTTTGAAATGCGAGGCGTGGGCGTAGAAAAGCGCCGACATCAGCTATACAAGGTAGTGAAACCGAGCCGCTATGTCAAGATCTACTACAAGACCGCAGGCATAGATGTTTTTACCGAAGGCTATGTGGAGACTTGCGAGGTCAGCAACTTCGAGCAGCTTGTCACCGGACAAATTTCTATTCTCTGCCCGGATATCTACTGGTATTCCACGGAATCCGTCATGGCATATTACAGCCAGATCACTGGAGCTTTCACATTTCCATTCCCGACCGAAAGCAATCCGGAACCTTTTGTGCTGGGTAAATTCAACACGCAGAACATCATGGAGATCATCAATGATGGTGACGAGATCGGCTTTACCTTGCAGATAGAAGCCCTTGCCGATGTCCGTTCTCCCACACTGTACAATGCGGATACCGATGAATACTTGCAGATCACGGGAGACATCCTCGCAGGCGACATTATAACCGTGACAACAAAAACAGGTCATAAGACGGTCACACTTGACCGTGGAGGAGTGAAAACCAACATCATCAACCGCCTTGTTTCCGGCTCAACCTGGCTGACGCTGCGTGAGGGCAAGAACCGCTTTTATCTGCGTGGAACAGGTCTGCAAAATCTGAAAGTGACCATTGTCCACACAAACGCTTATCTGGGGGTGTGATATATGCAAATCGAAGTGTACAGAATGGACGCTGAGGCAGACAGCCTGACGATCACCCTCGAAGCGGTGTGTGACAGCTTTTCCTCGCTCCTGTGGGATATTGAGTATTATCAGTGCGGCAGCTTTGAGGTGTATATCGCAGCCAACCCGGAAACCCTTTCGATATTTCAGACCGGGCGCATCGTGGGCAGAGATGATGACAGTCAGCATTTCGGCATTATTGAGTCGGTGCAGATCGATACTGATGCTGAAAACGGTGACTATCTGACAGTAAGAGGCAGATTTCTCATGTGCCTGTTGGAGCGCCGTATCATTCACCCGACATACAATGTCACGGTACAGAAAGCATACAGCGAAATTGTGCATGATATCGTCCGACAGAATGCGCTTCTCAATGATAACCGTCGCATTCCGGGCTTATCACTCGGCGCAGTATCGGGTGCTTGCTGGGAGCAGACCACAACGCTGCAGGTATCCTACGAAAATCTCATGGAGTGGGTGTATACCATCTGCGAAAAGATCGGCGGCACTGCAAATATAAGGCTTGTGAAGGATATTGGTGAGACCTACAAAATGGTACTTGACCTCGCAGAAGGCACAGACCGCAGTCTATTGCAGGAAGAGAATCCGCATATCATCTTCTCTGATGCTTACAGCAATCTGCTGTCGTTCTCTTACGCTTCGGATACTGCTATCACACGCAACTTCGCCTACATCTACGGTCACGGTGAGGGCTCGGAGCGAAAACATACCACATATTGTGTGGATAATGAGCCGACCTATCTCGACCGCTACGAGTTGTATGTTGATGCGAAGGACATCTCCGAGGAGGAACAGGTCGAAGGTGAAACAGTACCAATTCCGGAGGAGCAGTATATTGCGCTGCTGAAAACAAGAGGCTCGGAAAAACTGGTCGATTCCAAAACTGCATCGGAGTCGGAGATTGCAGCTGACAGTACGCAGTATGTGTATAACCGTGATTATTTCGTTGGTGACTATGTGACCGTAGAACATAAGCGTTTCGGCATGATTCAGCCGAAAGTGCAGCTTATCGGCATGATCGAAGCATTTGATCAGAACGGTCGCAGCCTGACACCGACATTTAAGGAGTGATTTTTATGGCTTTTTCAAGCGGATTTTTCAATTCAAAGGGTCTTGACCGCACCTATACTGCGGAGAATTTCTGTGACTACCTCGGCAGCATCATCTGCAACGGCATTCAGGACAATTACGGCGACTGTTTCAAGCTGACAGCCGCGTCTTCCGGGCTGAAGGTCACAGTCGGCAGAGGTAAAGCGTGGATCAACGGTCACTATTTCATCAACGATGCGAGATACAGCATCGACCTCAGTTCTTATCAGGACGAGTCACTTCCTCGGTATGTGGGTATTTGTATTTATCTGGATACAACGGAGGCAGTCCGCAGCGTGACGCTGAGACTGTTTCCCGGAACGCCTGCGGAGAGTCCACAGCTTCCCTCTATCCTGCAGGACGCTGACCATGTGCGCCTGCTGATGTATGCGGTGTGCCTGAATCCCGGTGCTGAATCTCTCACAGAGCGTGACTGGTACGACTACAGAGAGGACAGGAACGTCTGTGGTTATTGCCGCTGTATCCTCGGCAAATGCAAAGTGACCGAGATGCTGGCACAGCTTGCGCAGATCACAGCGGAAATGCAGGAATATAATGAGACGGTCGCTGAACTGACGGCGAGAGTGGCAGAGCTGGAAGCGGAGATCGAGGATATTGGCGATATCATTGCCGCTGGTCAGTGCGGCGAAAATGCGTACTATGCACTCTATTCCAGCGGAAAGGTGCTTGTAAAAGGCACTGGCGCAATGTATGACTACGACCTCGAATCCAATCGTTCGCCGTTCTACAGGAACGATGCAGTGAGATCAGTTGTTGTTTCCGAAGGCATTACAACCGTTGGTGAGGATGCCTTTGAACGCTGTCTGAATCTGGAAACTGTATCTCTCCCGACATCACTCGCCTCGATCGGCAGCGGTGCATTTATGCCTGCGGATGAATATCCGAGTGCAGCCGGAAAGCTGAACAGCATTATAATTCCCGATGCCGTTACAACAATCGGCGGTGGTGCTTTCTGGGGTGCTGCTCTTACTTCTCTCACAGTTCCTCATAATGTAGCGACGGTTGGAAAGTATGCTTGCCGTGATTGCACGAGACTAACCTCCGTCCGTTATGAAGGATCTGTGATTGGCGGCTTTATGTTCGTTAACTGCACAGCTCTCACGAGTTTTACAATGGCGCACACGGTCACAACAATCGGTGAACACTGCTTCAATTACTGCAGCACACTTGAAACGATCACTTATGAAGGCAGTCTTGCGGATTGGGAAGCGATCACAAAGCAGAACAATTGGGACGGCAAAGGTGGCATGGAGGTTGGACAGTCAGGTCTTACCCGTATCCAGTGCCTTGACGGATTTATGGAATGGGATGCAGAGAATCATGAGTGGAAAGTTGGTGAAGAATAATGTGGAAATTTCTTGTAAAAAACCAGAGCATTGAGATCGTGGAGCGTGAGATTCTCGCAGACCACCAGATCCAGTATGTGCAGTTCAAATTCACATTTGACGGCGACTGGAAGCGCTTTCACAAGGTCGTGCAGTTCTCACAGTGCGATGAAGTGTATTCCGTTGTGCTCGGCACAGAGGGAACAACCTTGTACCTGCCTGCGGAGCTTCACGCAGGTGCGGTAAAAATGGCAGTGTTCGGTTATGATACGGAATCAGATACGACTGTGAGGGCGACAACTGTTCCTGTGACACTGAATATCCGTGAATCCGGATTTGAAGGTGATGAACCGCCTATCCCGCCGACACCGGATCTGTATACGCAGCTTCTGAAACGTATCGAGGATGCAGAACACGGTCTTGACGGCAAGAGTGCCTATGAAATCGCTATAGAGCACGGTTATGTCGGCACCGAGGAGGAGTGGCTGGCATCCCTGCACGGCAAGGACGGCATTACACCGGATATGTCGGAATACCCAAAAGCCTCTGAGGTGCAGACCATTGTCGAGCAGGAGATTGCTCCTGTTGCTGAAGAATCGCACACCCATGACAATAAGGCAACGCTCGACAGCATCACCCCTGAGCTGTTCTCTGACCTCTCCGGCTTGCAGCAGTTTGAGGACAGAACCCAGTATGAGATCCAGACGCTGAATGAAGCCGTGGAGAATCTCAGACCGAGCACGCACACGCATAATAACAAAGCTGTCCTTGACCGCATCACTGAAGCAATGATCGATGCAATTGCAGAATATCCGCCCTTTGAGGACTGGACGAGGGAGCAGATCCACACGCTGTTTGAAATGGTCAACAATTTCAGCAACACAGCCCATACCCACGAAAACAAGGTCACTCTCGATGCCCTGACACCGGAACTTTTCTCTGATCTCGCAGGCTTGCAGCAGTTTGAGGACAGTACGCAGTATGACATTCAGACGATCAACGAGGCACTTCTGACACTGAATGCGCAGCGGCACACACATGACAACAAGGCTGTGCTTGATACGATCACAGAGCAGTATATGCGTGATCAGGCTGCATTTCAGGCATCTACCGCAGGTGCGCTGCATGGGCTGTCTACAGGACTGAGCGAGGTTTCGGCACAGGCGCATTCCCATGCCAATAAAGCTGTTTTGGACGGCATTACTCAGGAAATGCTCGATGACATGGCTTCTATTGCAACGGTGATCGGACAGGCACACTGGCATCATAACCTCACAACGCTCAACTCCATCACGGAATCCCATGTGAGCAGATGGAACGAGGCATACACCGCAGCAATGAACCTGAATGAGCGTGTGGGTGTCAACGAGGGCGTGTTCGAGCGTTTCAAGACGGAAATTCTCTATGATATGCAGGGTGCAAAGACCAGTATTTCGGATATTCTCTCAAGGCTTTCTGCTGTTGAGGAAGCCCTCTCCGGAGTTGAAACCGCACTGGCGGATATTGTGGAGGTGAGCGAATGAGTATCGGAAACTATCTGACGGCTCTTGATGAGCAGAGGGATGCCTTAGCTCGAAATCTGACTACTATGGGCGTACAGGCTTCGGAAACGGAAAAGCTGAATACTCTTGTACCGAAAGTGCTGCAAGTCCCGCAGACAAAGCCGGATGTCACGCTGTTCAGGGCTTCCATAGACACGCTCCATGATTACGGTGAGAAAATCTACACCTTCTACAATGACGGCTACCGCAGTCTCTCCGGCTTCACAGAATCGTATCAGCATTTCTGCTGTGAGGAAAACGGCTATGCGATCTACTACAATCAGCCGGATTTTAACTGGGGGCAGACCATTTTTACGATGTGTGTGGAGCCTGTTCACATCAGTTCTTCTAACAAGATCATGATGAGCTATAAGTCGGGTGCTACGGATATCGGTGAGATGTGGATTGTGCCGAAAAACAATGGTACACTTTCTCCGGCGGATACCGCAAGATATATCTACGAGGCAATCCAAAACAATCAGGCAGTGTCTGTACCATTCGGCTGGCTTGGCACTGTGGGCAACTATATCAATGTACTTCATGAGTGCAGCGGTATCAGTGACGGAGAGTACTATCTTGCTTGGAAGGCAATCACCGACAATACCAGTCCGATGATCCGTTCCGTGAAGGTAGTGGATGTGACGATTTGAGAGAGGATGATTCAATGAAAGAAAATATCTGTACTGCCGCCGGGGTCATCGGCGGCTTTTTTGCGGCGCTGCTCGGAGGGTGGGATTCAGCATTGGCAACACTCATCATCTTTATGGCAATCGACTTCACAACCGGACTGATAACCGCATCTATGGGCAGAAGCAAGCACAGCAAGACTGGCAGACTCAGTTCCAAAGCCGGATGGGTCGGGCTTGCAAAGAAATTCTGCATTCTGCTCATGGTTGTTGTGGCTGTCCGCATGGACATTATGATCGGTACCACATATATCCGTGATGCGACCTGCATCGGCTTCTGTGTCAATGAGCTGCTTTCTATTATTGAAAACACCAGTCTCATGGGAATCCCGTATCCGCCTGCTATTAAGAAAGCTATCGAGGTGCTTCAGAAGAGAGCGCAGCATATTGACGATGATATTCAGGAAATGATCGATAAAATGGAGGATGATGAGAAATGAAATATCAGTATTCCGATTCCGTACAGATCTCACCGCATTTTAATTCCGCTGAATTCCGCTGTAAGTGCGGGAAAGAGCACGAGTTCATTGTGTCCGATGAACTCGTGCAAAAGCTGGAACAGCTGTATGCCGCCCTTAATTGCAGTAAGATCATTGTGACTTCCGGCTTCAGATGTTCCGCTCACGACAAGGCGGTGAAGGGCAGCGGTACCGGACAGCATACACTCGGCAATGCCGCTGACATCTGCTGTTACGGGCAGGACGGTCAGCCGATTTCATCTAAGGTGGTCTGCTACAAGGCGCAGGATATCGGATTCAGGGGCATTGCAAATATTACCGCCGCTTACCAGTACACTCACGTTGATGTGCGTCCTAATGGCAAGTGGTACGGCGATGAAGTCCACGGCAACAGCACTGTGACCGATGATTTCTACAAGTACTTCGGGGGTGAGGATATGAAGGGCATTGATGTAAGTGTACACAACGGCGATATTGACTGGGGTAATGTCAAGGCTGACGGCATTGATTTCGCCATCCTGCGTGCAGGCTACGGCAGACTGGCATCGCAGAAAGACGAGCGTTTCGAGCAGAACTACGCAGGGGCAAAAGCTGTCGGTCTTCCTATCGGTGCGTACTGGTACTCCTATGCCATGACCCCGGAGGAGGCAGAACTAGAAGCAGATGTGTTCCTCTCGGTCATCAAAGGTAAACAGTTCGAGATGCCTGTGTACTTCGACCTCGAAGAAAAGAAGCAGTTCGATCTCGGCAAGGAACAGGTCTCGGCTATTATGCGTGCGTTCCTCAAAAAGGTTGAGAGCGCCGGCTATTTTGTCGGGCTGTACGGCTCTGCATCCTCTCTCGCCACGCATACTGCTGATGATATCAAGTCGTGGTATACGATCTGGCTGGCGCACTGGGTGGACAAAACCAACTACAGCGGCGCATACGGCATCTGGCAGCATTCTGAGAAGGGACGTGTAAACGGTATCAACGGCAATGTGGATCTGGATATCTGCTACAAGGATTTCCCGACCATTATCAAGGGCAAGGGTCTGAACGGCTGGGGGAAAACTCCTGTGCCTACACCTGACAAATCCGATGATAAGCAGGACAGCACCGTGACAGCTACCATCAAAATCGGCAACGACACCTACAAGGGCACGCTTATGAAGGAGTAAAACAATAGGGCAGAGGTAGTTCTCTGCCCGGTACATAGTGTGGTAAATCGAAATACGATTTACAAAACCATCAGCAATGTTCCCACCCCGATCAGGATGCACCCTATCACTGACTTTACTGTGAAATCTTCATGTAAAAATATGAATGCCAGTACAAGCGTAATGACTACGGACAGTTTATCAACCGGAACGACTTTTGAAGCTTCTCCCATTTGTAAAGCCTTGTAATAGCAAAGCCATGAAGCACCAGTAGCCAAACCAGACAAGATAAGGAAAATCCAGCTTTTCCGGCTGATATCTTTTATTCCCGCTTGCTGATTCGTAATAAATACCATTCCCCAAGCCATGACAACAACGACCATTGTACGGATGGCAGTGGCAAGATTGGACTCAACGCCTTTAATTCCAACTTTTGCCAATATCGATGTCAGTGCAGCAAAAATCGCTGAACCCAATGAAAGCCAAAACCACATCTCTATACCTCCTGCAATACAGAATCCATCTTTGACGTCTGTTATAATTTTGATCCTTCCTTTTATCAGGTCCTTATATTATTATAAACAAACCAAGAAACATTAACGCACCCGCTATATTTCCTTTTGCGGGAAGTTTAGTAGGCAGCAAAATTATCATAAGAGGTAATGTGTTTAGTACGCACGCCCACTGCGGGAGTGATGTTTTTCCCGTTATAACCATAATGAACAGAGTGAAAACAAATGCCGCTAACCCCAGATATCCAACTACCATAGTTGCTATTGTCTTTTTCTGAAATTCCAATGCCGCATCTCTTGCTTCATCTGTTCTTCCAAGTCTCACATATAACCATTCAACCAAACCACATATAATATGGTGTACAACTATAGAAATCAGAAATACAACGGCTGAAATATACATAACAGCAGATGCCGTATCTGAGTATTGCTCCATCCATCTGCTCAGTGCTAAATAGCCAAAGCCAAATGCTGTAATAGCATATACGCCCAACATAATGGAAAGCAGTGACCATCTGACAGGATAGTCTTTGAATACTTCTCTCATCTTCTCGGGAGACTTCAACGCTCCTTTCAGATCTAACCGCCCATTAGGAGAATAACTTAATAGGCAATCACAAATACCGCATAAAACGTGTCCGATAAAAGCTATTAATAAAACTGTTTTCATACTTCTATTACCTCGTTCTAATCAATTCCTCCATAACTTTCGTTTTGAAAGGCGGACCAATTCCGACTTCGTTTTCATTATACATCCGATCCCGGAAAAAGTCAATGTGCTATGCCCACATAGCCATCAGGCACAAAAACTCCCCGGAACTGCTCAAAACGAACAGCTCCGGGGAGCATTATTTCGGAATCATATCTTTGCGAGGTATTATCCCTCAATTGCAATATACTTGTGATTCTCCAGCTTCTTAGGCTCTGCCTTCGGAACGCAAATGTTCAGAACACCGTCCTCAAACTTTGCCTTCACATCGGCTTCTGTAACAGTATCACCGATATAGAAGCTTCTCTGCATTGCACCGGCGTAACGCTCCTGACGGATCAGCTTGCCCTTCTTAGTCTTTTCGTCCTTGTCAAGACCCTTTGCGGCACTGACAGTCAGATAACCGTTCTGAAGCTCAAGATTAATCTGGTCTTTCTTGAAGCCCGGCAGGTCGATAACGATCTCATAGTGGTCATCATGCTCATGGACATCCGTCTTCATAACCTGTGCAGCGTGCTTGCCGTACAGCTTCTTCTCCACGTCTCTGCCGAAGTCAGGGAATCTGAAGAAATCATCGAATAAGTTTTCACCGAAAATGCTAGGATACAACATAGGTCAGTCCTCCTTTTACTCGTCACATTGTTTCCATTGCTTCGAGCAAGGGGACGGAGGGTTCAGCACCCGGATCCTTTGGTGCTTCTCTGTTCCTTTGTTCTGATTATATTATAGCACTCTGAATTAGCACTGTCAAGGGGAGAGTGCTAATTTTCACACAGGTTTCATATTTTTGACCGAAATGTCACATTGAATTTAAGGGAGGTATGCTATGGATCAGCAGAAAATCATTGACGAAGTGAACTACCACAAAGCACAGGCCATTACAGAATCCCTTTACAAAAGCGGACTTATTTCCTTTGACGAGTATGACAAATTGACGCAGTTAAACAGGCAGTCTTTCTCTCCCCTTTTTGTGGATCTATTGCCGAAAACACTTGATTTATCAGGAAGTCAGAGCTAATATAGATACCAACAAAAGGAGGTATTTCCATGAACATTCGAGTGATCGAAGCGCAGAAGCCGAGTGTAAAAAAGAAGAAACTGCGGGTTGCAGCCTACTGCCGCGTTTCTACGGATAATACGGATCAGCTGGAGAGCCTTGAAACGCAGAAGTCACATTATGAATCACTGATTCAGCTTCATACGGAATGGGAAAATGCCGGACTGTACTATGATACCGGAATAACCGGTACAAAAGCAGACATCCGTGAAGGACTTCAGAATCTGCTGACAGCCTGCCGCATTGGAAAAGTGGACCTTATCCTCGTAAAGTCTATCAGCAGATTATCCCGTAATACAACGGACTGCCTGTCAATTGTGCGGGAACTGATCAATATTGGTGTGACGATCTTCTTTGAAAAGGAAAACATCAATACAGCCGAAATGGAGAGCGAACTGATCCTTTCCATTCTCAGCAGTATGGCCGAGGAAGAATCCGCTTCCATATCCAAAAATGAGAAATGGTCCGTACAGCGCAGAATGGCTGCTGGCATTTATAAGATGCCCTATGTCCCCTATGGCTATCAGCGTGACAATAACGGAGATATGATCATTGAGCCGAATGAAGCAGGTGTTGTCCGATATATTTTCAACGCTGTTCTCGCCGGACAAGGCACGGATGCAATAGCGGCTGCTTTATCAGATCAGCATATTCCTACAAGAAAAGGCGGAAACTGGTCCGGCTCGACTGTGAGGGATATCATTGCAAACGAAAAGTATACCGGAGATGCACTGTTTCAGAAAACATATACAGACGATACATTTCGCCGGCATAATAATCACGGTGAGGTCAAAACATATCTTGTTTCCGAACATCATGAGCCGATTATCAGCCGTGAAACCTATGAACGGGCAAATACCCTCATCAGACAGCGGAGCAAGGAAAAGGGCATTGTGAAAGAAAATGGCAAATATCAGAACCGCTTCGCATTTTCCGGTAGGATCATCTGTGGGATATGCGGCGGCAAGTATAAGCGTCGGATCCACAGTCACGGTGCTGAAATTGCGTGGGTCTGCAATACACATATAGAGGATATCCGAAGATGTTCCGCTAAATATGTGCGTGACGATGTACTGAAAGCTGCATTTATCACTATGCTCAATAAGCTTATTTTCAGCCGCAAAATGATACTCAGGCCCCTGTATGAAGCCATCAGGTCAGACAGTACTGACGAAAGCGTTCAGAGAATGCAGGAGCTTCAGAAGCTGATAGAAAAGAACACAGAGAAAAAGAATACACTCCGTCAGCTTCGTGCGCAGTCGATCATTGATAATGTAATGTACACTCAGGAACTGAATCTGCTGAGAAAGGTCTCAGATGATTACCGGAATGAGCTTGCAGTCCTCAGCTGCTATACCTCAGCCGAAGCACATGAGATCACAGAACTGGAAAAGCTGCTGCGATTTGCGGAATCTGCTCCGATCATTGAACAGTTCGATGACGAGCTGTTTCAGACCTTTGTGGATCATATCGTTGTATATGGCAGGGACTGCATCGAATGCAAGCTGAAATGCGGTCTGACGCTGAAGGAGGCGATCTGATGGGACATACGCCGTATGGCTACAGAATTGAAAACGGTGCTGCAGTGATAAACGAATCCGAAGCAGAATGTATCAGGCAAATATTCGATAACTATATCAGCGGAATGAGCCTTGCTGAATCTGCAAAAGCCGCAGGACACCCTGTCGTTCACAGCAGCGTAAAGCGAATACTGTGCCGTGAGTGCTATTGCGGTGATGATTTTTACCCTGCAATTATTGATGCCGCAGTATTTCAAAGAGCGAAAAGCGAACTGAAACAGCGTGCTGATAATAAGAACCAGACAGGTAAAACAAGAAGAATAATACCAAAGCCTGAAACGGAGTTCACGTTCTCTCCCCCACAGACACAGTATGACGATCCGTACAGACAAGCCGAGTACCTTTACGGGCTCATAGAAAGTAAGGTGGTCAAATGCCAAAAGTAACCGAGATCCCGGCAAAAAAACAAGTCGGAAGCCTCGCAAAAAAGAAAGAAACCCGAAAACTCCGCGTCGCCGCCTACTGCCGTGTTTCCACGGATTATGAAGAACAGGCATCGAGCTATCAGATGCAGATACAGCATTATACCGATGTGATCGAGAAAAATCCGGACTGGGTGCTTGCGGGCATATTTGCAGACGACGGAATCAGCGCAACATCAACAAAGCACAGAGAGCAGTTCAATAAGATGATACAGGACTGCAAGGACGGAAAGATCGACATGATCATTACAAAATCGATCAGCCGCTTTGCCCGCAATACTGTGGACTGCCTGAACTACATCCGTGAGCTTAAGGCTCTGAATATCCCGATCTACTTTGAAAAGGAATCTATCAATACGATGGATGCAAAGGGAGAAGTTCTCCTGACGATCATGGCATCTTTGGCACAGCAGGAATCCGAATCGCTCAGTCAGAATGTAACAATCGGTATTAAGCATCGTTTTCAGCAGGGGAAGGTCATGGTCAACGCAAATTGTTTTCTCGGGTACGATAAGGATGAAGACGGTCATCTGGTCGTAAATCCCGAACAGGCGGAGATCGTCAAGCGGATATTTCGTGAGTATCTGGAAGGCGCAAGTTGTCAGCAGATCGCAAGAGGACTGGAACATGACGGCGTTCTGACTGCCAGAGGAAACAAGAAATGGTATGACAGTGCGATCAGGCGTATCCTTGAAAATGAAAAATATATGGGCGATGCGCTCCTGCAGAAAACATATACCGTGGACTTCCTCAAAAAGAAACGCTCCAGGAATAACGGCGATGTTCCGCAGTACTATGTTGAAGATGACCATGAAGCGATCATTCCGAAGGAACTGTTCATGAAGGTGCAGGAAGAAATGTCACGGCGCGGCTCACAGGTCGATTGCAAAGGCAGAAAGCGTGGATTCAGCTCCAACCACTGCTTCACAGGACTGATCTTCTGCGCCGAATGCGGTGAGCAGTTCCGCAGGATCCACTGGAACAACCGCGGCTGCAAGTCCGTTGTGTGGAGATGCATCACAAGACTGGATAAAACAGGTGACTGCGGCGCACGAACCGTATACGAGACGGAACTGAAAAACGCCTTTGTAGATGCCCTGAATAATCTTATATCTGACAGCGACTCCTATCTCCCGATCCTTCAGAATAATATTGCTTCTGTGCTTATGATGGGAAATCCCGAATCTGCTGAAAGCATTCAGGCGAGGATCAATGAGCTGCAGCAGCTCATTATCAACAAGGCAAGCCAGCAGGAGGATTACGATGCAGAAGCAAAGGAAGTCCTCCGGCTGCGTGAGCAGAAAGAGAGCGCCATGCAGAATGATACCTCCAGAAACGAAAATCTGGACCGTATCAGGGAACTGCAGAAGTTTATCACATCACAGCCCGATACGATCACCGAGTTTGATGAAACACTTGTCCGTCATCTGCTTGACAGGGTGACGGTATTCGACCAGAAGCTGGTATTTGAATTCAAATCGGGAGTGAGTGTTGAAATTGAAAACTGAATATAGCTCTTTCCCCTCCTCCGGTATAATGATAACCGGCGGAGGGGATTTTTTGTTTTACGCCACATCTTCAAAGCACTCAGGATTATCTGTCGGATTTACATTCAGCTGATAGGAATATGTGTTATCATCATTGGCTGTGCAGTCCAGGAGCTTCAGCATGGTGAACTGATGCAGGATCCCGCTCACATGAGATGAGCTGTAATCGAGCTGTGCGACCACCATATCTGCGGAAAAGAGTCCATCGCCGAAGATATCATACAATGCAGAAAGTGTATATTTCTGTGCTGACCTGAGTTTCATACCGGAGGGGTCAATTTCAGTCCTGATCATATACTCACGGCTGCTGACCTTCTCTAAAAGTCCAAGCTGCGCGGCAAAGCGCATATCAACATTCCATTTTGACAGCTCTCCCTCTGCCGAATAGTCATCCTTTGTAACATTACCCTTTGCAAGACACTTGCGGATGATTCTGGCAATCCTGCGGTCTTTCTGAGAAGAACCCGAGTTTTCGAGCTCTGCGATCAGATTCATTATCGCATCAGAGTAGCCGATATTCTGCTCCTCTTGTTTCTCATCAATAACAAACCTGTAAACATGGAATCCGTGGAATTCATCCGAACCGGTTCTTGTATTCCTGATCAGTCTCTTTACACGGAATGGACGCAGTGCATTATGTATCATATCATTATCAAGTCCGGTTTCCTTTGATATCTCCTCTGTCTTGAAGGTCAATTTATCCTCTTGCAGATACCTGATAAAAATCTCAGCGACCATTCCCGTCCTTGTGCCATTATTATCAGCGATTTTTCTCAGTTCAGACATCGTATATTCTACGCCGCTGAGTTCCTGCTGTGCTTCATCGGACAACTCACCCGGCAGTGCGGAATCTGCTGCTTGTTCATCAACTGTACCTGGCACAAATGAAAACTCGAAGAACTGCCGGCGTGTCTTATTCACAGCGTGTCGGATCATCCCGTGAGTGAGATAATAGTGTATCGAATTTCGTGCGCTGACAGTAGAAATATGCAGGTTATGTGCGATTTCAAATGTAGTAAAGCGATACTGCCCTGAATAAATCAGGTTCAGCAGTGCCTGTGCTACATCCTTAGCAGCTCCCAGACCTTCTCTACTCTTAAATTTCAGCGCAGATATTACATACTCTTTGAAATCAGTGTCCATATCTGCCGGCTCATCCTGCGCACAGGTATCCGGTGTTTCATCTTCAGGCTGTTCTGACTGCCTGAATGCGTAGATATTGCCGACCTTTGACTTCCGCACAGCAATGATCTGCTCAGATGCTTCATAGGGCAAAAGCAGCTTGCTGATATATTTTCTGTTGATACCGGTGATGGCTTCCAGATCATGCAGAGTAAACTGTTCGTAGCCCTGTCCCCGGAGTTCATCCAATGCTGCATCTACCATCTCCGCGTTGTGCCTGTGTTTGTTCAGAATTACGGGATTCCCCTTGTTTTTCGCTACCTTCTCATCAGAAACGACCTTCTGAGTAGCAGACAGTGGTTCCGCCGCCATTTGCTGCTCTGCTTCGATCACAGTGTCTGCCTGATGCTGTTTCCTGGCTTTCAGTTCATTAACTGCGGATGATAATGTGACCAGATAATATTCCAGAAAATAGGTCAGGTCAGCACCGTTTTCGACCCGCAGAATATTGGCAATTGCCCGGAAATACTCATAGCTTGTCTGTGCAAGAATGGATGAGATGCTGATATTTCCGAAGAAACCATATCCTGCCCTGATCAGGATCACATTAGACAGCAGCCTTGCAAGGCGCTCGTTACCCTCCGGAAACGGACGGTACGCAAGCACCCATGCCTGTGCCACTGCCGCCTTGATGAGCGGGTGAGTGCCTGTGGTTGTAAGAAAATCCGCAAAACGTTCTGTCTGCTCCGGCAGCATGGCAGCCGGTGGTAACTGTACGCTCTCCCCCTGCATGGACGGAATCTCAATGTTATCTGTCATCCGAAAATCTCCGCTGCCGTTGTCCAGTCCCTCTGTAAGGAAATAAGCAAGATTGTGCAGATAATTGCTGTCTATGGCGTGGTACATATTTTCTGCCGCAAAACCGGCAGCCTGTCTGCTGTTCAGCAGGATCAGTTCCTCTACACTTTCCGGTTCTTCACCGCTTTGCAGGAATTTCATTGCATCCTGCACGGAGATCTGAGCGCCCTCCATAAATCCGGTATAATAGATTTCCTCGATTGTTGATACCGAACTCGTATGCGGCTCCGCAGTGTTTTCCTGTTCCAGAAGCTCTTCCACGATCACCTCGCTTGCGGAGATCATCTTTCTTGTCAGGATATACCAGTATGCATCTCCGTTTACATTTACAAGCGGCAGCTCGATACTGCGCTCACGCCGGCTATGCAGGATCTCTGCCCAGATCACATCGGCATTCTCACCAAGCGGAATATTGGGAATGATCTCGCTTTTGGAGCTGTATTTCCGATCCAGATATCTGAAAAGGCGCTCTTTATCCATGACAGCCCTCCGTTAAGCGAGCTTGACCCGATTCAGGTCGAAGCAGACCGCTTTGTGACTCGGGAGATATGTGCCGGGGCAAATTCTGCTTTCCATCCCCGCCCATCCCATATTCGTGCGAATATTCTGAAGGAGCTTTCTGCCGCTGATCTCTATTGAAATGATCGGCATATCCGGCAGAAAGATCGGCTCATCATCCTCCGCACTGCACGCACGGAGGACGAGCTTTCTCTGCTGTGTGTTGATGAGCAGCTGTACCTGCTTCGGTCTTCCGAGCGCATCCAGTGTTGCATCATCAAGCACGAACAGGTCGTTTTTCATATCCATTGTTAATATCATTTATTGTTCCAGCCTTTCTATTCTTGTTCCTCGGATGCGGGCGCTTCTTCCTCTGTGACCTCAGATGCGGTCAGGAATCCGTCGAGGAAATCCACCTTTGTAGACATATCATGTTCCTCAACAGACATTCCGTAGCTGCCGCTCCAGTGCTCCGGCAGCATCGGTGCCGAAACGATACGCTTGCCGTTTTCATCCTTTTTCATCGGTGCAAAGCGCTCATCTGCGCTAAGATCGAATAAGTACATCTCATCCTGATAATACTTGATGCGCATTCCCTGAAAACGATAGCGGAATTCTGAATCCCACTCCATCATTGAAAAGAGCCGTTCTGCAAAGGGCTTGCAGGTGATCTGCCTGCTCTTTCTGTCAGCGCCCTTAACAACGCACCAGCGGATCGCATCCCGTGCTCCGATCTCACAAGGCCGCACGATCAGCTTCTTTTCTGTCGGATTGATCAGAAACTGCACATAGGTAGCGTTTTCAAGAGCCTTGATGCAGGCATTGTTGAATGTGATGCTGTTCACACGAACAGTCATTGCAGGATCAAAGCGGTGCGATACGAATTCTCGCCTCACTACCTGATAGCCTGCATAGCTGAAATTACTCTCCTCTGCCAGCCTTCGTGCCTCAAGCTGTTCCTCACGGCTCAGCGGAGACGACTGCGAACGCTGTATCGACATTTGTGTCGGCAGTGGCTTCGGGCGGTTAAAGCCGGTCGCCCAGGGCTGCATAGTTTCCATTATGCTTCCTCCTTACATGTATCTCCTGTGCTTTCGCTGCGGCCATATCTCTTCCACGAGCAGCCTGTCCAGTTCAACACAGATCTCTTTTGCACAGTCCGACAGATCTCTGTCATTCATCGGACTGCTGACAACATCGGTATACGCTTTCCGCATGATATCCTCGGTAAATGCACTGTAGACCATTCTGCTGGACTCATCATGCATGATACATTCACAACGGTATATGTATCCGAGCCAGTACGCATACGAAAGATCATCTATGCTGCTGTTTTCCGTTTCCGGCAGAGCCAGCAGCGCTTTCGGCGTATGCTTCAGATCTGCTTCATAGGCATGTGCCAGAAGCATACTCTTGTTTTCGGTCTCATCTGCGTTTTCGAGGATCTCCTCGATCCAGTACAGCGATTCAATGATCGACCGGGGATTCTGCATCAGCGCAGGTATCTGAAGCAGATCCTCCAGTGCGCTGCCTACACCGTTTGATGACGAGAAATTGTAGTCGATCACACCGGCAAGCTGACTTGTCATATACAGCGGAACAAAGGAACTCATCGGGAACCCCATTGCTGCCGCTTCCATGAACAGCTTGCCCTGCTTCTGACAGTATATCGTATCATTCTCCGTCCATACGCGCTGTGCGTTCAGAACATTCTGATTGCGTGGTGCGGCGCGTTCCAGCCACATCATACGTTTTACATTCTCCGAAAGAGGTCTGCTTTTTGCAGGATCTCTTGACATTACTCTCCCTCCTCTCCGGCATCGGTTACCGATGCTTCTATGATTTCATTGTCCATATATTCCGGTTCAGCCGGAAGCTCGGGCGGATCCTCCTGTATCTTACGGAGCATTTCATCGACCACTTCTGCATCGTATCTGTGGTTAGTATCCAGAGGTCTTGCCGGTGCCATCCACTCCTCCCAGGTACCGTTGCCGTCTATACTGCGGAATGTAGATGTGTGCTTGAAAGCCGGGATTCCGAAGATTTTCTTGTTCAGTTCCAGTGCCTTCTGTACCTGCTCCGCCATCTCCACAAGCTCCTCCGGTTCATCGTCGTCATCCGGCGGTATAAAGTAGCTTTTCGCCTCCTCAGCAAGGCGTTCCTCACGCTCCTGCTCCTCCCGCGCATGAATGATCTCCTCACGCTTATTGACTGCTCTGCCGATATAGTTGTCAAGGTCAAATATGAGGACCTGCTGAACACTATCGTCCGGAGCAGTCAGCAAAATCGGCTGACAGGGTATACGGTATGTGTACTCTGTATCCCAGCCCATGCTTTCATACAGAATCCTGCAAAGATAACTTGCTCCGCGGCTTTTGCCGCCCCATTCGATGGCGTTCGGATTGTTCTTGTCACAGGGGCGGACAACTAGCATACGCTCAACCGGATTAAACAGTATCTCTGCATATGCAGCACGCATTTTTGCAACGCAGTTTGAACTGAACAGAATATCTCTCTGACCGATGCGAACGACAGGTTCATGGATATGGCTGAACATCTCGCCGCTGACGACCTGAAAGGTTCTGACTGTTTCAGCCTGTTCTGCCAGCTCTTGTTTGCTGCGGTCAATGCCGTCCATTTCGTCCTTTACCCTCTGCTCCGCTTCGGTCAGCTCACGGGCGATACGGGAGATTCCGTGGTCGTCAATCAGGCCTTCCAGCCTGTGACCGCCGTCGGGAAGGAACTCATTGTCCAGATCATCGTCCAGCTCCTCATCCAGAAGCCCCATTGCGATCTGTGCCGCACGGTAATAGTCCTCTGCATCAAAGCCTGCCCATGAGCGGTTCATGGAGATAAAACCGGTCAGCACACCGCTGTCGATTATATGCATCGGCAGATATGAGCCTTCGTGACCGTAACGCCTGCTGTTCAGTATCCGCTGTGCAGCGTTCCACACTCTGCGTGGAACGATAGCTTCATGATGATTTGCCTGAAAATACTTGTTTTTCTTACCCCGGTTCTTCTTGGATTTGTGATCTTTGAAATTCGGAGTATATGTTTTTCTTGAAAGCACATCTCCGCAGTAGCGTTCATTTCGTAATAAGGTAACAACACCGCTGCCTGTCCAGTTCGTGTTCAATGAACCGTCTTTGCGTCTGCCGCCTGTCGGGATCTGCAATTCTGTCAGAACACCTGCGATCTCCTCTGCTGTACTGCCGTTGACGAGCATCGCATACATCCACTCCACGACTTTAGCCTGCTGCGGATCAACGACCAGTGTTTTCTTTTTGCTGCCGAAGCCGTCCGGAACTTCAACTTTATCATAGCCGAACAATGCCGGTGTGAGGAAACGTCCGCGGCTGAACCGCCACTCCAGCGACAGCAGCATCGCTTCGCTTTTCATATGGCTCTCCTCTTCGGCGACCATTGCAAGAACGATCAGGATAACACCGCTGGTCTGTAATCCGGTATCCAGCTTTTCCTGTTCAAAATACACATTCACAGGCGGGTTCAGACTTTTCAGCTCTTCAACATACTTGATGCAGTCCATCAGGTTTCTTGCGAATCGGGAGACCGCCTTTGTAATGACCATATCGATCTTTCCGGCACGACAGTCCTCAATCAGCTTCAGGAAGCCGGGTCTATGTGCTGTATTTGTACCGGAGAAGCCGTTATCCACATACATCCCGGCAAATATCCAGTCCGGATTGGATTTGATCTTTTTCTTATATTCCGACTGCTGCAGATGGATCGAGATTGCCTGGTCGATATCATCTGTGGATACGCGGCAGTAGGCTGCCACTCGTAGCTTCCGGGGAGCACCGTCTGTCTCACCGACCGCTGCTATCTTTTTGATCTGACTGCTGTCGAGTGAATCAAGCTGCCTTGTGAGTGCTGCTTTCTCCCGCTTTCTGTCAGACTCAAAGCTGCTGCCTGCGGGTGTACTGCTCGGATGTGCCGCACGCTCTGCGGCTGCTTTTTTCACATCCTTCAAGTGCAGCACCCCCTGAGTATCGGTACGACCGAATGAATGACATTTGAGTCAAGCATATCACTCTCAAAAATAACCGTAACCGGATGCGGAAGCTCCAGCAATTCCTCTATGACCCGGATCGTTTCCTCAGATGATGGTGCGAACTGCGCTATACTTTTTGTGATGATCCAGTCGAATTCTCCGGATCTGGCATCTGCAAGCAGCTTTTCAAAAGCCGGACGCTCTGTCTGCATATGGTATGCATGGTCAACATAGACCTCACTCAGCTGCACCCCGTAATTATCAGCAGAATGCTTATCCCGATGCTTTAATATCTCAGTGGATATTGTCTGATTCAATGTATCAGGACTGAGATTGTGATAGAATGCGACCCTGTACTTCTGCGCAGTGTGGGAAGAAAACCCTCCTCGTAATAACTCAAACAATATGAGACCTCCTTTTTCGTTTTCCCGGCTGACCGTACCGCAGCAACATCTTGCCTCCTCTCTGATCATTACTCATACAGGCCTTTTTCAGCCCACTAACATATTATCATAATCTGAAGAAATATGAAACTTCCAGCTGACTGTATTCGGAACAAAATTTCACTACCGATTTCTCCCATGTCTTTGTTAGGACTACACAAGCTGTACATTTCAGTCTTATTTCAGGCCTTCCCGGATACGCTTGATAAAGTCGCGTCCGTTCTCGAATACCAGCTCATACGGGTCAAGCTCCAGCGCTGCGCAGATCCGGAGTGCAAGAATCGTAGAACAGTTAGCGATCTTTCTTCTTCCGTACTCAAAGTTCTGGTACTGCTGAAGTGTAATGCCTGCCTCCTCTGCAATATCCCCCTGCGTGAATCCCATCTCTTTTCTGCGCTTTTTCATAATCGTAACCTGTCGTTTTGCTATCTCGTCCATGGTAATACCTCCGTTTGAATGTGTTTGTATCAGACATTATACCAACACCTGAATGCAAAGTCTATTCACAGGAACCGACAAAGATAATGTGTTTATTCCTGTACAGATGTATCATAGAGCATAAAAAGGCTCCCTGCTAAAAAAGCAGAGAGCGATCCAATTGACGATTATCATAATACAGGCGTGAATACGGCTATGAAACTTTGTGAGGTTCAGCTACTTGAACTTTTCTGCAAAGTACGGTAAGATACCAACAACTGAATGTAAAGGAGGTAGTCTCTATGACAGGGACAAGAGAAGATACTGCCGCCGCGCAGGCGGAGATGGAAGCACACAAGATCATTAAGGCTATGCGGCTCTATCTTGGTATGACACAGGAAGAGCTCGCCAGAAAGGCAGGAATATCCCCCGGACTCTATTTCAGATATGAGAAGGTACCTGGATATATCCTCAGAGGAAAGTTCTCAGAGGTTTGTAAGGTGCTGAAACTCCTGCATCTCGATCCCAGAAAATTCTACCGGGGAAAATACGTACTGAATGAAGCAGGATACAAAGCTGTAGTTCCAAGACGCGGACGTTTGAATTTTGTGCTTCAGAGGGTGCTCCGGCAGAGCTGCCCGGTGTCGTGCGAAAAATCCGATGAAAAAGGAGGCAAACATAATGGAAGGACACAAGATCATTAAGGCTATGCGGATCTATCTGGGGATGTCACAGAGAGAAGCAGCTGAGAAGCTGGGCATTTATTTGTCAGTATATCAGAAATATGAGAATATTCCGGGGTTTGTTATGCGGGCGAATTTCACAAGAGTATGTAAGATACTGGAATTCATGCACCTTGATCCCAACAAGTTTTTTATGGAGAGATATGAACTGACCGAGGCAGGATACGAGGTTACTGCAAGAGGTACCACCGGTACACCGACAAATCAGCAGAAAAGGATTCTCCGGGAATGCTGTCCGGTCCGTTATATCAGGAGTCGGAACAGGATCACAGAGGTCACAATACTATCATCTGATCTGAAATAAGGCAATTGTGGCAGAATATGAACTGCATTGTGAGTTTGTGCAAAACGGAGATTTTACATTTTCATCTTTTCACACTGGGTGATGAAACCATCTTTGAAAGCCTGAGTTTTACAATCAGCTGATTGTATTTTTATGTTCATTTTCAAAAGCCCACACCTCAGAATCCTCGTATCTGCGCTGTTTGTAATAAATAGACAAAGCTGAAAATGAAATGTCGGGTATGTGCATTGACAATTGTCCGGTTATGTGTCATAATAGACAGCAACAGGGTAGAAGACACCGCAGTATATAATACGAAGTATTATATACACATCATGAGGAGAAGCAGCATGGACGAAGAAAAAAGAATAGCCTATTATGTGTATCAAATTGAAATGCCGCCTGAATACGAATCATTATTTTCATCATTGGCTAGCAAGGCGGGGCTGACACTTGAGGAACTGATCGTACAGTATCTTCACTATGCAGTTGCACATCCCCAGGAGATACTGAAATGGAAAAACGACTATGATGCTTTGCCGGAATCAGAAAAGCAGGAATACAGCCGAATCAAAGTGAAGCAAATAACACCAGTATACTGCGATGACCGCTGGCTGAAACTGCACGGAGGTGCATGATGAATCTACCGCCGATCAACATGATCTCACAGCAGGAGCTGTGTGACCACATCGAGGACGAGGATTTCCTGCTGCGGTATGGGAATCCCGTAGCGATAACAGCAGATAACGGCACTGTTCTGGTGCTGATGGCAATTGAGTATTACGAACGCATGACCGGAAAAAAGGTCGATATCATGGAGGAATAAGTGTGGCAGACTGGAAATGGGACGGCTCGATCTGGGATTTTGCAGAAACGATACAATGGGCGCTTGTATTCCGGCAGCTCAGCAAGGACAAACCGGAAGGATGGTCAAAAATGTTGTCAGATCCGAAAATGATCGGGCAGAAGGCAAATGAATACGGCATCACACTTCGTGCAGTAACTGACGAGATGCTTCGCATCGGTACTGATCTGAAGAATATGTATGCGATCCTGGATAAGAAGGAAGATCCCACTGATACAGATACTGAATAAGGAGGAAATTATGGCTAAGATGACATCCGCACAGGCGGCAAAGGAACTGAGAAAAATGCTTGATCAGCATGATGCACTGATGAAGAAGGAGCAGAAAGCAAGCGTGTTTCGGGCAGCGATCCAGGAGGATATTGAGAATGTGCGTCCGCTTTATGATTATGCCGCATTCCAATCAGAGCTTGCAGAGATCGAATCACAGATTCGCAAGCTGAAGCATGCGATCAATCAGTTCAATCTGACACAGGTTGTT
>Ga0116145_1001296_pt1 | contig 25551 bp, 20 predicted proteins | sample AD_JPNHG1_MetaG_FD_89747 | JGI IMG/M metagenome (GOLD analysis project Ga0116145, IMG submission 89747) | Active sludge microbial communities of municipal wastewater-treating anaerobic digesters from Japan - AD_JPNHG1_MetaG | ecosystem: Engineered > Bioreactor > Anaerobic > Digestate | place... | reverse complement strand
TGGTGTCGGCAATAAGTTTATCATTGACGTGACTAACGAAGACATACTTAATGAACGGCACCTTTTTACAGAAAATTTTAAATATTATTATACCTCAGATTAAATTGGGGCAACAGGAGTTGAAATAGAAGTACTTTATTAAAAAAAGGAATTGCCGATTGAAAACTATAAAATTTGCTATAGTAGGATGTGGTCGAATCGCGCAACGCCATGCCGAGCAAATTCACCGCCTGGGCGAATTAAGCGCCGTCTGTGATATTAAAGAAAGCGCCGCGTTGACATTATCGGAAAAGTATAACTGCCATCCTTATTTTGATCTTGACCCGCTTCTAAAGAATGAACCGGATGTGGATGTTGTTTCGGTATGTACGCCTAACTATCTGCATGCTGAGCATTCCATAAAAAGTCTAAAAGCCGGAAAAAATGTTCTCTGCGAGAAACCTATGGCGCTGTCAGTGCGCGACTGTGAAAATATGATTTATACGGCTGAACAAACCAACCGGCGTCTTTTTATTGTTAAGCAAAATCGCTATAATCCGCCGGTGGTCGAATTGAAAAAAATTATCGAAGAAAATCGGCTGGGCAAGATTTGTTATGTTCAATTAAACTGTTTCTGGAATAGAAATGAGGATTATTATTTACAATCCGATTGGAAGGGACGCCTTGCTAAGGACGGCGGCACTCTTTATACTCAATTCAGTCATTTTATTGATTTATTGATCTGGTTATTTGGTGATTTTAAGAACGTAAAAGTACTTTTGCGGAACTATCTGCATCCTAATATTGAATTTGAAGACACTGGCGCAGTCCTGATCGAATTTTTCGATGGAGCCATCGGGACAATCAATTATACCGTAAATAGCTACCGCAAAAACATGGAAGGTTCCATAACCGTGTTCGGCGAGAAGGGAACGGTAAAAATCGGCGGGCAGTATTTGAATGCTCTCGAATATCAGAATATCGAAAATTATTCTTTCCAGAACGTTATGCCGGTCAATAAAGCCAACGACTATGGATTTTATCAAGGTTCGATGTCGAATCACGATAAAGTTTATGAAAATGTCGTTAATGTATTAAATGGCAAAGACACTATTGCTACTAATGCCATCGAAGGACTAAAAGTCGTTCGCATTATCGAAGACATTTATTCGCAAAGTAAATTGAAGTGAATATGGCTGAACCAATTTTAAAAAAAATCGGAATACGTGATATTAAATGTGGCACAAATGTAGTTATTGTTGAGCCGTGTAATCTCTATGAATGTGAGATTGGTGATGATACTTTCATTGGACCTTTCGTGGAAATTCAGAAAGGGGTCAAGATCGGTCGGCGCTGTAAAATTCAATCCCACACGTTTATTTGTGAACTGGTGACGATCGGCGATGATTGTTTCATTTCTCATGGAGCTAAATTTGTCAATGACACTTTTAAATTAGGTAAACCAGCCGGTGGCAATCGGGATTTATGGAAACCGACGATTATTGGCAATCACGTTGCCATCGGTACGAATGCGACCATCTTGCCGGTGAAAATTACGGACCGAGTCGTTATTGGGGCCGGTTCGGTCGTAACCAAAGACATTCTGCATTCTGGAATTTATGCCGGGAATCCCGCCCGCAAAATCAGGGATTTATAGTTTAAGAGGCTATTTATGATACCTTTTATGGATCTGGAAACCCAATATCGCAATATTCGACAGGAGATAGATTCAGCCATTTTCAATGTGATCCATAGTTATAAATTCATCAATGGTCCTGAAGTTGCCTCTTTCGAGAAAAATTTCGCCACAGCCCAGAACTTGAAGTACATCGTAGGTTTAGCAAGCGGCACTGCGGCTCTGCATCTGGCGTATGAAATTCTCGGTATAACCTCCGGCGATGAAGTAATTGTCCCAGCGATGACTTTCATTGCTACGTCTGAAACTTTGCGACAGGTGGGTGCCAAACCTGTTTTTGCCGATATAGATCCGGTTTCATATAACATTGATTACGATGGTCTGGAAAAGCTGATTACGCCTAGGACCAAAGCAATTGTAGTGGTTCATCTGCACGGTAATCCCTGCGCAATGGAGCGGATTGTCAGTTTTGCTAAGCAATATAATCTGAAAATCATCGAAGATTGCGCTCAAGCCCATCTGGCGGAATATCAGGGCCAGAAAGTCGGCAATTTCGGCGATGTCGCCGCCTTTAGTTTTTACCCTGGAAAAAATCTGGGCGCTTACGGTGATGCCGGAGCGCTGGGCACTAACGATGAAGCTCTTTACGAAAAGGCAAAACTCCTGGCAAATCATGGACGCAGAGAAAAATATATCCACCAGACCGAAGGATATAACTACCGACTCGATACCTTACAAGCGGCTATTCTGGATGCCAAACTCCGCCACCTGCCAGAATGGACTGAGCAACGAATAAATATTGCCAATACTTACCGTTCGCTATTAAAATACTTGCCAATTACTTTACCGGAAATGAACCCGGCGAAAAAACATGTTTATCATCTATTCGCTATCGCTACTGATCAGCGCCAAAAATTAATCGAGGCTTTAAAAGCCAATCAAATAGCTTTCGGTATTCATTATCCTTTGCCTCTGCATCTACAACCTGCTTACGGTTATTTGCATTATAAACAAGGAGATTTACCGCATTCCGAACAGCTATCAACCCAGTTTTTATCATTACCAATGTATGCTGAACTTTCCAGAGACAATATCGAGAAAATATGCCAAGTGGTTGCGAGTGTTTATTAATTCTGACAGAATCGTCTTCGGCTATTTCCCACTGTCGAACGGAATGCGCTAACAATTTAACAATGGATATTTAGAAGAATTAATTATGTGTGGGATTTGCGGAATAGTTGATCCGAATGAAAACAACCACCGGCTGATTACCGAGATGACTGATTTATTAAAGCATCGCGGTCCCGAGAAAGCCGGCTATTTCCACGACGGTAACGTCAGTCTCGGACACCGACGTCTGGCAATAATTGATTTGGCGACCGGTGACCAGCCGATATATAATGAAGACCGCACGGTTGCAGTCGTAATGAATGGTGAGATTTACAATTTTCAGGAATTCAAGGCTGATTTGATCCAGCGCGGCCATCATTTTTATACCAACTCGGACGCGGAGATTCTGACGCACGGCTATGAAGAATATGGGCTGGATTTCCTCTCGAATCTCAACGGAGTTTTTGCCTTTGCGTTATATGATATTAAAAACGAGCGCCTTGTTTTGGTGCGCGATCATTTTGGAGTCAAACCCCTGCATTACTGGTTTCAGGACGAGGTGCTGTTATTTAGTTCGGAATACAAAGCCATTCTGGTGCATCCCGCTGTGCGCCGGCAGGTGAATTTTTCCGCTTTGCACTGCCAGGTCAATCTGCGTTATAATCAAAGCGCTGAAACGTTGATTAAAGGGATTTTTCGTCTGCCGCCCGCCAGTTATTTGATTTATGAAAATGGGCAGGTGAGCATCGAGAAATATTATCAATTGCCGGTAAATCTGAATTTCAAAATGACGGAAGCCGAAGCCATTGACGGTATTCGTTTTCACTTACAACGAGCCGTAAAACGCCAGCTTATCAGCGATGTGCCGCTGGGCGTTTATCTTTCTGGAGGAATGGATTCGTCGTCACTGGTGGCGATGATGGCCGCCGAAAAAATTAGCCCGATCAATACTTTTACGCTCGGATTCAATGAGGCAACTGACGAGTTCGATGATGCGGCGGTAATTGCCCGGCAATTTAACACCAACCACACAACCACGGCGTTGACACTGGAACCGTTACAGCATTTTCCGGAAACCATCTGGCACACCGAAGAGCCGAAAATCAATCTCCTGCAGGGCTTTCATTTATCGGAATTTGTTTCGCGCAGTTTGAAAGTTGTGCTGGGCGGTTTAGGAGGCGACGAGCTTTTCATCGGTTATGATATTTATCGCTATTTATGGGCGATGCGGGGATTATTGCAAAACCGCCCGGGATTCTGGCAAAAAACGCTTGGAAATTCAATCAGCTCTCTGCTTTTTAGTTGGCAGAATTCAACCAAAATTCTCAAATGGGACGAGTACCGACGCGGTCTGCAGATGCTGTTTTCGGCTGGCGATCTGGAGAAATGTTACCTGATTCTGCGCAATTGCTGGGATTATGATAAAAGATTTATGGAGGAAATTTACCAGCCGTCGTTCCGGCAGATGCCCTTGACGCCGACGTCGGCTTACTTCGATCCGATTTTCGAGGCGTGTCGGGATTTGCCGCCGCTGGATGCCGTTGCCTATGTCGAATTTCATTCCAAAATGTTGAATGACTATATTCTGACCGAGGATCGGATGGCAATGGCGCATTCGCTGGAATTGCGGGTGCCGTTCCTCGATAAAGATCTGGTCGAGTTTGCCTTTACGATTCCAGCCAGTTTGAAAATGAAGAACGGTCAAACGAAATATCTTTTCCGGAAAGCGATGGCGCCCTATTTGCCACCGGAAATTTTGCAGAAGAAAAAATGGGGCTTCGCCGTCAATCCCTACGATCAATTCAACAAGGATTTGAAAAAAGTGGCTGAAAAAGTGCTGACGCGAGAGTTCATCCAGCATCAGGGAATTTTCAATTACGAATATATTAAGCGGATTCTGAATTACCCGCCCGATCCGCGCCTGCGCTGGCATTATAATTTCCTGTGGATTGTACTGGGACTGGCAATCTGGGAAAGGATGTTTATCGAGACGAAAAATTATCGTAAGCATATCGTTGCCCCGAATGAGTATTATCAATGAGTTCCAATAGCCGCAAACTAAGAATCGGAATGGTGCTGGATAATCGGTTTCCAATTATGGAAAACAGGATATATATTTTTACAAAATATCAATGGCAAAATGTCATCAAATCCATTTAATATCGTAAAGAAAGTCTACCAGAAGTCACGTTTGAATGAGTACCGTGAATTATTATTATTTGCCCGCGATGAAGGCTATATCCTTACATCATTGATAGAATGGTATCAAAACTATAGAAAAAATGGACAGCGTGTGCTAATTCTGAGGCACGATGTAGATATAGACCCGGAAGGCGCCGCAAAAATGTACGCTATCGAAAAGTCGCTCGGCGTTCGGGCGACTTACTATTTCCGCTGGAAAACGATGAATGAATCACTTATTCGTAAAATGCGGAGAGATGGGTTCGAAGTTTCATTGCACTATGAAACTTTAGCCACTTATTGTAAAAAGCATCATATTAAAGATGCTACACAAGTGACTGACACTGTGATGAAAACCTGTTATAATTTGCTGGAAGAAGAAATTTCTCGTTTCAAAAAAAATTTTGACGATATACAGACAATCGCATCCCACGGTGACAAGCGCAATCGTATATTGGGAATTCCTAATTATGTTATCTTAAAATATGGAAATAGGGCCGACTTGAATATCCAATTTGAAGCTTATGATCCGGAAATTACTAAGCTGTTCGATGCTTATATTTCGGATAGTTCGATTACCAATGATTTTAATTGGAAATATGGGCTTACGCCCCAGGAGGCAATTCGTTCGCACTTAAATACTATATGTCTGTTGACTCATCCCGAGCATTGGAATTTCAATTTCAAAAAGAATATGAGAACGATAATGACCGATATTTGTGAGAGAATATCATGAGAATTGGAATGATACTGGATAAGGAATTTCCACCGGATGAACGGGTAGAAAATGAAGCTCTTATTCTATTAGAAGGTGGACACGAAGTCTATATTTTATGTTATGATTATTCCAGAAGCCGATCTAAAATAGAAAATTACAGAGGGATTGTAATACAACGAATTCCGACCTCAAAAATTTTAATTAGACGTTTAAGAATATTTCAGCATCCTTCTCTGAATCTTTATCGGTACTTTTGGGAATATAAAGTTAAAAAATTTGTAGTTCATAATCATATAGATGTGTTACATATACATGATTTGTATATGGTTCCATCTGGTATTAAAGCTCGACGCTATATTGGTATTCAGGTGGTTGTTGATCTTCATGAGAATTATCCGGCAGCTCTGAAAGAATATACTTGGGCGACTACATTGCCAGGACGATTAATTGTCAGACCACGAGATTGGGAAAATATCGAAGCTGCATATTTTCAAAATGTGGATCGCATTATCGTATTAAGTCAATATTATCAAAGACAATTACTTAAAAAATACACATTTCTAAAAGATGACAATATTACGGTTTATCCAAATGTTCCTTGTGTTAAGGATTTACTCAGCTATAAAATCCGGAAAGTATTTGATAAGAAGGACATTTTCATAGTTCTATATTTTGGGGTGGTTGCTCGTCGTCGCGGAATATTCACAGTTTTTGAGGCATTACGAATTCTGAGCCAGAAAATACAGCAAGAAATTAAATTACTGTTGATAGGACCAATTGATGCAAATGAACGAAAAGAATTCAAAAAATACCTATCCGATAATAAAACGAAAGATCAGATAATCCATTATCCATGGAAAGATATTCGGGAAATGCCATCATATATTACCGATAGTGATGTGTGTCTTTCCCCAATTTTAAAAAATGATCAGCATGAATCCGGGATAGCAAATAAGGTATTTCAGTATATGCTTTTTGCTCGGCCTGTTATAGTCAGTGATTGTGGTCCACAGAAAGAACTCGTTGAGACAATAGGTTGCGGACTAGTACACAAAAGTAATGATGCTTCTGACCTAGCAGTAAAAATACATTATTTACAGGCAAATCCCGAACTTCGGAAAACAATGGGTGAAAAGGGGCGCAAAGCAGTATTGGAAATCTATAACACCGAAGTACAAGGAAAGCAACTAAAAGAGTTATATAATTCTATTAAGGTTGAGAGAAATATTAATAATTATGATATATTATGTTGACTGTACATATATTTACTAAGGAAAATCTTTACAATTATCAATTTATTAATTTTTTATTTAAGCATTTTGATGTACGTGAACATTTTTTTATCTATCGTGCGCCTCATAACAAACAATATAAATATTCACCTTCATTTCAGACTAATAATATTTTATATGTTGATTCGAAATATAAATATATAGTTAAACTAATTCCGTTATTATTACGAGCACGAGTAATATACATACACTTTTTACCAATTGGAATTACCCCAATAATATGGTTAATTTTTCCATCCTTGATTCCGAAAACTAGCTGGATACTATGGGGTGATGATCTATATTGGGTTGAAACTAGAAAAAAAGGATTTAAAGCAAACCTCTATGAATCTATACGTCGTCGAGTAATTGCAAAACTACCGCGTATAATTGCTTTTATGGAGGGTGACTACCGTATCGCCAAATCAAGGTATAACACGAAAGCAATTTATCAAAATGCTGTTTATCCATTACCAACTGATTTTGAGTATCTAGAAAATATAAGATATAATAATTCAATCTATAAAGAGATTACGATCCAGGTTGGGAATTCCGGTGATCCCTCAAATGATCACATTGGAGTTTTTGAGCACTTAAAACGTTTTTCAGACCATCATTTTAAAATTTTTTGCCCTTTATCCTATGGCGGAACGAAAGATTATATAAACTCGGTTATTCGATATGGCAAAGATGCCTTTGGAGATAGATTTTTCCCGTTAATTGATATTATTCAACCAGAGGAATATTCCAAATTATTACTAAAAATAAATGTTGCCATTTTTAGCTCACCGCGACAACAAGGACTTGGAAATATACTTGCTCTGTTATTTCTTGGGAAAAAAGTATACATAAGGAGAGAGACCACACCTTACGAATATTTCAGGAAAATTAATGTCGTAGGGTTTCCCTATTCAGACCTTGAAAATATAAGTTTCAAAGAATTGATTCATTTCACGCCAGAAATCGCTGAAAACAATCACAAAATAATCAAAGAACTTTTCAGTGAAGAAAATTATATTAGAATGTGGAAAGAAGTTCTAAATATTAACACTATCAAGAGAAAATAACGATGATTAACGTAACGAAAACTTACTTACCGCAAAAACAAAGGTATCTAAAATATGTTGATAAAATTTTTAAATCCGGTTGGTTAACAAATAATGGGGCAATGGTTCAAAATCTGGAAAAACGGCTAGTAGATTACTTAGGCGTTCCTCATGTAATTTTGACAGCTAATGGTACACTGGCTTTACAAATTGCTTATCGCTTACTAGAATTAAAAGGTGAGGTCATAACAACACCTTTTACTTTTATAGCCACAACTAGTAGTTTGATTTGGGAGAGATTAATTCCTATTTATGCTGACATAGAAGCAGATACTTTCAACATTGATCCTATGCAAATTGAAAGTAAAATTAATAATGATACATCAGCCATTTTAGGTGTTCATGTTTTTGGCAATGTTTGCAATGTTGAAAAAATAGAAGAAATAGCTAATTCTTATAAACTTAAGGTAATATATGATGCCGCGCATGCTTTTGGTGTAAGATACCGCGATAGAAACATTAGTGAATTCGGAGATATCTCTATTTTTAGTTTTCACGCGACAAAGATATTTCATACAATTGAAGGGGGAGCGATTGTTCTTAAAGATGATGATTTGGCAAAAAAGGCAAGGCTATTAATAAATTTTGGTATTCCCGGTCCAGACCAAATTGCCACTCTAGGAATTAATGCTAAAATGAACGAGTTTCAAGCCGCAATGGGATTATGTGTACTAGATGACATTCAAGATATTATCGAAAGAAGACGCAAAGTTTATAACCGATACTTGGAAGCGTTTAGTGATAATACTAAATTCACTGTCCAACAAATATCTCCTCTCTCTACTCAAAACTATTCCTATTTCCCAGTTTTATTCGAATCTGAACAAATTCTTTTACAAGTAAAGCAAATTTTAAATCAATCTGGAATTTTTCCGCGACGCTATTTTTATCCGTCTTTAGATACACTCCCTTTTATCTATCCAAAGCAGAAAATGCCGATTTCGCGGAATATTGCGTCCAGAATCTTGTGCTTACCTTTATTTGAAGATTTGCCTGGAGAAGCTCAAGATCAAATAATAGAAATTATTTTAATGAACTGCTGAAGGAGTACTATGATTACATCATTTTATAACGAGGAGGAAATTATAAAATTAGGGCTGAAAAAGTACGGTAGGAATGTATTAATTAGTCGTAAAGCAAGTTTATATTCACCAGAACTCATCCAGTTAGGCAATAATGTTAGGATAGATGATTTTTGTATTCTCTCTGGTAATGTATCCATCGGTTCATATGTCCACATTTCAGCTTATACAGCTTTGTATGGGAAATTCGGTGTTTTTATTGAAGATTTTGTCACTATTTCAGGGCGTGTTTTAGTATACAGTCAAACCGATGATTATAGTGGTGAATTTATGACCAACCCAATGGTAAATCCGAATTTGACGCGAGTAACCGGAGGTCCTGTAATTTTTCAAAAACACTCGATTATAGCAGCAGGTTGTATAATATTTCCCGAAGTTACAATTGGAGAAGGTACTGCTGTAGGCGCAATGAGTATGGTCAATAGAAATCTAGATCCGTGGTCGATATATGTTGGCATTCCTGTAAAATATTTAAAACCGAGATCAAAAAAGATTCTGGAGTTAGAACTTCTTATTAATGATTAACTTAAATATATTTAGTTTTTATTTAATAGAGTAATTTTCCCCTGTGCTTAATTACGTCAAATCAGCTCTAAAAAATTCCGCCATTTACAGCATCGGCAACGTTTCAACAAAACTGATCGGAATTATATTAGTTCCGCTTTATACTCAACATTTATCTCTAAAAGAATACGGAATCCTGAGCATTTTGGAGGTTAGTTCGCAACTGCTGGTAACGATTTTCAGCGTGAATTTATACACCGCCTTTTTTCGTTGGTACTGGGAAAAAGAATATATCAATCGCCAGAAGTCAATATTTTTTACCACCTTCCTATCTCTGTTTTTCATCTCAGGGCTTATGATAGCCGGGATGTATGGTTTTTCCAGTCGCTTATCTATGTTACTATTCGATAGCTCTGATTTTAGTTATCTAATAAGATTAATGTCCATTGCGGCGGCTTTACAGATTCTGATGGATTTAGTTTCCGCTCTTATGCGAGTTCAGGAAAAACCGGTTTTATATACTTCCGTCAATGTCACAAAATTGACAATCGGCCTTATTCTGACGGTATATTTTATCAGCGGTTTACATATGGGGATAGATGGAATATATAAAGCTCAGATTATCAGTTATCTAGTCTATTTTATTTTAATTTCAAGATATTTGATTAAAAATATGCGGCTCCGTCTGGAGATGCGAATTCTAAAGGAAATGTTTCGTTTTAGTCTGCCTTTGATGATCTCTTCCGTATCGGGTGTATTATTAAGTATTGCCGATCGATTTTGTTTGAAATTCTTGGGGGAACTCTCTTATGTTGGAATCTACTCGCTAGGTTATAAAATTGCCAATACCGTCAAGGTTTTTATCATTAGTTCGGTGAATCTTGCCATTTCGCCGATTATGTATCGAGTAATGGACGATCCCAATAATAAACGTCTATATTCCAAGACGATGACCTATTTCGCGTTTGGAACTATGATTTGTGTTATAGGAATATCCGTCTTTGGTCAGGAAATCATCAAATTCTTAGCCCAGAATGAGGCTTACTGGAATGCGTATAAGGTAATTCCGATAATTTCGTTTGGTTTGTTTTTCGAGATGTTGAAAGATACTTCGCTAATTGGATTAAATATTACTAAAAAAACACCCGTTATCGCGCGAATCATAATATCTTCTTCGATTATCAATATTGCTTTAAATCTTTTACTGATACCGTATTTCAGTTATATTGGCTCAGCACTGGCCTCGTTGGTTTCACAGGTAACTTATTTCCTTTTGATATACCGCTCTGCTCAAAAATACTACCCCGTACCTTATGAGATGAAAAAAATTGGTAAAATAATGTTATGCGGAATGGTATTAATCGTTTTCGGACTCATTTTATCACCTTATGCCTTGTGGATTCGGCTAACTGTAAAATTGCTGTTAATTCTATCATTTCCGTTTATCTTATATTTATTCAATTTCTACGAACCTATCGAGATTCAAACCATTAAAGGCGCCTGGCGCAAATGGCGTAATCCTTTAAATTGGAAAAAGAACCGTTCTAAGGTTAAATTAGACAGTAAATAATGAAGGTCGAATTATGAGTAAAAAAACTAAAAAACCGACACCTGCGAAAAATATCCCTCCAGAAAACAAGAAGCCGGCAAACCGACTGGCTACGATTAATCCCCGAACGGCAATGATCGTAGCATTTTTTATTGTATTACTGATACTAGTTATTTTTTATAAACCTTATGTAATTGATCGTCTTGAACCGGCCGGCGGCGATCGGATGGCAAGCATTGCTCAGAGTAAATTTATCAACGATTATCGCGAACGAACCGGTGAAATCCCACTCTGGAATCCCGCCATTTTTTGCGGAGTGCCGATTTATTATGCTCTCTGGTCTAATTCATTCAATCTGGATTATTTAATCAGTAAAATAAGCAAGATCATTGACTGGAAATTGAGCTGGTTTATTTTGGCGACGGTAGGGATGTTTTTAATATTCTGGTTGCTGGAATTTCCGTGGTATTATGCTTTGATTGGAACGATTGCCTTTCTCTTTTATCCGCATTATCAGGCGCTGATCACCGTTGGTCACTTTGCCAAAGTGCGAGCGGTTTGCGCAATGCCCTTAGCCGTGTTTGGCTTTTTATATTTAGTCAAGAAGCGCAATTTTCTGTCATTTTTACTGTTTGTGATCTTTTTCTCGCTCCAGCTGCGCACTCAGCATTACCAGATAGTTTTCTATACTCTATTAATTTTTATGGCTCTGGGCATTCGGCAAATTGTTGAGTGGATCAAGACCAAACAGGCTCAGAAAATTTACGTTGCGCTTGGGTTATTCATCGCCGGACTGGTGACTTCAGTTTTAATGTCAGCTCAGCCGTTATTTGTGGCTAATGAGTACACGCCCTATTCCACTCGCGGCGGCCAAGCCATTAATCTAAAAGAAGATGCAACTCAGCCGGAAGTAAAAAGTAGCGGTGTGACTTTCGAATATGCGACGCGCTGGTCGCTTAATCCCCGGGAATTAGCGACCTTGATTGTGCCCCGTTTTTATGGCGGCACTTCCCAGGAACCGTACACCGGTAAAGCCTATCCGCAACTGCGTGGTCAACCTATTCCCGGCTATTGGGGCGAGATGCCGTTTACCCAATCTTGCGAGTATATGGGGATTTTGACCGTGATTCTGGCTTTGCTGGGCTTGTGGTATTATCGCAAAGATAGGGTGGTAATCAGTTTATTTGTCCTGCTGGTATTTTCGCTGTTACTGGGCTTCGGCAGTCATTTCCCGATTCTATACAAACCACTCTTCAAGTATTTACCCTATTTTAGCAAGTTTAGAGTTCCGTCAATGATTTTGATTCTGGTTGATTTTATCCTGGTAATTCTCTCGCTTTATGGATTGAAAGGCTTGGTGGAAAAATTCGATTTAGCCAAGTATAAAGCGGCTCTAACGGTTAGCGGTTTTTTTATTTTGTTCGGTTTATTCTTTTTGCTGGTGCCCGGGGTGTTGTCCTACACTTCCGCTCAGGACGCTCAATTTATGGACAATCCGCAAGTGATTGAGCTGTTGCGTACGGCGCGGCGTGAATTTTTGCAGGCGGATACTCTGCGGATGTTGGTTTTTGTAATTTGTTTTGTGGCTCTGCTGGTGCTATATAAAATGAAAAAGATTCGTCCGGATTTTCTGATTGGCGCGATGGTCATTCTCATCTCGGTGGATATGATTAATGTCAGCAAACGCTTTCTGCGGGCGGACGAATTAGTGGATACCAAATCCCTCGAGCGACGTTATTTTGCCGAAACCCGGTTCGATAAAATTCTCAAAGAGGATCGCGAACCTTTCCGGATTCTGGGACTGGGCAATCAATTTCAAAGCAATGATTTAGCTTATCGCTATCAAATCGTTACGGGTTATTCGCCGATCAAGCCCCAACTGATTCAAGATATAATTGATAATAATTTACTTTCGGGACCGACTCAGAGTTCGTTGAACTGGAATGTCATTAATATGCTGAATGCTAAATATGTCATTGCGCCTGGTATGTTTAACGATGCCAATTTGACGATTCTCGATGTTAATCAGCAACGGAAAGAAGTGCTTTATTTAAATGAAGATGCTCTACCGCGGGCCTATTTCGTATCCGAAGTCAGGTTTTTACCGTCGGAAAAAGATGTGGTAGCCTTTATGAACACGACCGAGTTCGATCCGGCTAAAATGGCTTTGACGAGTGTCGCGCTCGATACTTCCGGAGGATTTGATACCGAAGGAAGTGCTCAGGTAAGCGATTATACTCCCAATCGCGTGGTGTTAAATGTCGAAACCGAGCGCCCGGCCTTTTTAGTTTTGGCTGATGCTTATTATCCGATAGGTTGGACGGCTCGCGTCAACGGCGTCGAAACGCCGATTTATCAGGTCAATCATGTTTTGCGAGGGGTGCCGGTTCCAGCGGGAAATTATGCGGTGGAATTTAAATTCCTGCCGCGTAGCTATCAGGTGGCGTCTCAGGTTTCCACTATTTCTTGTGACATTGTCTGGCTTAGCCTGCTGGGAGTGTTGATTTATCAAAATCGTGAGAAAATAAAAAACCTCAAGAAAAAACGGCCAGCGCCTGCTAAAAAGTGACCGGTGATTTTATAAATGCAATTAAAATAATTATTATCGGCAGTTTTCGATGGAGATAAAAATTTATCGTCATTCGGGTAATATCAAGCGCTTGCTCCTAATTCTGGCAATCGCGATGATTTTTACCTTGCTGAATTACACTCAGAAAATCGTCACGCGCTTGCGCCAGGATTCCGCTAATTTGATTCGGTTTTATGCCGACATTTATGCCAAAGCCGCTATGGATATGAGCAATAATGACTTTAGTTTTATTTTCGAAGAAATAATCCAGAAAACCTCGACTCCGATGATTCTTTCCGATGCTGAGGCTATGGAACCGACTGCCTGGCGCAATATTGGCGTTCCGGATGATGACCATTCTCCAGCAACCCTGGCTAAAGTCAAGGCGATAATGCTGGAAATGGATCGGGAAAACCAGCCGATTCCGCTGAAATACGAAGATCGGGTATTGCAATATATTCATTTCGGCGATACCAATATGATTCGCCAATTGCGGCGCCTGCCTTATATCGAAATTGCGATCGTCGGGCTGTTTATTTTGCTCGGATATGTCGGCTTTTCGTTAATTCGGGAAAATGAGAAACGTTCTATCTGGGTTGGAATGGCGAAAGAAACCGCGCATCAATTGGGCACGCCGCTGACAGCGCTGATGGGCTGGCTGGAATTGCTGAAAGATGAAATCGGCGACAACCCCAATATCAGCGAAATTGCGCGCGATATTCAGCGCTTGGAAAAAGTGGCTAATCGTTTTTCGCAGATCGGCAGTCGTCCGGTTCTAAAACCAACCAATATCAATGCGGTTATAAATGATGCCGTTTCGTATTATCGGCGACGCTTACCGCAACTGGGGCCGGGAATTAGTCTGGAATTTATCCCATCCGGTGAATACATCGTCAACCTGAATGCGGATTTATTTTCCTGGGCGCTGGAAAATTTGATCAAGAATGCTATTGACGCCGTATCTCAGGAAAACGGTAAAATAAGAGTGGAATTAAATCCCCTCCATGGTGGGAAGAAGATCGCCATTGATGTCATTGATAACGGTAAGGGAATTAGTAAGCGCAACCGTAAGAATATTTTCCGTCCGGGTTACAGCACCAAGCAACGCGGCTGGGGTCTGGGACTTAGTCTGGCAATGCGCATAGTAAAAGAATATCACCGCGGACAGTTATTCGTCTTGATGAGCAAGCCTAATGAAAAAACTGTGATGAGAATCGTGCTGAAAAATCCACAGGAAAACCGGGACAGGGATTAGAAATCAGACTGTTTTTCGGCTTGACTTTAATGACTTTAATATCCTAACTTTACCCGCTTTTTTACCGATGATAATCAAGTTTGTCATAGTAATTTAATATGATTGTTTTTTCATAATCAGAGATAAAATTTTGACAACGGGGTGTAGCGCAGTCCGGTTTAGCGCACCTGCTTTGGGAGCAGGGGGTCGGTGGTTCAAATCCACTCACCCCGACGATCTTTCTGATTTTTACTAATGCCCCGATAGCTCAAGCGGATAGAGCATCTGCCTTCTAAGCAGGTGGTTGCAGGTTCGAGTCCTGCTCGGGGTACACGCAAATTTACTAATCGTTGTAAAAATTGGATAATTCAAATGAAAGAGCATCTGCCTTCTAAGCAGGTGGTTGCAGGTTCTTCCGTAGGAATCCCGAAACGTCGGGAGAGTCCTGTTCGGGGTACACGCACGTTTTATTAATTTTTAACAGGAGTTCGATGTCAGCCTCAGCAGAAAGCGAGTTGATTTGAGGAGTCGAATTGACCTGAGATATACAGTCTTTTGGGTAATAGTTGATGAGCCATCGAACCGGAAATCAGGTTAGCCCCAAAATTTACCGGTAAGCGATGTCGGGAATATTCGATCTGCTAGATATTTTTACATTCGTCATTGACCAATTCGATCACGACTCTTTTACCCAGCAGGATTTTATCAAGTCATATTCGTAGGCGTATTTTTTAAAATTGTCGCAAATTTGGGTAATCAGACAGGGGCAAGCCGATAAATGAGATTCCAGTACACTCTCCAACCGCACACCTTTTCAACTAAATTGTTAATGGTGATTAATGGCAAAATCTCGGCTTGACACGAGTTATTCTTACTCGTCTTCTTTGTATTTGAAGGCGCGCAGGTTTTTAATGCCGAAATGGGGATAATCCGATTCGATGTAAAGGTCAGAATAGAAAATTAATTGCCAGCTGGCAGTTACCCCTGGCTCCAGGGGAAAAGTCATTCTATAATTGTCTCCCCCTAATTTTAATTTAAAAGTAGAGTCCGCATAAAATTCACCTTCCACATACCAGTCGGGATAGACAGTTTCAGAACCATTGTTCGTTACAGTACCGATAACGGATAATTGCTCCGTCGTGTAAGATTTGCTCGTGATAGCAAACTTCATTTTTTTTATTACCTCGACATCCAGCGAGCCGGTGGTGACTGGCATATCTTCGCAACTCAAGAAAAAGAAAATGAGTATCAGAACAGGGATGTAAACATTAATTTTTTTCATAATAACCTCCATTCAAATGAAATATACATTAGTTTTTCGATTGAGACAAGGCGGAGCGAAATTCGGCCTAACACAAGTTGTGTTTTTATTTAAAAATCTGAATGGGGATGACTTTCTCGACGCGCTGGGAAAGCGGCACGCGCACCAACCATTTCTGGAAATCGGTGAAACTCTGCTCTCCAGCAGACAGCACCACAAAATCCTTGCGCACGGTTTGAAATTTATCAATTTCAGCGATTCGGTTTTTACAAAACACTCCGAAGATGGCTTCAGCTGTCACCAATTTATTGGAATCAGCCTGGACTTTATAGGAAATGCCTCGTTTCTGTTCGGCGGCAGTCGGAATCCGCAACGGAATACCGGCTTTGATGGCATTATCCGGTGAGATTGGATTGGGGAACATCAGTAAAACCGAATTGTCCGCCAGAAAATCGAAAAGGTAGAGATAACCGTCGGTGGAAGATTTCGCCGTGATGAATAGCGGATCGCCGTCTTTGAGGACATTGCGGTTGACGGATAATTCGAGTGACAGCGCCGGATCACGTTCACCGCGAGTCGGCTCGACCAGAGCCTGGAGCTTTACGCGATATTTCAAAATGTCATCGGTGAAAACCGGTTTGGAAGAGATGATTTTCTCTTCTACAATGTAGCCCGCTTGAGTCGAAATTGCGAAAATGTTGACTGCTGTCTGCTCCTGCGGGCAAAGGCCAGGGTTTTGTTTTTGGCTTCAGCCAGGGATGTGTTGCCGTCGAAAACCAGAACCGTGTCAACTAAGACACGAACGGCTTTAGGCGATTGACTAAATCCGGAAACGGTTGCCAGACTGAGTATGATTAGGGCAATGATGATTTTATTTTGCGGCATTTCTTTATACTAATAAAAATTACGGCTGAGTAGGGGTGGTATAACGCAGGAGAATCCGCTTTTCGCGTTCCGGAGTTACGCCGGGAGTTTGCTGGCGATTATTTAGACGGCGCGCCTCGTATGGTATTTTCTCGGCGAGATAGTTTTGTATTTCCCCGATAGTTAGGATTTTATCGCCGTTTTGATCGGCTTCGCCCTGTAAACCTTTCAAGAAATAATAGGTGTAGAGGCTATGTTTTTTTTCGGGAAACCAGGAACTGACTTCATCGCCCGATGAAGAGGTGAATTCTACAATATTATCGGCAACGGCATGTTCTTTTTCAACTGCAATCATTATCGGGCTGATATTTTTAATCAACGTTCCTTCGTTGCTGGCGCCGGAGAAACAGGCGTCAATGACGACTGTCGTGCCGGCAGTTTTGATTTTATTGAGTTCGGCGTAAAAATCCTCGAGCGCGATGCCGCCCACGCGGATGTAATTCGGATCGCAATCTACCGGCATAAAATAGCCGCGTTTGCTTTCCGGATCGGGCGCACCGTGACCAACATAATAAAAGAAAACCTCAGCCGTGTCTTTCTTCGTATTGCTAAGCTTCTGCATCGCCGTCCGGAATTGCGACTGGGTAGCGTCTTTGTAAAGGAGAATGTTGCCTTCCCGATAGCCCAGAGTTTTGATCAAATATTGCTTAACGAATTCCGCATCGCGATGGGCGAAAGTTACATCCGGAATATCCGGATTCTGGTAATCGCGATTGGCAATGATCAATGCAATCGCGTCCGGTTTAGCGCCCCGGCCTTCGGGAATATTCAATTCGACGTCAATGGAAAAACCGTCGGAAGTATAATCACTGCCCGCTTCTTTGCCTTTCAGGACGAATTCCTGAGGTGTGCTGATGCGCTGATTGAAAGCCAATTCGAGTGGAATGTTGACGGCGCCCCATTCGCGATAATATTCCGAAAGAGTGAGGAAAATAGGCACAGCAGTGGCAAGGTTGTTGGTGTAAATTTTAATGCTCAGGTCTTGATACTCACCTTCCTTAAGGTCGCCGAGGGTGAATTGCTGAACGCGCTCTTTAGTGTCCTTGCCGACGAAGAAAACGTTTTGATCGAGACGCAGAGCGGCGCGGACATCGCGCGCCAGGCTGGTGCCTTGATTCTGGATGCGTACGATAACTTCGACGATTTCTTCCGGCTCGATCATTCCGTTGCCGCTTTGATCAATGATTTGGACACCGGCTTTGACCAGTTTGACAAAATAAGGTCGCGTCTCGAATTGGATCAGCATCGGATCGAGGTTAAATCCGTTAGATTCCTGAATAATGCAATTTAGCCGCACGTTATCTGCTGCAATTTTATAGCGGGCTTTGAGGGGAATTTCGACATAAGACGTTTCATTTGGAGTGATATTGCCGATCAATGTTCGGGGCGAGAAGTCGAGTTCGCCAATATTTGCTCCGCTGAGAACGGCAGTCACATTGTAAGCCGTGCCCTGACCGACGTTGGTGACCCCGATTTTCAAGATTCCAGTTTCATTAGCATCAAGATAATTATTGCCAGACGGTTCGGCGAAATTTACTTCAGCCTGAAGTTTAGGAGGCAAACCATAGCCGGTGCCAGCCAGAATGCGACCACCTTCATCGCCCGCCAACTCCGCGAGTTCATCATAGACAATCTCCCAGAGTTTGACGGTTTTATCTTCACTGGCGGAGACTAAGAATTTCCCAGTTTGGTCGTAGGTGATGGCGGTAATTATGCTATTATGAGCTCGTAGAGTGGTGATTGGCAACCCGTCTTCGGTGCGTTTGAAAACGAGATTATTATCGGACATTCCGCAGGCGATAGACAAACCATCCGGATAGCTGAAAGCAAGCGAAGTAACCGCTGAATTAAAATCGGCAATGGTGCGAATCGGCGTCAGGTCGTGGGCGTTCCACAGGCGGACAGTTTTGTCATCGCCGCCGGTTGCCAGGATCTCACCATCCGGGCTAAAGGCGATGGCGTTGATCCAGAGCAGATGTGCATTATTCTGAGACTTGATCAGGGCGCCGTCCCGAACATTCCAGAGATTAATGGATTGATCGTAACCGGTGCTGGCTAATCGCAAACCTTCCGGGCTAAATGATAGCCCTTTAATTTCGTCGGTATGGCCTTTTAGACTCTGGGCTAATTGGCCATCGGAAACCTGATAAATTTTAATGGTGAAATTCGCCAGAGCGGCGGCGATCAGCTTGCCGTCCGGGCTAAAGGCTAAACTCTTGACGCCGTCCGGGTCAGCCGGAATGTTCAAAAGTTGATTATTCCCTTCGACCTGCCAGAGAATGATCGAACCATCATCGGCTCCCGTGGCTAAAATTGATTCGAATGGATGAAAAGCCAGGCAGGTGACGTATTTGGTGTGGCCCATCAGGGTGGAAAGCAACGCTTTATTTTTAACATCCCAGATTTTCACGGTACGATCGTCACTGCCACTAGCCAGCAGGGCGCCATCATTGCTGAAAGCGACAGCGTTGACCGGCCGGTTGTGACCGCTTAAAGTGGCGAGGTGATTGACGGCTTGAATTTTTCGGTCGGTGCGAGCGGTGAAGGATTGTCCCTGGAAATCTACCCGGACATAAATCAGATGCTGTTCTCCATCACGGGAAAATTGAAAGTAGCCAATCGGCGTTAGAGTTGCGATGCTGGCTTTAAAAGATGGTGCAATGGAAATTGGCATCAGCAGACTGCCCTTCTTTTTATACTGAGGAACTGTGAAGGGAAAGCGCTGAAGGTCGGGACGATATTCGCCCAGCTCAATGCTGACCGGAGCCGGGTAGGCTTTGCTGGTGATTTGCTCCAATTCGCGCTCGATGGCGGCTTGCTGTTCGGCTTTGATTTCGGCAAATCTCTGCTCGATTTCCTGGCGTTTGAGGTCGTTTTGTTTCAGGCGCTCGTCGTATTCCGCGGTGGTCTCGAATTCGCCTCTCGGCTGAATATTTAATTCGAGCAAGAGGACGGAATCTATTTGAGCTTTAATTTTCAGTTCGAGGTTTTGCAAGTCGCTGAGAATGGCTTGAAGGCGCACCTGGGTGGTATTTATGTCGTTTACCTGGGCAGATAATTGATTACTGATTAATAAAATGAGTAATAAAATTAACGGTCGCCGCAAGTTACGCATGACATTTTCCTGGCTAATGTTTTAAAATTGATCATCCTTGCTACTCGTTATTTTTCAATTTGACAGGATGATTTCATTTTTCGGACGATTGCTTCAGAAATTCGTCCAGCACTTGACGGAGCTCCAGAATCGTTTCTCGTGGCATTCCCTCGAGTCGAATTTTCATCGCGTCGGTGGTTTGCAGCAGTTGTTCGTTAGTTTGTTCAAGAGCGTTGATGTTATTTTCGGCCTGGGCGATGTTGGATTTTAAACGCGCGTCGGCTACGGTAAGATCATTAATACCGCCCCAAACAGAATCGAGACTGTCCGCCAATTCTTTCTTAATATCGCTCAGGTCTTTCCGCAATCGGCCTACTATTTCGCGGATTTGAGTGGCAGTCGTATTGACGTCATTAATCGAATTGAGCACGGTCTGAACGTCTTTCTGCTGACTGGCTAAGATGGCTTCCAGTTCCTTGACTTTTTCACGTTCGGCGGCCATAGCTTCGTCAATGACGGTCTGAGTCTTCTGGAGCACTTCCTGGGCGGTTTTGTCAGATAACGCCTGCACTTGCGTATTGACGTAATCCGTCGTAGCGATAGTGGCTTTGGGCGGAGTCGGAATAAAGGTCAGAGATGAGCAACCGGATAGCACCAACAAAGTGATGGTCAGAATTAAAAACGTCTTTTTCATAAAATAACCTCTTTGGAATAAATGTTTTAGAAATACCAATAAACACCGCGCAGTAAAAATTTCCAATGCTTAATAATATCGGTTTTTGGTTTAAATAGCAATCTTTTTTTATTGAAAAATTCGAGCCCACAAAAAATTGTTAACTATTTCTTTGACCCGTTAGATAAATAGTACTAAGTCCAGCGACGAGTAATAAACCGTCTGCCTCATCCCGCCGTTCGGGACAGGACAGGTTGAAGTGGTTTTGTGAAGTTATTTTCATTTGGAAAAACCCACGAATGTCCCGACTGCGGAGCGGGACTCCTCCGGAGCCTGCGGAGAATTCGGGGGCTATTATAATCTTTTTTCCGTTTTCTTTTTTCTCACCCTCATCCTCAACCTTTATTACCACTTCAGGTCATTTGCTTAAAATAGTACTGATCCGATCTACATCTTTCTGGGAAGCAATAACGAAAAGAATGTCACCCTCTTCCAAGACTGTGTGACCTTTGGGCGGAATAATCTGATCGTCTCGAATAATGGCAATAATTAAGGAATCGGCTGGCAAAGCTAAGTCACTGATTTTCAATCCAGCAATCCTAGAATTCTCCGACAACTGAATTTCAAAAACATCAACATCCGTTTTGCGCGTCGTAATCAATTCAATCGAATGCATCGGTTTCGGCCGGGCAGGCAAACACAGATGTAGTTTTGAAGCACCCCAGCCGAGCGTGACTCCTTGCAGTAAACACGATAGAAAAACTGCAAAGAATACCATATTGAAGATCAAATGATTTTCATCTATACCATAGACTGCTGGATAGGTTGCCAAAACAATAGGAACTGCCCCCTTGATACCACCCCACATCAAAAACAATTTTTCCCGCAATTTAAATTTGAATGGCAGAGTACAAATCAAAATAGTCAGCGGGCGGGCAACCAAGATCATTATCGCAGTAATCAATAACCCCTCCCGCCAAACCCCCAACAGGCTCTTGGGAAAAACCAGCACTCCCAGCAGTAAGAAAATCGCTATATTAGAAAAGGTCGAAATCCCCTCGATAAAATGGCCAACACCTTTGTGATAGGCAAAATCGGTATTGCCCAGCCAATATCCGGTAAAAAAGACCGCAATAATACCATTAGCCTGGATAACCTCTGCGCTTCCATATGCCAGCAAGCAGACCGCAATACTCAGTACGTGATAATAGCCGCGATTTTCCACCTTGAGGTGATCGAACAGAAACGCTCCGATTTTACTAATAAGCCAACCTATGGCTACTCCGCCGCCGAATTGCCAGATCAAACTAAGAATAAATAGTCCCACATTCTGGGAATGTCCCGTTATGATTTGAATAAAAACAATCGTCAACATAATAGCCATCGGATCATTAGTGGCAGATTCGACTTCTAGAGTTAAGGAAATACGCTTTTTGATAGCGCGCTGACGCATAATCATAAACACCGCAGCGGTGTCAGTTGAAGAAATAATAGAGCCAATCAGAAATGAATAAAGTAAATCGAGGCCCATAACGAAATGAATTAGAAGTCCTAGAATTGCAGCCGTTAAAGCAATGCCGAAAGTTGCCAGGGTCAAGGCTGGACCAAAAACGGACTCCACTATTTTGCGTCGAGTATGAAAACCACCTTCGAACAGAATGAATATCAAAAATATATTGGCTACCTTTTGAGTCAGAATAGCATTATCAAAATAGATCAGATTGAGCACATCACTGCCGCATAACATACCAATCCCCAGAAATAGTAGAAGTACCGGGACGCCAAATTTGGAGGTTATCTTAGTTGAATAAATCGCAGCAATTAGCAATATGGCAATCAGGAAGTACATAAATTTTCCTTAACCAAAAAGTAAGCATTGAAGAGTCAAAAACCCGCGCAATTTCTTTTCAGCTGTTCTACATAAGCCTTTCGACAAATAAGGTTTTATCCTTAACATTTCTCGCTATTTATTGTTTATTATTACTTTAAACCCATAGATATAATATGCGAATAAATTTTTCACACACGAATATTTTAACATGTTATTAATATTTGATGATATAAAGCATTTCATTATATAAGAAAAATACAATTAAAATCAAAATGAATAGTATCAATTCAAGTTCTATGTGCCATTATACGATTTGTTTAAACACCTAGCAAGGCGGGCTTTAGTAATCGGACGCTTGGATAGTGAAAATAACGGGGTATTTGATTTTATGTCATAGTCGTCGCCATCAACAGATTCTTTAACTGATGAACACAAGTCGTCTAACGCCAACTTAAGTCAATTGCTCTTCTTTAAGCCCCGTAAGGGCAGACTATTACTCCATCTCATGATCTACACAAATAGTTCGTGCTTGTAGGTCGTACCTACGGCGCTTGATTTTGGTTTCAACTCCGTTTTCTACAAAGAGTATCGCCCCTAACGGGGTTGTTTACTTAATCTGGAATTGTTTTAAAACTGTTGTCAAAGCTCCGGCGTTGACACGGAATCGGTCGAGTTCCTAATCGTGTCAATACTATTACGTTGATATGAGATAAATAGTTTAAATAATCCGACTATTGGTCATCGGAATATTTTGCAAATCGCGTTGAAAAAATTCAACTTGCCAAAACCATGTTTAATAATTAAAATAAATGAAAGTTAGCAAGATGATAGATAGAACTAACTTATATGAAATTTATTTGCCGAAGATGATTTACCGCACATTTAGTTGCTTCTTCTCTATGCATCTAAGGTGAAAATGACTCTGTTATTACTTAGTGTCAGCGAGAGAACATTTATACAAAAATATGATTAAAAATGTCTTTATGATGGAAATGAAAGTACTTTAGTAAAATAAATGGGTGTAAATGAAGAATTTCATAATAATTTTTAGTAAATTTTTTTGGTTTAATTTTCCAAAATCTATAAAAGATTTTCTTTTTTACCATCGTAAAGAGATCAATAATTCAAGCAAAATGCTCGATTTTCCCACTACATTCAGATTCGATATTACGAATAAATGTAACGCTAATTGTATTTTTTGTGCTCGTCAATATGATAATAGTAAAAAAAGCATTATGGACCTTGATTTATTTATTTTTGCATTAAAGCAGTACTTTGATTTAGGGGGCAACGACATTTATTTGACTCCGACAATCGGAGAGCCGTTTTTAGATCCATTGCTTTTTAAACGAATTAAGATTATTAAAGATCTTAATCCTGAGGCGAGGATAAGTTTCAATACTAATGGAATATTACTTGAAAACGATGATAATATCAGCAAATTATTTGATTTGGGAGTAAATGGTATCGCAATAAGTACAGCTGGATTTGATTCGAAAATGTTTACCAGAATCTATCGAACGCACGGCTATCTTAACCTGATGAACGGTCTTAAAACTTTGCTAATTGAAAACAAGAAAAGAGGAAATCCAATTAATATTTCTATAGAACTCCGACCTGATATAAATATTTTTCAAGTCTTTAAAAGTGCTGATTTTAAGTATTATGTCGCACCATATTTAAATTTTAGAAAAATCAATTGGACATACCATTATGATAATTGGGGAGCGTCTGTTAAGCAAAGTAACTTATCGGGATATATGCGACTAGCTAAAGAACCAAAACGGAAATTAAAACCATGTAGAATGCTTAATCATTTAGTACTAAAATTAAATGGTGAAATCCATGTTTGCGGATGTCAGATAAATCCTGAAAAACCTGGCGAATTATGTGTAGGTAATATCACACAGCAATCTTTAAAGGAAATCTGGACTGGTGAAAGGATTAACCAAATTAGATTGTCATTTAAAATTGGACATCCGCCTTCGGTTTGTGAAAAATGCCTTGGATACCGTCCATAAAATTATGTAATAAATAGTCAAAACAATCCTTAAAATGGGATTTATAAAAGACTCGAGATTACACTAAAGTCTTACTATGTCTCAATGTGTAATATCAAGAATCACCAGTAATTTACAATTACTCGATAATGCTGTATTACCAGCACAAAAACCATATTTACACGATCTTGGCACTTTTATGATATGGCTAAATCTCCAACTGGCTAAAGTTTAAATGAATTAGGTTTCAGCCTTATTCTTCTTTAGGCCAGGTCAAATATTAAGGTTAATAAACAAAATTTAAATACTTAGGGCGATTTGCTAAACCGCCAAATTGACGTTGGCCGAGTTACCAATAGACCTACAATTTCTTTTCTCAGCCTTAACCTCAACCTTAACCTGCTTCTTACCGCCTTTGAATTCCAGTTTGCGAAGGAGCGATCCCTCGCAATAGCGCCGCGGCGAGTAATCCGCGCACCAGAAAATTAGAAATTGGATAGGGCGCTATTTCGAATAGAAACCAGAGAATTTCAAATACAACCTCAGTTTGCAGAGTCCGCCCAATCCAGTATTTCATATTCCAATTACTACCACCGAAGGGTTTGACGAATTGTATTCCGTACAATCGGCTTAGTTCCGGATGCTGTTCGACGATATAAGGCACAACTTGTTGGCCAAATTGCTCAACGATTTTCAGCACTTGCTGAAAGGGACGGTAATGGTGATGCGTTACTCTAATTTCTGGGTCGAAGAATAACCCGTTTGGATATTTCTGCCAGAGCCGGTAAGCCAGCTCGGTATCTTCGCCACCATACTGCCGGATTTCGGC
>Ga0116145_1001286_pt1 | contig 25667 bp, 24 predicted proteins | sample AD_JPNHG1_MetaG_FD_89747 | JGI IMG/M metagenome (GOLD analysis project Ga0116145, IMG submission 89747) | Active sludge microbial communities of municipal wastewater-treating anaerobic digesters from Japan - AD_JPNHG1_MetaG | ecosystem: Engineered > Bioreactor > Anaerobic > Digestate | place... | reverse complement strand
GGGGCTGAACCTCATAACTAAAATTGTAGCATTTTATTCAGGTGCTGACAACGGCTCAGCGGTGGCTTTTCACCTATGCACTTTTGGAGCCCTTTTTCTGCTTTTCTATTTTACCATAAACACTTAACTATGTACAAGCTGTTGTACTCGTCAAGTACGGTAAACGTAAAGTTACCCTCAACTGTCTCAGCCATATACCGCAGAGAATCGAAGTCTAGCTTCTGCTGTGCTTCAATAAGCTGACAGGCTGCGTAGCTGTCAGTCTCGATATGAGTATCAGGAATAAGCTTGTCCTTCCTCAGCTCCTTATCATTCCATAAGACACCATTATGGGCGAAAGCGAATGAAGTATCCCCGGCAAGACCGGGGAACGGATGATTGTTGTAGTTATGCTTGCCGTCTCCCTGAGTTGTCATACGAGTATGTCCCATGACCACTCTTGTTCCTTCAGGAGGATTAAAATGAAGCTTATGTGCGGGTTTAGGGCGCTTGTAGATAACGACCTCACCGTTACGAACATAGCTTATACCAGCTGCGTCAGTTCCTCTCTCTTCTGCGGCGTTCGCAAGCGCCTGGGTTAGTTTTCTCAACATTCTGTGGGGCATAATGCCCTGATAATCTAAAAATCCAAAAAGGCTACACATATCTTAATCCTCCTTATCATCATCGCAACCGATTCCATCAACAGCACCGCCTGCGATCAGTATCGTTGCTATCGTACCAACAACCTTTAAAACGTCTTTTATGTCGTTTTCAGTGTCTTCATCAATATCGAAAATGTCCGAAAGTAATCCCATTTACATATCCTCCTGTGTTTCAATATCTTCATTGATGTAAAGTTTTCTCTCCTTGAGATAAGTGATGAGCTCAGGCTCCTTGATGATGCTGACGAATTCTGACCACGACAGCTTATGCAGACCGTCCTCACTATAGTTCAGCGCAACGTCGATTATCGCATTGACCAGCTCCAGCGTCGCTATGAAGGTATTCAGCTTCAGTGTTCCTCTGAACAGGCGAAACTCTATCGTTGCGTAATTACATAAATTTACCGCAGCATAGCGTCCTTGGCACCCCTTTTTAGCTTTGTCAAGGATCGCCCTGGCAGAGTTCTCATAACCATAGCGTGAAGCCCAGCGATTCATGGCGTACTCACTCCTGCGACTGAACTTCAACAGCTCGTTCCAGTGATGCTCAACGAAATAAAGGATTCTGCTGATAACATCGTCCTGAGTATCTCTATCTTCACCGAAGCAGTCTCTGTTGACGTGTATATGCAAGCCACAGGTACTTGTCTGGTGGCTGCGATATCCCAGTGATATAGCCTTTTTCATTATCTCTTCCCAACAGTAGTTCTTATGATAATCAAGGCTCATGGGATGCGTTACCAGCTCCATACCATCGTCAAGCGAACCATCGCCTTTGATGTAGATGTGCTCGTTTTCCTTATTGGCGATAGAGAGTATTTCATCAGCGTTATCGCTGTCCTTTCCTGCACCGTCAATCTCCAGCTCAATTCCAAAATATCGCTTAGAATCACCATAGAATATGGGTTCAGGCTTGTAGCCGTAGTCGTGAATGCTACGGTTTCTGTCAACTTCGTCATTGTAACATTCCGAGCAGTAGTCATAGCCGTCAAGGTGATACGCATCATCCTCGTGAAGCAGAGCATCACAACATGAGCAGCGTGTATAGTGATTTTCGTAACAGTGACGGCACAATGTCGTGTATTCGTCGCCATAGCTATCCTCACTCCAGATAACCTCTCCACATCTCTCGCAGGTTGTAGTATGCCGCTCGTAGCAGTCGGTACACACGATTTCACCATTGACCTCCTCATAGTCTTCGTCTTCTCCTATGAGTGCTCCGCAGTGCGAGCAATACAGTACATTTTCATTAGTCTTTTCCATTTTGATTAACCTCCGTAAATAGTAGAACCAGCCCCCGAAGGGGCTGGCATTAGTTTTAATATTCGTTTGCAAGCAACATAGTGCTGTGGTCGCCGTCATCGATGATATACAGCTTTTCCTTGATAGGTGCATCTGATGGTATCATATACACCTGTCGATATTCAGGTTCTTCTGAACTGTGGGTTATAGACTGCATATAACCCAATGGACTAAGCTCAAATACCTGCAAATAGTCTTTGGGAGCAGGCATTCGTTCAACGCACTCCCACAAGAACAGTTGCTGTTCTATTGGGATTGTGCTGTCTACTCCGCAGGTCAGATATCGGCTGTTGTCGAACATTTCTCGTTCCTCCTTTCTGAATTTGATTACCACGAACATGGTATCAATATAATCATATATATACGGAAAGGACAAATAATAGGAATTGGCTACAAATGAAGAAAAAATTCAATTGAATTATGAAATAATTATTATTTCATAATAATTATATATATTTACAAAATCAAAATAATAGGAATTCTATCTTGACATTGTATTTCAATCCTTAGTATAATAAGAAAAATACTGATTCCAAGCTCTACCGCCCCATTACGGGGCGGCGTGAGAATAAAAAAGCAGCTGTACCGATATGATACAGCTGAGAGAATAAGGAGAATTATGATTATAAACACAGGAATGCGGACTGATATTCCCGCATTTTACTCTGAATGGTTCATGAACAGAATACGCGAAGGCTACGTACTTGTGCGGAATCCATATCGTCAGGACTGGATAACGCGATATGAGCTCGATCCTGAAGTAGTGGACTGTATAGCCTTCTGTACTAAGAATCCTGCTCCGATGCTGAAGTATATTGACGAGCTGAAACAGTTTCATCAATACTGGTTCGTGACAATTACTCCCTACGGAAAGGACATTGAACCGAGTGTTCCACCGAAGGAGCAGGTCATGCAGAACTTTATTACTCTCTCAAAAGCGATAGGCGTCAATTGTATCGGCTGGAGGTATGATCCGATATTCATTGACAGCGCCTACACACTCGAATGTCACTTATCTGACTTTGAGACTATGTGCAAAAATCTTTCAGGTTATACAAAAGTATGTGTTATCAGCTTTATTGATATCTACGAGAAGGTCACTCGTAACTTCCCACAGGCAAAAACAGTAACTCCACAGGAGCGTATCGCCATTGGTAAGGCTTTCGCAGAAATCGGAAAGCGTTACGGTATAACGATAAAAGCCTGTGCTGAGGGAAATGACCTTGCTCCATACGGCGTAGACTGTAACGGCTGTATGACTCAGGAAACATATGAGGCTGCTATTGGCAATTCTCTTGATATCCCAAAGAAGAAGTCTCAGCGAGCGGAATGCAGCTGCATTCTCGGTACTGATATCGGAGCTTATGATACCTGCGCTCACTTCTGTCGCTATTGCTACGCCAATACAAACAGAGAGAACGTAAGACGGAATATTCGACTGCATGATCCAAATTCCCCGTTTCTTGTCGGAACGCTCAATGAAGGCGAGACTATCCATCCTGCGGAGCAGATCAGCTGGATCAATAATCAGCTTTCGTTTTTCTGAATATGCTTCTATCCTCTCGTTTTCGGGAGGATATTTTTGTCAACAAATTTGTACTATGTAGTAAGAATGTATGACAAATGCACTTTATTACCTGCAAATATTATATTCAATATATTCTAGATATTCTCTAGTATATTATATATTAAATATATTATATATAATATACACACGCATACGCACACGTACGTACACACACGCACCTACATGCACACGTACACGTACACATGCGCGTATATAGAGCATATACAACGATACCAGAATCTTTGGATATGTTGAGGTTGTTGGGTACTGATGATCCGAGACATCTGAACCATTTGTCATCATTCTTGAATCTGAATTAACTGGAGGTTATAACTCATGAAAACTGGTACAAGTCCCAAGACACTGAGAATTCCAAACGATACGATAGCTGATATCGAAGAAACGGCTAAGACTAAGAAAACTTCATTCTCGAAAGAAGCTAATCGCAGATTAAAGGGCAGAAACGATGATACGAACTATCCGTTGTTTCTGGCTAAGACACAAACGATCATAAACTTATGCTGGGAAGGCGTAAGAACCGGAAGCGAAGAACCAATCAGAAAAGCTCAGGAGGAGGAAAGAAAGTTATGGACAAAGATTATGACATCCTCAAAGTAATCTGGCACGCAGATGGCGGTGAAGATTATGCTAAAAACGCCACAAAATACCCCTCAAACGAAACCTGCGTTGGACTGAAAGGATACGGCGTGGATTGTTATGATCCGGCAACAGCAAAGGAACAGTTTGAGGCTTATGCCAAATATCATGGAAATGACGGTAAGAATCAGTTTATTCAATTCATGATGTCTTTCCTGAAAGAGACCGCGCCTGATGCTGAAACGTCAATGGAGATAATCGATCAGGTTCTGGACCCGCTCAAAGAAGAACATCCGATTCTGATAGGAAATCACAAAAAGCACAGAGAAAAGTCCGAGTATCATGGACACGGTTTTGTGGGTACAACAAACCTCGAAACTGGAAAGATGCTTCATCCCACTAACAAACTCAACTACGCTATGGCTCAGAGAATGGCTGATATAATCCAGAAGCCGGTTGAACTCGTGATTGAGAAAAAGAACAAGAAAAAAGAATTTGAAACGAACGATACTCCAACTGAGGCGAATACGTCCAATGCTCAGGAGAATATGACTCGAGGTGAAGAAGAGAATTCACAGAACAGTGACAACAAAAAGAAGAAAAATGAAGACTTCACCAGAATCTTCTATCCGCATAACACTCCCAAAGATTAAACATACCGATACATTAACTGAATATTTCCCAATAAAAAACAACGAGAACAGCTCCAAAGATAATATTTCTTACCCGGCCTTTGCGCCGGGTTGCTGTTCTCTAACTATGCTATAATAATCCATATCAACAACTTTTCAGAAACTCTTGACACTATCGCTGTGATATGATATTATACTCGTATGCTACTAAGTATTAATTCACTAAAGTTCAAGAATGATGTGAACTGAAACGAGGCAAATATGCTGATAATAAAATCTGCAAACTTCGAAGATATTGATAAGGAATGGCTCTTTCAACGCGATATTCCTGTAGATGAGAACGGTTTTCTCAACGACTATAACGGTATAAGCCGTGAAGATTTTGATAATGCTCTTGAAACGATGATTGCTCAATCAAAGGGTGAAAAGCTGCCGGAAGGATATGTTCCGCAGACAGTATACTATCTCTGGGATGATGATAATATCGTTGGCACATTTCACTTCCGCCATTATCTATGCCAGTCGCTTATTGAGGGCTCAGGTCACATCGGCTACTACATAGCTCCTGAATATCGCGGTAAAGGCTATGCTTCTCAGGGACTTAAACTCCTCATCGATGAGATAAGAGACGATGTTCAGGAAGATGAGATATATCTGCGTGTAAACAGAGATAATCCAGCTTCTCTCAGAGTTATGCTGAATAATGTCGGATATATCCATCATCAAGACGATACGAAGTATTATGTCAGAATCAAGATATAGGATTCTTTCATCGAATAATTATCAGGAGAAACAAATGAAACAATACATCGTTGACGCTTTCACGGATAAAATATTCTCGGGTAATCCCGCTGCTGTATGCGTACTTGACAACTTCCCAAGTGAAGATATCATGCAGAATATCGCTTCAGAGAATAATCTGTCTGAAACCGCGTTTGTTGTAAAAGAGAACGACCGTTATCATATCCGCTGGTTCACTCCCAAGAGTGAGATAGACTTCTGCGGTCACGCTACTCTGGCTACTGCTTACGTTCTCTTCAATTTCTATGCTCAGGATACGGATACTATCAACTTCTACGGCCAGATCGGTGAATTTACCGTTCATAAGAGCGATGAGCTGATAAGAATGGAGTTTCCTGCTTATAAGCTGGAGCATATCGAGATTACAGATATGATGATCGAAGCTCTTGGTACTATACCTCTTGCAGCATACAAAGACCGCGATATACTGTTCGTTCTTCGTGATGAAGACGAAGTTCGGGATATACAACCGGATATGGAGCTTATTTCCAAACTGGACGGAGCTTGTGTTGCGGTTACTGCCAAAGGTCGTGACAATGACTGCGTTTCGCGTGTATTTGCTCCAAGATACGGTATGAACGAGGATTCGGTCACTGGTTCAACTCACTGCATGATCGCTCCATATTGGAGCAGGAGGCTGAACAAAACTAACATAACCGCTTTTCAGGCTTCTACTCGTACCGGTATCCTGTACTGTGAGTGTGCCGATGATAAGGTCATTATCTCCGGTAAAGCCGTACTCTTCTCAATAAATGACATTGTTGCTTTGTGAAATATCGGTGCCGCCTTTATGGCGGCGCTTTCTTTTAGATCATGAAATGTGAGAATTTATATACGAAAATATTAAGCCACTCACATGATAGCGGCATCACAAAACAATTTGAATATTCAGTATAACAACAATAATCAGACATATAGAATGCTGATAATAATCTGCTAATTAAAAACGGATAATTCAAAGTGTTCTTCATCCTGTATCTTTGCGGAATTTCAATTGTTGAAATAACAATACCGTTTTCAATCTTATTGACAAACAACAAGTGTTTATGCTATAATTATTATGAGTAAATGTGTGTTTTATATGATTTCACTTATAAGAGGTAGTCATTATGGATAAAATAGATGCCCTAAAACAACTTGTCAAGCGTTTCGATGATAATTATAGGGCTTACAAGAAGGATACATATAATGAACACTCCTGCCGAGATGAGTTCATCAATCCGTTTCTCGAAATCCTCGGCTGGGACGTTGCCAACAAAAAAGGCTTAGCTCCGCAGTATAGAGAAGTAATTGCCGAATATCATGCAAGTTCAAGTGATCGTCCCGATTATTCTCTTACACTGAGAGGCGTATCCAAGTTCTTTGTTGAAGCCAAGAAGCCTCATGTTGATATTAGTAAAGACCCTTCTCCTGCTGTTCAGGCAAGGAAGTATGGCTGGAACGCAAAGCATAAGATAGCTGTTCTCACGAACTTTGAGTATTTCATCATCTACGATACTACCACTGTACCGAATGATAATGATAAATGCTCTGTTTCACGCTACCGCATCTATAAGTACACCGAATATGTTGAGAAGCTCGATGAGATAACCAAACTTGTATCGAGAGATTCTGTTTACAGTGGTGAGTTTGACAAGTATTTTAGTGAGACATTTGCAGGCGCAGGAAGTCAGAAACAGCAGGTAGATGTAGTATTCTTAAAGCAGATAAATGATTGGCGTATCGCATTAAGTAATGAACTGTATGCCAAAGGCGGACGTTATACCTCTCTTGATGTTTTGAATGATGTTGTTCAGGAATTTATCAACCAGATTGTATTTATCAGAATATGCGAGGACAAGAACCTTCCTCTCTATCACAAGCTGAAAGATACAATTACTGATCCTGCAACACTCCAAAAAGAATTGGAAGCTCTCTTCCGTGATGCAGATAAAAGATACAACTCCGGTATGTTCTCCGGTGATTATATCATTTTTGACCTCAACAACAGTGTTATCGCAGATATGATAAGAGGATTGTATTATCCCCAGAGTCCATATTTGTTCAGCATTATTGAACCTAATATGCTCGGTAAGATATACGAGATGTTCCTGACAGAGCAGCTCACTATACTTGATAATGGTATAATAGGGCTGGCTCAGAAAAAAGACTGCCTTAATCGTTCTGTTGTTACCACTCCTACCGAAATCGTAAAGTATATGGTAGAGAAAACGCTCTCTCGCCTTTGTGACGGCAAAACGCCTGACGAAATATGTGAGCTTAACATTGCTGACATTGCTTGCGGCTCAGGAGTATTTCTTGAAGAAGTATTCCAGTATTTGCAGTCTTATTGTGTAGAGTGGTACCTTGAAAATGATAAGTCGCACCTGATAGAGATAGATAACGGCGGATATAAGCTCCATCTTGAAGAAAAGAAGAAGCTTCTTTGCTCCTGCATATACGGCGTTGACATTGATATTCACGCCGTTGAGGTAGCTAAGTTCTCTCTGCTTATAAAGCTGATAGAGAATGAAACTGCTCCATCTGTTAAGGCAGTTACCCCTATATTGCCTGATCTCAGCACTAATATCCTTCACGGTAATTCCTTAGTCAGTGATGTGGAACTGAAAGGGATAAAATGCACAGATGAACAGCTTGTTGAGATAGTACCGCTTAATTGGGACGAACTTTCTGTAAGCAGCTTCGATGCAATTGTGGGTAATCCGCCTTATGTCACCACCGAGGATATTCATTCTCTTATTCCTGCACCTGAATTTGATATTTATAAGAAGAAATACAAGACTGCTCATAAGCAGTTCGATAAATACTTCATCTTCCTCGAAAGGGCTTTGCAGAAAGTAAAAGAAGACGGATATGTTTGCTACATAGTGCCGAACAAGTTCTTCAAGATAGGCGCAGGTGCAAAACTCCGTGATTATATTGCTAAAGCAAAATATCTTGTCAGCTTAGACGATTTTGGTGCAGCACAGTTATTTGAAGATAAGACAATATACAGTTCTATTATACTGATGCAGAAAAAGGCTCAGGATAACTTCAAATACACAAATGTTGATTCAGCCAATAATTTGTGGCTCGGTAAGCCAACAGACAGCATAGAGCTGAACAGCTCTCTTCTTGATGAACTGCCGTGGAAGCTCACATCTGACTTTGAATTTCTGGAAATACTCAAAAAGATCGAGCTTGTATCTGCTCCGCTTGATCGCTTTGCAGAAATCTTCAATGGAATCCAAACAAGTGCTGAGAGACCGCAGCCTATCTATTGGTTCGCAGGTGAAGAAATAATCAGCGAAGATGATGCTACTATAACGGTCAAAAAAGAAGGCAAGGTTTATTCTATTGAAAAGAAGATACTTAAACCTTACTTCAAACCTACGAAAAAAGCCGAAAAGGGACTTACAACGTATAACAGTCTATCAACCGATAAAAAGATCATCTTCCCGTATGACAGTGAAGGACATCTGATTCCTATTGAAACGATGAAGGCTGATTATCCCGGAACATACGCTTATCTCTTAGATTATTATGATAGATTAGTGCCCAAGTGTGTATCAAAGGAAGGAATAAGAGATGTTCCCAATGCCACAGCCGATACTTGGTATCAGTACGGCAGAACACAGGCATTAACAGCATTTATTGATACACCAAAGCTAATAGTTAAGGTCATGGCAAAAGATAATCCTATGTATGCTATGGATAAAACTGATATGCTTATTGCATCCGGTGGAACGGCAGGATACTGTGCTGTTGCTAAGAAAGCTGATAGCTGTTATGGTCTTGAATATATACAGGCTTGGCTTGCCAATTCCTACACTGAGAAGATTTTTAATATCGTCGGCAGTGATTTTGAAGGTGGCTTCATTTCAAGAGGAACATTTGTATTGTCATCACTTCCGTTCGTAATGCTGAACTTTGATGATCCGAAACAAAAGGCATTATACGACCGAGTAGTTGAAGCAACCCGTGAAGTGTATACTATCAACGATAAATTTGCAGAAAAGCCTGCAAAGCAAGTTGAAACTACTCTTATACGCAAGAAAGCTGCTCTGATCAAGGAGATAGATGAACTTATTTCCCGTGTTTACAGATTAGAGTTTTAAAGAAGGTAATTATTATGAGACTCAAAAAGGATAGTTCCGAACAGAAATTAAGAGGAGCATACTATACACCATTGCAGCTTGCCAATGCAATGGTGAGCCTTGTTGCGTCCCAAAACATCACCAATGTATTAGAACCGAGCTGCGGAGACGGAGTATTTCTTGACAGCCTTGCAGCCCTGAACCTTATCAATGACATTCCAAATATCACTGCTGTTGAGATAGAGCCTGACGAAGCAGAAAAAGTCGGCAATAACTATAAAGGCAATACCAATGTTCATATCCTGAATGAAGATTTCTTGGACTTTTATCAGCGAATATACGGAAAAGAGAACTATGACTTGATTCTTGGTAATCCTCCCTACATTCGTTATCAGTATCTCACCGAGGAACAGCGTGAAATACAGTCGAGCATACTCACCTCTCACGGAATGAAGTCCAATAAGCTGATAAATGCGTGGGTGGCTTTCCTTGTCGCTTGTGTTCAATTGCTTTCTGAGAACGGAAAAATTGCATTTGTCATTCCTGCAGAGATACTTCAAGTAGTATATGCCGAAGATCTGCGACTTTTTCTATCAAATCAGCTTTCAAAAATCACATTGTTGACATTTGAGCAGCTCGTTTTCCCTGATATAGAACAGGAAATCCTTGTTTTCATCGGTGAAAAAGGCAAGGAAGAAAAAGGCATCCGCATAATAGAACTAAACAATCTCGAAGATTTCAAGAGACTCGACCTTAATTCTAATGGCTTTCAGAAATTAAAGCACGTTAAGGAAAAGTGGACAAAGTACTTTGTGTCAGCAGAAGAAATAAAAGTGATTCAGTCCATTCGTGACGATAAGCAATTCACAAAATTCTCCGATTTAGCACTTATTAACGTAGGTATCACTACCGGAAACAATACATACTTTTCTGTAGATAAGGAAACATCTGAAAAATATAACCTTTTTTCTGTAACGCTTCCGCTTATTGGCAGAAGCTCTCACGCACATGGTATTTATTTTACAGATAGTGATTGGCAGGAGAACATTCAGGATAATAAGCGAGCTATGCTCATAAGCTTCCCTGACACACCGTATGAAACATATCCTGCAAAACATAAGGAATACATCGAACTTGGAGAGAAAAACGAAGAAAATAAGGGCTATAAGTGTTCTATCCGTGATAGGTGGTATATCGTTCCTTCGGTATGGATACCTGATGCTTTCTTTCTCAGAAGAAATAACCTCTATCCTAAGTTTGTACTGAACCGATGCAATGCAGTATCAACGGATACAATGCACCGCATAAAGTTCATTGAGGGAGTAAATGCTGAAAATGTCCTTCTGTCATACTATAACAGCATTTCCTTTGCATTCACAGAAATATGCGGCAGAAGCTATGGCGGTGGTGTGCTTGAAATTCTCCCTGGAGAAGTGGGAAATATAATGCTGCCAGTGGTTAATGATATTGATGAAACCCTGAAAAAAGAGCTTTTAGAGCAAATTGATACTATCGTCCGCAATGATGAAGATATAGAAGCAGCTCTCGATCTTGTAGATCAGAGACTCCTTGTTGAAGTATTGGGCGTTGATAAGAATATCTGTATTTCCTGTCGTCAGATTTGGAAGAAGATGCAGAAAAGAAGGCTTGGAAGAGGAGAGTAATTAGTCTATATAAAATAGTGAAGATTTTTTAGGAGCTTTGAATTCTGTATATATTTATATTTTTTAAGTTAAATGCACATTGACCGCCCTTCAAGGGCGGTTTCTTGTTTCTACCTTTACTTTCCCGAGTAGTTATGCTATAATAAGGGCAACTACAGTTGGAGGTGTCAGCCGTGTGTACCTGGTTCTATGCTGATTATAAGTCGCTCGAAAACTATATCGCCAGAGCACAGAAGTCACCTCTGGCGAATGAGATCATGTTGACGATGTCCCGCAGCGTAGCTATGATCGGCGACATCAGGCCGACCGATGTTGCTGCTGTAATAGCTTCAGGCCGAAGCGGTAACATGGGTGTTTTTCCGATGGTATGGGGATTTACCAACGAAGCTTCCACCAAGCCTATCATCAACTGCCGTATCGAGACAGCCGACCAAAAGAACCTATGGCGAGAGTCATGGCATACCCGCCGATGTGTGATACCTGCTTCCTGGTACTATGAGTGGGGCGTTCTCCCTACTGACGAAGGATACAACAGTCGCCAGCAGCGTGATAAAAAAAGACCCGCTTTATAATTCAACCGACAGGAGCTGAGATCACTTTTCTCGCAGGATTGTACCGGTATGAGGAACATAACGGAAAGCAGATTCCTATGTTCTCAGTCATCACCAGAGAGGCAGTAGACCCCGTCAGGAACATCCACGACCGGATGCCACTGATGTTGAAACAAGAAGATGTTCGTGAGTGGGTACGTCCTAACGTAAGCCCCAACGGTATCGCTGAGAGAGCGTTAACTGATGTTTTTATGAAAGCTGCATCAGTATAATTTAAGTAGATAAATGTGTTTAAGTATGTCCCCGCGAGAGCGGGGATCCATATACTTGTAATTATAAAAAATGAAAAATACCAAGCCAATTACGTTTTTTGAAAAAAATGAAATTCAAAAATTCTCAAAAAGAAGTGCTTTTTGAGAAAAACGCAATATGATTTTTCTGAAAAAACGTAATTGCAATGAAAAAATGTTATTTATGATCCGAACGATAGATGATGTATCATTTCGAGGAGAGTGTACTATGGGACAATATGTGAACTTAAAAGATTACTTTCAGAATGAGCATATCAAGTTGATCCAGGATGCTATTTCTGATTACCTGAAGGATGATGAGCAGATAACTGTTCCTGTTATTCGCTCTCTTGCATGTACTTACGACGATGCAGATTATAACGCCGAATTTGACCTGGGAGTATCTGTGAAGACTGTTGGTGTTGCTGAGACTGCTGATCTCAACTTCATTGTTACAATAAGAGGCAATCTCGAACAGAGATTCAGGGATATTCATGTTAAAGATGTAAGAAGAGTCGCCAGCAATAAGTTCCAAGAGGATAATATTCTGAGTCAGTTTATTCTCCCGAGTATCCCTAAAGATAGGATCGAAGATATTGGAAACGATCTTTATGGATTCTGTGCGAACAACGGCTTATTTGAAAACTATAAAATTTATATACAGAAACTTGTCTCCGATGGAATGATTTACTTCGCCCCCCCTTCCGAACAACTGCCTAGGCCGGGTTATTCTCTCCGAGACTGATGTTGAAATCGTAAAGAATGTTCAAACAGCGTATGGTCTGAAGCCAAAAGAATGTTCCGTACTCGCTGCTCATGGCACCATTCTTCTTAACTATAATAAGTATGCAATAGAGATGGACGGCAGACTGCGTGTAACTGTTGCTCACGAATTGGTACATACACTGTTCCATGACAGATTCTTGAAATTGCTCCAGCTGTTGGGTGAAGAAAAAGTTGATCTACATTCTTCAACTGAGAATCTTGCTCTCGATGAAAATATGACCGATATACAAAAAGCACTCTGTATAGCTGAGTGGCAAGCAGATGTCCTTGCTATGAGGCTTACTATTCCTGGTTGTACCATTGATGATGCTTTAAACGCAGCTGCCTGCTACGTTAAAAATAATTATAAAATAGCAAATCGTGGAGATCGAAACCAAGCATGCGTAAAAGTTGTTTCAGAAATATATGGTGTATCCTGCTATGTAGCAAAAGAACGTATGCGCCAACTTGGTTTCGATTTTGTTGATGGTACTATTATTGAGCGTGACGGTAAGCATATGCCTCCATTCATCTTTCCTCAAAATACGCTAAAAGACGACGAGACCTTCGTCATAGACAGCAAGAATTACGAGAGGCTACTACGGGAGAACAAGGATTTTGCTGAGCTTTTAGAGAAAAGATATTTTGTATATACAGGATATGTTGTATGCTATAATCATCCGAAATATATTAAACATAAAATTTCACATGGCATCATAGAATATGTTTTATCAGATTATGCCCGAGAGCATGCTGATGAGTGTTGCTATAAGTTTAAGTATACCTATACTTCTAACCATAATAGCTTTGCAGAGTATACCATTAGTCAGTATTTATGTAAATTAGATGATCTAAAACTGACGATAACTACTGATGCCGATGATAAAGATGTCTCTTTAAATGCAAAACAATTAAAAATGATTCTTGATAAAATAAAAGAAGATGAGGAAAAAGCAAATAATACAAAAGCAAGAATGCATCTTGCAGGCGTACGTACATTTTCCGATGCTATTAAATATCATAAAAAACAAATCAAAGGACTTACATATCCGAAAATAGAAAAAAGATATGGTATACCTGTTGATACACTAAAAGCCTATGCTGCATCGGAGAATTCCACAAAGCACAGAAATCCCAAATTACAAAATATGATGCTCTTATGCCATGCGTTTCATTTACCACATGATACTGCAATTGATTTTTTAAAAAAAGCTAAAACTCCTTTGGATAAAAACAATGCTTTGCATATGCTATATGATGACCTGCTTCGGATTACTGATGAACCTATCGATACTTGGAATAAATATTTAACTGAAAATGGCAGAGAGCCATTAAAAGCAGTTGCAGAAGAAACTGACGAAAAATAAATTTATTTTTTAACTTCTAAAAAGGGTACGGTTATGTACCCTTTTTTTGTTTATATATGCCTATAATTCGTCATTCTATTTGAAAGGATCAAAATAGTATCACGATATATCGCAAAAAACTCCACGCAAAAAAGGGTACAATTTCTCCGGCTGACATATGAAAAAAACATGATATACTTCATTCAAACGATTGTGAATATGAAAGGAGTATAATAATGAGCCATTTGATTGAAACTAAAACTGCGGCGGAGCTATTATCAACGGTCTATGCACCCAATGAGATGCTTGTTGATGGTCTTATTCCGCAAGGGATATGCATTTTGGCAGGACCACAAAAAGTTGGAAAGTCATTTCTGGCGCTTGATATCAGTATAAGCGTGGCTTCAGGTCAACCAGTACTTGGTCGTGAGACAGCTCAGGGTGAGTGTTTATATCTTGCTCTGGAGGATACATACAGACGGTTGCAAAGCAGGTTGCTCAAGATGGATGTGGAAGCTTCGGATTCACTCCATTTTGCAATTGTATCTGATAAAATCTGTGGTGGCCTTGAGTCACAGATTGAGGAATTCAGCACCCAGCACCCGAACCTGAGGCTTGTGGTGATCGATGTATTCCAGCTTGCGCGTAAAAACGCAACCGCAAATTACAGCGCTGAATATAGCGAACTATCAGGATTGAGAGATCTTGCAAACAATCTGGGAATCTGCATAATGTTAGTTATGCATATGCGTAAAAGCCGAGATCGTGACCCGCTTAACAATATCTACGGTGGCGGTGGGTTTGTCGCAAGTGCAGACGCGATTCTTATGTTAACAGAGGAACGCCGAGGTTCTAGAAAGGGCACTCTATTATGCACTGGCAGAGAAATCTCTAGCACTGAACTAGCAGTTCATTTTGATAAGGAGATTATGCGTTGGTGTGTTATTAAGGACCCAACTGAGTCCAATAACGGCGAGAACAAGACTCTTGCCGCTGTATACATCTACATTCAGAAGAAAAAACACTTCGAAGGTTCGGCTACAGAATTGATCAACGAGCTGAAATCGGTAACAAGCGACGTATTTTATCCGAACCGGATCACGCGCGACCTCTTAGAGCAAGGTCATCAGCTGGTATACTACGGTATCTTATTTGCCGTAAAACGCAATCATCAGGGTCGGATTATCATCCTTCATTACATAAAGGATGATAACAAGGATGAAGCTACCGTCACAAGGGCATTGTTAGCTCGCTAAATCCGCTGTATATCGTTATTTTCCTCCGTGACAGTAACGAAAAAGTCACTGTCACGGGTGCTTACAAAACGTATATACTGTCACCCCAACTATAGATATTGTTAATCTTAAAATTATTAAAGGAGAATTATTATGGGATATGAGTTACCAGACAAAATTCAAAATCGTATAAAGGAAAACTTCTATGACTATCTCGATGCTTGTGATACCATAAGGGATATTGAAGTTGAAATTGAAGTGCAAAAGAAACAGAATGTAACCGAAGAGATTGCAGGAATGATGCCGGCGATAAAGGAAGATGCACACACTGACGCTGTTAAGCAAGTCAGAGCTGAATACAGGTTGGCAGACGGCAGAAGAATATATGGCTTGTCAACATTGAATAGTGAAAGCAAAATCAAAAATGGACTTGAAATCTCTCCGAACAGTTTTATCCCTGATAGGGCGCTAAACGATCCCGTCGGTGAAGATACGAGGCTATATTTCGATGACCAAAACGATAAATGGTTAGTGCGGGAGAAAAACGGCTTACCGAAGTTGATTTCTCGTTTCGTTGTTGTCGGCTGCCTGATAGTTAATGCCAGCGGTCCTGGAAAGTGCCAAGCTTTTGTTGTGTTTTTGAAAGGTCGTGCTGACCCATTGATTTTTTGGGACGGCGTTATAGAGGCTTCCGAGCTTCGCAGACAGACTCAGTTTCATCAAAGAGGATTAAGCTATACACGAAAAGACCTGTACCATGAGTCTTTTCTTCGTGCATTGAGAATGTGCAAGGCAGTTTACTTCCTTACACTACCGAAACACGCAGGCTGGAACTGGACTCCAGAAGGTTCAAGGATTTTTGTTGATTCAGCAATGATGAGACCTGAATTCGAGGACTTGTTCTTGAAGGAAGATACAAGGGAAAATAAGTGCAATAAAATGCACAATGTCTTCTGCGATATCTCTTTAAAATCAACGGAGCGCAAGTTCGATGCTGTTGTGGCAGACTATCACAGCCTGCTCCCGGATACCCTACCTATTATAATAGGTACAGTTATATCAGCAATGAGTCGACTTCTTCCTCAATATAAGGAAGAAGGGCTTGTACAGGACAGACTGTTGGTAATGGAGACATCAGATGATGATACTGCAAAAGCTATAATAGCGGTGATGCAAAACAGAAATCATAGATCGACAGAAGCTCTCTTTTCCTCGATGCGCATGCCCTATATCGAGGAGGAGATAACGCACTATGTCGACTGTGTGGTTATTATGCGTCATTCCTGCACTATATGCTCAATGCATGATCGTAATAAGGTAATAAAGTATTTATACGAGCTGCTTCAAAATGGATATGCTGATGACGACCTCAGAAGGTTACTTCCTGTCTTGTTGATAGATAATGCAGGAACCATACCAGAGGAGTTCCAGATACATCAGCTATCTGTTGCTGATAGGCTCAAGGTCGATAGCATTGAACAGGTTCAAAGAGTGATGGGTGAACTCGACTATTATGTTGTGAAGCTTGCGGAACAGAACCCTGATGCGGTTAAGCAACGTATAAAAGCTGCGGTAACGACCGGTAAAGAGATTGTTTCCACACTTCCGAGGAGAAGTCAAAGCAGTTCGGCGGTAATGCTCCTATCTACTGCAATTATGCTGAAAAAAGGCGGCGTTCTAACAGATGCTGCCGTTCAAGGAGTTCAAGATTGGCTTCGGACAGAAGCAAAGTCGAGATCAACGATGACCGATGCTATCTGCCGCGATTTCAAGTCGGCAGTAAGCAGTGCTATCCTTAACGGAGAACTTAAGATAGCAAAGCAATTCGGTCCTCCGTTTTATTCTGATGATGGTCATACTGCATTTATCGCGGAGAATGATAGATCTATCAACATGAATGAGGACGTTGTGAAAAACGTCATTATATCAAAATTAAATACAAGGAGTGTTGTAAAGATGAATAAACATATTAACGAAAAAGGACTGCTCAAGGGCAAGCACGGCAACAAGCGCAAGCTCAAGGTCGCATACGATGCTGGAGTTCTTGAGGATACTGATGTGTTCTCGTACTCGAGATCTGTATTGAGCGCAGAGGCGAGAGCATATGTCAATGATATCATTGATAATGAGTACTGGTTCAGTGTTGGAGAATACCCTGACGGATTCGTACCTGTACTGTATAACGCAGACGGTACAAGAGCCGCGGGATATATGTTCAATCCAGACATGGATGATAACCTCCATGAGGTATACTTCGGAGCAACTCGCTCCGGAAAGACCTTTGCTTTAGTCAACAGAGCGGTTGAGAAAGTCGTAGTTGAGGGTGCAGATGTCGTTCTCATATTTGACCAGACTGGCGGTTTTACTCCCACGGAAATCGACAAGCATATAGGCAGAGAACTGAGGGTGAAATATTTCTCCTTTTGGAATGTATACGAAGACGGACTGCCGGTAGACTTACTTGACCTGCGCGGCTGTCTGACTCTCAAAGATGAAAGAGAGCGCATCTTGCGAATATACGCAATGATGACTAAATCGCTCGGTAGTTATCAGGAGCCAATACTTAAGATTGCGGTAAATTGTCTGCTGAGACAGATGAAAAAAACTCCAGATATTAAAATCTCTGATATTATTAACTACATCGAGTTGATCAGCTGTAACGATGATGGTGAACCGAAAATGGATGAGGCTCACAGAAAACTTTGTCTGAAGCTGAAAACGATAATCGAGGATCTTATGGATATGCCGGTCAGCAAGAATAATTGGGGCGAATTCGTCAAGGCGCAGGGCAAGCCTATCATTGTCATTTCAACAGGCGCTGATAGCGTTGGAAAGGGTTCGGAAATCATCGATATCATGCTCGAAAGTCTTTACGGCTACAAGCAGTGTCATCCTTATGAGAAGTATACGGTCGTAATCGATGAAGCTCAGGATTTATATCTTCATGAAAAAGGTGCTGTCAATACCCTACTCCGTAAGGGCGGCAAACACGGCGTTACAATGCTCCTCGCTTCTCAGTCCTATCCTGACCCAACTACTCCGTTCGGAAAGGTCGTAGGTAATTGCGGTAGAGTTCGTGGATACCGCTCAAAGGGTGATGATCTTGCACGTTATGCTGATCGCTTCGGTTGTGATAAGTATGAGGCTGATTCTCTTCAGAAGGGTAACTGCTTCGACAACGGACCGTTCTGGAGCCGTTATCGTTCTGAAAACGTTATAACAACGCTCAAGGGCAAAACTGTGAAGTTTGAGCCTGCTCCTGATATGAATAATAACGAAAAGGAAGACGAGGAGCAATCCTAAGATTGATCTCAAGGAATATTACAACAGGGGCGGCCTAGCGCCGCTCCGATAAAAATGGAGGTTATTTATATGGATTTTATTAATTTCGAGGAATTGATGAATGCACGTTTTTGGAAGGATTTTCTCAGGTGGCGTAGGAGGAAATACTTATCCGACGCAGAAACAGCCTTGATATTGCAGGAAATATCTAAGGATTTTGAGAAGCATGGGATCTCGATGGAATACTTACACCACAAAAAGATTCTGGAATACTTCAAGCTTGACCAGGATGATCTCATTAAGATCATCGAGGCACAGCCGACTTATAGTAAGATTTGGGACGAATTAGAGAACGGGACATTTGTGCTTGATATGTAATTGATATCAAAATAAAGAAAAAGGTAACGAGGAGCGGCCGTAAGGCTACTCTCGAGTATAATCAAGGAGGTGAACGTAATGAAAGATATAGTTATACCCGTGTGGGAAAGATATGCTCTGACAGTAACTGAAGCTGCTGAGTATTATCATATCGGAGAAACTAAGCTAAGAAGGCTTGCAGAAGAGCATCCTGATGCTGATTTCATCATAATGAACGGCAACAGAGTGCTGTTCAAAAGAATAAAATTCGAAAAGTTCTTAGATCAGGCTACAGCGATATAGTTATTTATCTATTGAAAAAGGCCCGGACTTGTGGTACAATGAAATCAGCAAGTTCGGGTCTCTCTTTTCAGAAAGGAGAAGTTTACCATGAGCGAGAAGAGAAGAGACCACAAAGGCCGTATCCTGAGAGACGGAGAAAGCCAACGTGCAGACTATAAATACCGTTTCACCTATATTGATATTGCAGGTAAAAGGAATGAAGTGACCAGTTGGCGTTTGGATGATGCCGACCCAACTCCGGCTAATAAACGCAAAGGTCCGTCGTTAAGGGAAATGGAGAGGCAAATCGAAAAAGATAAGTATAATCACATTCTCTCAAACGGCGGCGAATACACCGTCCTCTCATTAGCAGAAAAATACATTTCCCTAAAAACAGGTGTCAGGATCAACACTGAGACTGGCTATAAGACAGTACTCAACATCATCAGAAACGATCCCTTCGGGAGCAGGAGAATAGATACCGTCCGAATATCTGATGCCAAGGCTTGGCTGATAAAGCTGCAGCGTGAGGACGGCAAAGGATACAGCTCGATTGATACCATCAGAGGCGTTCTGAGGCCAGCGTTTCAGATGGCTGAGGATGATGATTTGATACGAAAGAACCCCTTTCAGTTCCCTCTGTCTACAGTGATCATCAATGACAGCGTCACAAGAGAGGCTATAACAGAAAAGCAGCAGGCAGACTATCTTGAATTTATCAGGCAGGATAAGACCTATAGCAAATACTATGAGGCTATATTCATCCTGTTTAACACCGGGCTGCGTATTTCCGAATTCTGTGGGCTGACTATATCCGACATTGATTTTGAGAAGAATCGTATCAAGGTAGACCACCAGCTTATCCGCGCCAGTAATATGAAGTATATCATTCAAGCTCCCAAAACGGAGAAGGGCATCAGGTACATACCTATGACAGTTGGGGTCGCCGATTGCTTCAGAAGAATAATCAGCAGGCGCAAAAGAGTCAGAACAGAGCCAGTTATAGGAGGTCGCGTAGGTTTCCTGTTTCTTGACAAAAACTCCAAGCCGACTGTGGCACAGCATTGGGAAAAGTATATGCAGCGCATCAGGGAGAAGTATAACAACGACATCGGCCGTCTGCCGCTGCCCGTTATCACTCCGCATATCTGCAGGCATACCTTCTGCACTAATATGGCTAAGAACGGTATGAACCCTAAAATGCTCCAGTACATAATGGGTCACGCAGACATAAGCGTTACATTAAATACGTATACTCACGTACAATTTGAAGATGCTGAGAAAGAGATGAGACGCTTATATGGAATCGTTTAGCCTGAAATATTCATTTTACCATTTTTTCGTAGTAATAATTCACAAATACTACTGGTTTGCCCCAATATACGACCGAGTTTTCTTCCACACTTTTTCCACGATTGCATGACAAAACATGAGAAAATATGAAAAAATATGCAAAACCATAAGAAAATATTCATTTTCATTCATGTTATGTCAAAACACATTTCAAGGCTATATTACGAAGATAATCAAACATTTAAGGAGATTTGAGAAGATGTATAAAATCATGTTCGTGTGCCACGGCAATATCTGCCGGTCGCCGATGGCAGAATTTATAATGAAAAAAACTTGTGTCAGATGCAGGCCTGAGCAGCAGCTTCATTATCGCCTCAAGCGCTACAAGTACGGAGGAACTGGGGAATCCGGTATATCCTCCGGCACGGTCGGAGCTGGCAAAGCATGGGATTGGCTGTTCCGGAAAAACGGCAGTACAGCTCCGGAAGTCCGACTATGAATGCTATGATATGTTTATCGGTATGGACACTGCCAATATCCGCAATATGAACAGGATCTTCGGCAGTGATAGTGACGGGAAGATATATAAGCTCCTGACCTTTGCAGGCCGCAGCGACGATGTGTCCGATCCATGGTACAGCCGGGATTTCGGCAGAGCCTATGCCGATATCGAGGAGGGCTGCAAGGGGCTTCTAATAAAGCTTACGGAGAAGTAAATGAAGGAAATCATAATTATTAACGACCGGCATTTCTGGGGCGGATTCACCTCCGGCAGGGAGGGAGTATGGACAAGGAACACGCCCTCTGATCCGCCTACAGCGGACTATATTGCCCTTGGCATTAAGCTTGGAGTGCCGCTGTCACGCATGATACGTCCATATCAGGCAGGCGGCTGCAAGGTGGCTGTTGTGGGCTCTGAGCACGGTGGCGCAGGCATCATCCGTGACAACGATCTGAAAAAGGTGGATGGACTTGTGACTGCGGAGAAGGGTATCGTCCTCAGTATTATCGCTGCGGACTGTGTTCCGGTATATCTTGCTGACGAGGAGGCAGGCGTTATCGGTCTCCTGCACTGCGGCTGGCGTTCAGCGGCTGGTGATATCCTCTGCAATGGTATCCGGTGCATGGAGGAGCTGGGAGCTTCTCCCGCAGGGATAAAAATGTTCATCGGGCCTCATATCTGTGCCGGCTGCTATGAAGTCGGAGAAGATGTCCGCAGTGTCTATTCAGAAGCTTTTACAGCAGAAGAGCTTTGCAGTATCCTCTATGAAAGGGAAGGACGGCTGTATCTTGATCTTGCTCAGGCGCTCAGGATAAAGGCTTCCGAAGAGGGCATAATGGCGGCGGATATTATGGCTTCAGATGAGTGTACCTGTCACGATAACTCCTATTACTCCTACAGGCGTGGCGATAGGGGAAGGCAGGATCTGGCGTTTCTGATGATGAGATAGCGGCTATTGTTTACAGGCAGTTCGTATGTGTTGTACCTGTATATCAGTTATGTGTTAGTTAGTGATCGAGATAATTAAAAAGATATCTCCATGAGTAATTGATGCATACTGCTGTATAAGTAATGCACTTATGGCTGCCGTTTTTTGTATCTCGGTGCTGAAAAACATGTTGTAATAAGGATATATTTATGCTATAATTAGATAAGACAAGGACTTTTCCTGAAATGATAAAATTAATATGAAAGAGGTGCAGCAATGCTTCCGGCTGGCGGAACATATACCATGAATGCAAAAAAGCAGCGAAGCTGGCAAATATCATCCGCCCGAAATACGCCGCGCCGACACATTACGGCAGTGTTGCAGGAAAGCCTGAGGATGGAGAGGAATTCTGCAGAGAGGTGGACAGCGGTATAGAAGCTGTCATAAAGATAGTCTGAGAAAAGTGATGGCCAGAATAGCATGATAATGCACCATTGGGAAGGAGACTGATATGACTGCAAAAGAATATCTTGATATACTCCATGTAGCAGAACGGCTTAAGGATACATCACGGCATTGTACAACGTCCGGCAGACGCATTGAAAGCGTGGCCGAGCACAGCTGGAGAGTTTCCCTTATGGCATTTTTGCTGAAGAAGGAATTTCCTGAGGCGGATATGGAGAGGGTAATGGAAATGTGCCTCATCCATGATCTGGGCGAGTGTTTTACAGGTGACATCCCCACCTTCGCAAAGACTGACAGCGACAGGGAAACTGAGGACGGCCTGCTGAGAAAATGGCTGAGCAGTCTCCCTGCGGAAATCGCAGCGGATATGCGTGCTCTGTACGAAGAAATGGAGGCGCTGATCACTGTGGAATCACGTATCTGCAAGGCGCTGGACAAGCTGGAAGCGCTTATACAGCATAATGAATCACCACTGGATACCTGGTCGGAAAACGAGTATGAACTGAACAAGACATATGCTTTTGATACAGTTGCGTTTTCTGAATGGCTGACTTCTCTGAGACAGGAGATCCTTTGCGATACACTTGATAAGATCAGTGACGAGAAAATGGAGAATAAGTCTGATAAGGCAAAGGCGGATGAGGCGAAGCTTATGAAAGCTAACGGCGATAATGAAAAGCTGCTTTAAGATACCGGAATATTCCGGTAATAAATGTATACAAAGGAGGAAATAATTATGAGCAAGAAATTAGTAGCGTATTTTTCGGCGACAGGCACTACTGCTTCACTGGCAAAAAAGCTTGCCGAAGCTGCCGGTGCAGACATTTTTGAGATCAGACCTGCTATACCCTACACTATGGATGACCTTAACTGGAGAGACAGAAAGTCCCGGAGCAGTATCGAGATGAGCGACCGCAGTTCCCGTCCGGCAATAGCTGGGACTATCCCGGACGTTTCCGGATATGATACAGTGTATATCGGCTTTCCGGTATGGTGGTATGTTGCTCCGACTATTATAAACACCTTCCTTGAGAGCTGTGATCTCTCCGGCAAGAGGATAATACTCTTTGCCACATCCGGCGGAAGCGGCTTCGGAAAGACAGTTGAGGGCTTGCAGACCAGCGCTCCCGGAGCGCAGCTGATCGCCGGCAGGGTAAATCCGTCCGCCGCTGATATCAGCGATCTTGCTGAAATGTAAGGAAGGTGCACTATGTTAGGAAATTTCTGTTATCATAACCCTACCAAGCTCTATTTCGGCGATGATTCCCTGACCTATCTCAGGGATGAGCTGAAAAATTACGGCAGCAATGTCCTCCTTGTATACGGAGGAGGCTCTGTCAAGAAGAGCGGTCTTTACTATGAGCTGCTGGGAATGTTAGCCAAGTGCGGCAAAAATGTTGCAGAGGTGTCAGGCGTTATGCCGAATCCGACAGTTGAGAAGCTCATTGAGGGAACTGCCATTGCCCGTGAGCACAATACCGATCTTATACTTGCTGTAGGAGGCGGCTCTGTCTGCGACTACTCCAAGGCATTGTCAGTGTCGGTACACTGCGCCGATGATCCGTGGCAGAAATACTACATCCGCTTTGAGGAACCGGATTGCAGGATAGTGCCGGTGGGATGTATACTGACAATGGCCGGTACCGGTTCAGAGATGAACGGCGGCGCTGTTATCACCAATCACGACAGCAAGCTCAAGATAGGCCATGTTTTCGGTGAAGATGTAATGCCGAAGTTCTCCATACTCAATCCAAGATATACAATGACGCTGCCGAAGTATCAGATGTGTGCCGGTATCTATGACATAATGAACCATATCTGCGAGCAGTATTTTTCCGGCGAGGACGACAATACCTCAGACTATATAAGCGAGGGACTAATGCGCTCGCTGATACATTCCAGCCGCATTGCTGTGAATAATATGCAGGACTACGAGGCACGTTCAAATATAATGTGGACTGCTACCTGGGCGCTTAATACTCTTGTATCAAGAGGCAAATCCACTGATTGGATGGTGCATATGCTGGGACAGTCCGTGGGCGCTTTTACTGACGCAACTCACGGCATGACACTGGCAGCGGTATCACTTCCGTATTATCGCTTTATCATGCCCTTCGGCCTGAAAAAATTCGCACGCTTTGCTGTTGAAGTATGGGGCGTGTCTGCTGAGGGAAAAACTTACAGGGAGCTTGCTGAGGAAGGCCTTTCTGCTATGGAGAGCTGGATGAAGGAGCTGGGACTGGTCATGAGCCTCAGAGAACTTGGGGTTACCGAGGATATGATAGAGGGTATCGCAGACGGTACGTTCATCCTTGAGGGAGGATATAAAGTGTTGAGCCGTGACGAGGTCATACATATACTCAAAGAGAGTATGTGAAAATTTTTCCGGAAAAATTTCAAAAACCTCTTGACATCTTATTATTTTTGTGTTATTATCATAATAGAAATAACACGGGAGGCGATACAGATGGACAGTGAAAAGGATTTCCTTGAAAACTATAAGCTCAGCGATTATGAGCGGCCGTCAGTCACGGCTGATGTGGCGGCGTTTATGATAGGCTCGGAGGACAGCAGCAATTACCGCAGGAACCCTGAGAACAAGCTGATGCTGCTCCTGATAAAAAGGGGCAGACATCCCTTCAAGGATAAATGGGCCCTACCGGGAGGCTTCCTCAATAAGGGGGAGACTATCGAGGAATGTGCGCTCAGAGAAATAGAGGAGGAGACCAACGTGCTTCCGGTCTCGATAATGCCTGTGGGTACGTTCAGCGAGCCTGAACGAGATACCCGTGGCTGGATAATCTCCAACGCCTATGTTTCTATAATCAGCGAGGAATCAGTGAAGCAGGTCGGCAAGGATGATGCTTCGGATGCACAGTGGTTCAGCGTCAGCTTTGACCGCAGTGACAGCGGAGAGTATCATCTTGTCCTGAGCTGCGGCGATATCGAGCTCAGAGCACGGCTTGCGGAGGAAAAGACCAGCTTCGGAAGGACAAGGTTCCGCATTATCGAAAGCGGCGGACTTGCTTTCGACCATGCTGCCATAATTTCGGCTGCGCTTACAGCGCTGAGAGCTGAGGCAAGGAAT
>Ga0116145_1001280_pt1 | contig 25700 bp, 17 predicted proteins | sample AD_JPNHG1_MetaG_FD_89747 | JGI IMG/M metagenome (GOLD analysis project Ga0116145, IMG submission 89747) | Active sludge microbial communities of municipal wastewater-treating anaerobic digesters from Japan - AD_JPNHG1_MetaG | ecosystem: Engineered > Bioreactor > Anaerobic > Digestate | place... | reverse complement strand
CTTGACGGAGGGATTGATACACTGGTGGCCAATGGATGACGAACCGACCACCAAGAAAGCGACCGACCGTGTCGGTGACATGACGCTTTCGCTGTCCTTCTCGGCGCTATTACAACCGGGCAAAACGGGGCTGGGCTTCCGCGCGCCGCGTCTGGATGCGGTCGGCATCGGCTCGACCTTCCCCGTCCTCTCTTCCAACATGACGTTTGCTTTCTGGTTTTACCATGACGGTGCCTACATCGACCCTGCCGGCAGCGGCAACCTGTATCAGCGCGTGATCCATGTCGGCCCCAACTTTTACATCATCTATAAGCCGGGAAACCGTACTTTTGATTTGTCAACGCGCGGGATCGGTACCGGCAGTGATCAACACACGTGGATGTGGCCGAACGACATCATCACCCCCAACCGTTGGTTCCACGCCGCCTTTCTTTTCAACAGCGGTGCCGCCGCCGGCGGTTCACGCCAAGTCATGTATCTCAACGGGGTCAAGATTCCCTCGAATCCGCTTAACACCCCTTTCCCCGGGGCGGTGGACTTCGTGTCGCCTTTCTTTGTGGGAAACAACAGCACCCAAAACGGCACCCGTAACTTCGACGGCGTGATTGACGATCTGCGCATCTATTCGCGATTCCTGCAGGATGAAGAGATCCTCCGGCTTGCGGCCGATCCTAACAATAACCACGCGCCGGTGATTGAAGCGCCGACCACCGTCAAGGTGAAGGCCGGACAACCGTTCGCCAACATCGCGACAGTGACCGACGACGGCCACCCGTACGGCGGTTCACTGGCCACCCGCTGGTCGGTCATTGCCGGTGATCCGGCGGCCGTGTGGATCGAGGACACCAACAACCCGGCCAGCGCCATGCTGATTTCACGTAGTGGGCTCTACACGTTAAGACTGTATGCGGACGACGGCGAGCGTCGTAGTGCCGTGAACCTGACACTCACCGCGACGCCAACCGGCACCCTTTTCACCTTGCAATGACGCTCATATCTCAAGGGCTGCCGCATCCGAGATCGTATCTGTTATCATGACCACGCCCACTTCATTACTCCGTAAGGAATTGACTGCCGGAATGCGCAACATGCGATTCACAGCCTCGCGGCTCATCCTATGTGCCATGAGCCTGAGTGTGCAGGCTCGTGCATGCCGGGTTCTTCTGCTGGCCGGACAACTGGCGTTAGGCGCGTCGTTGGCCGACAGCCTGTGCCGTCGCGCAACCGCGCTTCCGCAGACGCCCTCGCGGACGTTGGCATACTGGCTGCCGGATGAACAAACCCGCGCGCCCTATATCCTTGACGCATTTGCATACCTCGACAATCGACTCAACTGTGACAGAAAATGACAGGAACCTGAACATGAGAACACAGATCATTTGCATGATGATATCGATAACGGCAGTACGTGGTGCCGTAGCCGCCACACCAGCGTTTTCTGCCGTGACACCCGACCCGCGCCATATCGCCAACGGATGGGAAATCCCGAGTCACCACTATGCCGACCAGCCGTACATCGTCAAGACCGATGACGGGGCCTGGCTCTGTGTCATCACCACGGGCAGCGGACGCGAGGGGGCGCCCGGCCAGCACATTGTCTCCATGCGCAGCACGAACCGCGGCCGCACCTGGGAGGAGGAGGTTGACGTCGAACCTGCCGACGGCCCCGAGTCTTCGTACGCCGTGCTCCTCAAGACGCCCTATGGCCGGATCTACTGCTTCTACAATCACAACACCGACCGCGTGAAAGAGGTCAAGCGCGAAGACAAGGGTGTCTACACGCGCGTCGACTCGCTCGGGCATTATGTCTTCAAATACTCGGACGATCACGGGCGCACCTGGTCGGCGCAGAGGTATGACATCCCGATGCGCGCGTTTGACTGCGATCTTCAAAACACCTACAACGGCAAGCTGAAGTTTTTCTGGAATGTCGGTAAACCGCTCATCTATGGCACCGATGCTATCCTCGTCATCCATAAGGTCGGTGCCATGGGCGCGGGTTTCTTCGCCCAGTCCGAAGGCGCGTTCCTCAAGAGTCCCAATATCCTGGCCGAGCGCGATCCGTCAAAAATCACCTTTGAGACCCTGCCCGAGGGCACCATCGGCCTGCGGACACCCCCCGGCGGCGGCCGCGTGGCAGAAGAGCAGAGTATCGTCAGCCTCAGCGACGGCACGATCTTCTGCGTCTACCGCACGATCGACGGCTGGCCCGCCTGTGCCTACAGCCGCGATGGCGCACGCACCTGGACCGAGCCCGCCTACATGACATACACGCCCGGCGGCAGGCGCGTCAAACACCCGCGCGCCGCAAACTTCGTCTGGAAATGTCCCAACGGCCAATATCTCTACTGGTTCCACAACCACGGTGGCCGCTTTGTCGGTGCGCTCGGCGCGAGCGGCAGAGACGGACGCAGTCCCTATGACGACCGCAATCCCGCCTGGCTCATGGCCGGCCGTGAGGTCGACACCCCCGACGGCAAACGTCTCGAGTGGTCGCAGCCGGAAATCCTGCTTTATGACGACGACCCCTATATCCGCATGAGTTACCCCGATCTCGTGGAGGACGGCGGCGAATTTTTTGTCACTGAAACGCAGAAAACGATCGGCCGTACTCACCGTATCCCACAGGCACTCATCAACGGTCTTTTCGCCCAATGGGATGCCCGTGAAATCACCACCACCGGCCGCGTGCTGAATCTCACGGGGCCGCTTCCCGCACAGGTCGCCATGCCCAAATTGCCGGCGTTCAACCGGCGCGATCCCAAATCCGAAGACCAGCGCGGACTCGACCTGCGCGCCAGTTTCAGCATCGACGTGTGGTTCACGCTGCAAGACCCAGGTGCCGCGCAAACTTTGCTCGACAATCGGGACGAAGAGGGAAAAGGACTGCACGTGGAGGCCCTCGCGGACGGTGCGCTGCGCATCACACTGAACGATGGCCGCACCGAGTGCGCCTGGGCCAGCGACCGGAACCTGTTGACCGCCGGTAAGGCCCATCATGCCGTCATCACTGTCGACGGCGGCCCAAAAATCATCACGTTTGTGGTGGACGGTGTCTTGTGCGACGGCGGCGACCAGCGGCAGTTCGGCTGGGGGCGCTTCAGTCCCAATCTGCGTACGCCCAACGGGAGCGCGACCCTGACCATCGCGCCTGCCGTCAACGTCCTGCGTCTCTACAACCGGCCACTCCGCACCAGCGAGGCGGTCAGCCATTTCAAAGCCGGGCGGTCCAGCCGCTGAACGACACCTCGCATGACTACCATGAAAATAGGATTCGTTCCCCTGTTTCTCTTATCTGGCCAACTGCTTGTCATCGCAGAACAGCCGCTGGTTGCGCTTGATTTCGAGACGGATCTGGCCAATGCCGGTTCGCTCGGCGGCACCGCGCGTTTTGAGACCTACGCGCCGGGAGAGGAACCGTTTTACGGTTTCGGCCCCTTTGGCCGCTGCCTGGATCTGACCGCCGCTTCGCGCCACGGCGGCACCACCCCGCAGGATGCGCGCGCCGGTGGCGCCGTGCGCTTCAAGGATTCAGCTCTCCACAGCCTCGACGCCTTCACCATCGTTCTGTGGGCGCGGCAAAATCCGGCGGCCCTGTCTGGGACAGCCCCGGCCCGTCTGCTGCACAAACCCGGCGCATGGGATCTGATGCCTCACCCGGCGGGTGTCACCCTGATGCTCGGCCCCGATCCCCAAAAGACTGCCTACCCGCTCGCCGTCAGCCAGCGCCTCAAGCTGACCGACGCGTGGCGCTGTTTTGCCGTCGCGGCCTCGCCGCAAAAGATCGCCGCCTACACCGGCAGCCGCACCGCGCCTCTCGCCCTGATCGCTGAGGCGGTCCGCACCGAAAAGGCCGTTGCCAACTCCGGCGACTTGTTTCTCGGCAATTTCCACGGTATCCGCCCATTCAACGGATGGATTGACCGCGTCCGGATCTTTCGCGGCGCGCTGGACGAAAAAGCGCTGCGCGCGCTTTTCGATGCTGATCTAGCCTCCGCCCAAGACACCATGCTGCCGACTGTGGCGGAATTGGCGTCACGCGAAGCACAACCCGCAGCCGGCGGGTGCTTTCGCCTGCCGGCGTCTGCCATTCCTTTTTCCACACGCTGGCAGTGGCGCACCAACGCCCTTGAGACGGCACAGTCCTTTCACGCCACGCATCTCCTCTGGGTCTATGGCTCTGAGACTGGTTTCGTGCAGCAGGCCAAAAGCGCGGGTCTCTTCTATCAAGGTACGCTCAACGGCTTGCAAGGGCAGGGTCACGCCACCACCAACCGGACCCATGCGGGCGATCTGTCGGGGCGTCATGAGGATCTTGACGGCAACAAGATCACCCCCCCCTGGATGGTGACGTTCGGCCCTAGAACGTTCACCGGATGCTGTCATCATCCGGCCTTTCGTAAACTCTTTTTTGATGACGCCAAACGTCTCGTCCAAGTCGGGATGGATTCGATTCACGTAGACGATTGGGAGATGAACGCAAGTTGGGTTCGTCACGCCGGTGTCTGTTTCTGCGACGCCTGCCGCAGCGGTTTCCGCGCATGGCTTGCCGCGCACTACACGCGCGAAGCCCTTCTGGCGCTCGGCGTCGCCGACATCGCGAACTTTGACTATCGCGCCCATCTCAAGACGAACGGCGTGCCCGATGCGGCGACGTACCGCGAACGTTTCCGCGACCTGCCGCTCACGCCCGCTTTCATCGACTTCCAAGTCGCAGGCATGCGCACGTTCTACAGGGATTTCCGGGCGAATCTCGACGCCTGGTCGCCCGACCGTTACATCCCGGTCTCGGTCAACGGCCTGCTCACACCGCTCCGGCCCGACCGCGTGCTGCACGGTATTGACGTCATCGATTTCCTACTCGGCGAATCTTCGCAGAAGGCCGATTTTCAGACGGCGCTTGAATATGTTTTCGGCGGCAAGATCGCCGAAGCAGCCGGAATCACGCAGGTGATCTCACCGATCCCGCGCAGCACGGCCCGCACGCGCGCCGCGATCGCCACCACGTACGCGCTCGGCCAGCCGCACCTCGTGCCATGGGACATTTACATGGGCAGTGACGCCACCGGCATTCAGCCGCGGTATTTCGGCACGCGCGACCAATACGGCGATCTTTACGACTTCATCCACACGCACCGTGCTGTGCTGGATGCAACCGCCGCCGTCTCCGAGATCGGGGTGCTGGTGAACGGAGACGAGCCCGGCTCCTACGCGGCAAACGGGCTGGCGCTCGCGGCCCGCCAACTTCCCTTCCGTTTCGTGCTCGGTGCCAGCCGTACCGCACGGGTGCCGATCACAACCGCGTCGCTGCACGGCCTGCGCCTTTTGGTCGAGCTCAGTCCGTCCGACACTTTCTGCGCGGAGGACAAAGCTGTACTCGACGCCGCGCGCGTCACCGGCCGCTTGCGTTTCGTAGGGGCTTCTGCCGACATCGACGCGATCAGCCGCGTCATGGCGCTCGACCTGCTGCGTGTCGAAGGGCCTGGCCAACTCTACACCTTCCTCCGCGCCGATCCCGTGCGCGGCACCCGTGCCATTCACCTTGTGAACTGGAACCTTGGCGGCGAAAACAGCGAACGCGCCGAGACCTACCGGCCGATCACGATCACTTTGCGCCAGCCCAACCGTTGGGGGGCGGTGTCCCGTGCCGTGTGGCATGCTCCCGACGCACCTTCGGCTGAGATTGTCCCCGAACGGCACAGCGACTGTATCCGCATCACGGTGCCGCAACTCACCACCTGGGGCATGCTGATCTTATGAGGGCCGCTGAGAACATGGAAACCGCTTGGCAAAAAACCGCCGCTGATCGCGTCGAGCCGCATTGGAGGAAGTATGTTGAACGCATCTGACGTATCCATCATGAACCTGCGTCCGTTTTTCGCGCTTACCTGTCTGGCTGCGCTCTCGGTCCAGGCCGCCCCAGCCGACGAACCGGTGAAACCGCCGCCGCCACCGCCGGTCATCGCCTCGCCGGCGGAACTCAAGGCGCGCATTCCTTCACAACTCCATATCACCAAACCCGATTTCGTGGTTTTCGTGCCGGAAGTGACCGACTCCTCCGTCAACGACACCGGCAACGAGCATTTCCTTGTCTTTGACGGACCGGACGGCTCGCTCATGGCGGTCTGGACGCAAAGTTCCGCCGAGTCGCAGCCGGACCAGCACCTGGCTTTCGCCCGCAGCGACGACGAAGGTAAGACCTGGACGAAGCCGCGCATCATCGCGGGGCCCAAGAAACCGGGTGACGGCCACATCGCCAGTTGGGGGTATCCGCTGGTCAGCCGAAGCGGCCGCATTTACATTCTCTATAGCCAGCACATCGGCCAGACCGACCAGTTTTTCCACCATACCGGTTGGCTGCACGGCATTTTCAGCGACGACAACGGCAAGACCTGGTCCGCGCCGCAAAATGTTCCGATGCGCCGCAGCATGCGCGACAATCCCGACCCGACCATGCCGCCCAACGTGCTCTGCTGGCAAAAGCCGCTGCGCCTCGGCAAAGACAACAAATACCTGGCCGGCATCACGCGCTGGACCAGCTTCGCGGTCACGCCCAACCCCACCAAGTCGTGGATGTCGGCCGACGCGCGCGTCGAATTCATGCGTTTCGAAGACATCGATGACAACCCCGAGCCTCAGGACATCCGCATCACGTGGTTCGCCTTCAACGAGCAGGCGCTCAGCGTGCCCTACCCCGGCCACCCCGCGATCAGCGCCTGCCAGGAACCTTCGCTGGTCAAGTTGCCGGACGGCCGTCTTTTCTGCGTCATGCGCACCTGCAGCGGCAGCCCGTGCTGGAGCGTCAGCGCCGACCAGGGCGAGACGTGGACCGCGCCACGCCCGCTGTTGCGCCGCGACGGCGGCGCACCGCTCCGGCACCCGCTCTCGCCCTGCCCGATGTACGATGTGGGCGGCAACGAGGCGGGCAGCGGCCGATACGTGCTCTTCATCCACAACCACGACGGCCATTACATGGGCTATACGCCTGCGGATTCCAGCTATCACCGCCGCCCGATCCACCTCGTGCGCGGCACGTTCAAGGCCGGCGCAGACCAGCCCGTCTGGTTCGACGCGCCGCAGTTCTTCTTTGACCATGATGGCGTCAGCCTCGGCAAACCCGGCACCCGCGGACGGCTCGACCTCGCGCTGTACGCCAGCTTCACCGTACGCGACGGCGTTCCCGTGCTCTGGTATCCTGAACGCAAATTCTTCCTGCTCGGCAAAATCATCCCGAAGGCCCAAGAGAAATGAACGCTCAACATTCAACGCTGAACACTCAAATGGGGAGATCTGCGGAGCAACTGCCGAAACCAATTGGTATTTCCTTGAGCGTTGAGCGCTCAGCGTTGAGCGTTCAGCGTTATCCCTTCTCGCTCTTCTTTTTCTTTCTCCTCGCCGCGCCACTCCTCGCGGTCGATGCACCGTGGCACGGCTACACCGTCTACGCGCCGAAGATCGAGCGTGCCGTCGTGGTGGATGCCGCACAGCAGCCGTTGCGTTACAACCACGACAGTTCGGTGGCCTGGTATCGTGACCGCTGGTTCTGTGTCTGGAACGCCAACACGACCCCTGCGGAGGGCGCCCCCGGCCAGCTCAACTTTCTCAGTACCAGCCGGGACGGACTGATCTGGAGTCCGCCGCAACCCGTATTTTCAGATCCGTCACACAGTGTCAATCCCATCCCCTGTCCCAAAGGCACACAGTGGCAACCCAATCTGCTGGTGGTGGGGGACCGTCTCTGGTGCATCTGGAGCCAGAACTCGAAAGATGCCCACAACGGGTGCTATTTTTCGACGCTCGATGCGCCGGACGGACTCTGGACCAACCGCCTGTTGACCTGGAACGGTCAGGCCGACCCGGTAATTGATGGACACCCCTACCGTCTGTTTCCATCACAGAACCCGCTGCGCTTGGCCTCAGGCCGCGTATTAGCACCGGTCACGATGATCGGGCCACTCTCCACCAACGCGGCTGCCGGCACAAACTCCTGGTACGGACGCGAAAAACGCAACAGCGTGCTGGTGACCGACGACGGCGTCACTTGGCACGTTTCACCCGGCGCGGTGCTCCCGGGCCTGGAGTGGCGGCAATGGGAACCCACCGTTTTCGAGCAGCCCGACGGTTCTGTGATCATGTTTGCCCGCAACAATTTCATTCCGGCGTTCGAGCGCGCCACCATTCGTCCCGAGGAAACGCTCGTCTGGTCCATTTCACGGGATGCCGGCATGACGTGGACGCCGCACGCCTTCGTGCCGATCGAAACCGTGGTCTCACGCATGCACGTCCTGCGGCAACCTCACTCTGATCGTTTGCTGATGACTCATAACGATTGGCCCGCCGGCCGTTTTGGCGCTGACCGGCGCAACCTGGCGCTTTTTGTGAACCGCGGCAGCGGCATCGACTTTGTCGCGGGGATTGGGCTCACCGGACGCGAGCCTGAGGTTGCCTATCCGCAAATGGACATCCAGGGCGATACGCTCCTCATCACCTACAGCCAAGGGCCTTGCGCCCTGCGCAATATCCGTGCCGTACGCGTTTCACCGTTACCCGACCCGAAACGTCTCTATCTCTATCCGCGCTCGAACCTGCCCCCTGCACCACAATGCATTCTCACGAACGGCGTGCTCACGCTACAGGGAGGCGCATCGCTTGCCTGCCTTGCAGCACCCGATATCGCGACCGACCGCGTACGGATCGAGGCGGACATAAAACCGGACGGCCATGGCGTGCTCTTTGACAACCGCGCCTCGACCAACGGTTTTGTTTGGGGCATCGCCGGCACGGCCTTCGTTCACCTCGGAGATCCTGCCCGAAACTTGCGCTCTACCCTGCCGGTGTTAAGTACCCGCTGGAATCGACTCGGCGTGTCGATCAACTACCCTAAAGGCGAAGTCATCTTCACTCTGAACGGCCAGACGGACCGCGTCACTTTCAAGCCCGGCCGTCGTTCGCTCGCCAGCCGCACCGCCACGTTATTCGGCCCCAACTTCTCAACCAGCGCACTTCCCCCCCTCGAGGGTGAGGTCCGCTCACTGACTCTCGACGGTACAAACCGCCTCTTTGACGCCAGTAGCCCAGATGGACTCACCCGATTCGATAAAGTCACCGAAACCGCTAACGCACGGAAGACAGAGACGTCGTCCATCAGCACCGTCCCAGCAGGTCCCGATGGGCGCGCTTTCCTGCGTCTCACCGGCTTGGCGTCCGCCGGTGTCGAATTGCCTGCCAATGAACGCGCCGCCGGCGACCGACTCGAGTTTGCATTCACTTTCCGCATTGAGTGCGGCGTCACCGGCACATTGTGCACGGTCGGCGACGCCTGTCAGCCGGCCCGCGTCGTGGTTCGCGACGGCACCATCCTGTTGCAAGTCGCCGGGATGTCACAACCTTGTGGCGAGGTCCGTCCCGGCACTTGGCAGCGGATCTCGCTCACTTCCAAGGCCGACCTGACCCGTGTTTCGCTCGACGGCGCACCCGGTGCCACCATTCGTCACACCCCCCAGGCCAACTGGCTCTACCTTGGCGAAGGCTATCCGTCTTCGTCGCCGTCCAGCGACATCGACGTCACTTTCGATCTGGCCTCAATTCGATCCCGTATCACAGAAAGTTCACGATGAATAAAACCAAACAAAAGCTTAAGAACAAGGAAACGGCTCTGGGCGGCTGGATGCTGATCCCGCATCCGGCAATCGCCGAACTCATGGCAGGCGAGGGATTCGATTGGATTGCCCTCGACATGGAGCATGCCGCCGTTGATCTATCGGTCGTGGAACAGATCGAACGGGCCGTCCGCCCTTCCGGCTGCGATCTGCTGGTGCGCCTCGACGGCGTCAATCCGGTGCTCGCCAAGCATGTGCTTGACGCGGGCGCGAAAGGCGTGATCGTGCCGAGCGTCATGTCCGCCGAAGACGCCGATCTGATGGCCGCCGCCGTCCGCTATCCGCCGCAGGGAAACCGCGGCACCTCGCTCTCGCGCGCCCTCGATTACGGACGCAATTTTGCGGACTACATCCGTCGTCACAATGACGAGGTCTTCGTTGCGGTCATGCTGGAGCATGCGCTTGCGGCAGAACGTGCCGACGAAATCCTGGCGCGTCCCGGCATCGACGCGGCCTTCATCGGCCCGTACGATCTCTCGGCCTCGCTTGGCATCGCGGGCCAGCTCGACGATCCGCTTGTACTGACTGCTGAACAAAAGATCTTGGCGGCGTGTCATCGCCATGGCGTCGCACCTGGCTATCACGTGGTCCCCCCCGAACGACGTCGGATCGACGAGCGTATTGCCGCCGGTTACCGTTTCATCGGATGCAGCCTCGACACCCATTTCATCATGCAAGGCTGCCGCGACCTGTTACGCAAATAAGCTGATTTTTTATGAACACTCCCTTGCCGACTCTTCTTGTCACACAGGCTGAATTTGACAAAGCCGCACCGGTCTTCACATCCGTGCCAGACCTCGACTGCCGTCCCGCGCCGTCTGATGAAGCCACGCTTGCCGCGCTTGTCCGCGAAACCGGCTGCCGGGCAGTCGTGTTGGGTGTCGCGCCGTATCGCCAAGCGCTTTATGACGCATTGGCCGACCAGGCCGATGGACAGGGATCGCTACTGATACGGTTCGGTTTCGGCACCGACAGCATTAACAAAAGCTACGCGGCCTCAAAGGGCCTGACGCTCGTCAACACACCGGTGGACATCCAGACCAGCGTGGCTGAGCTGACGCTCTTTTTGGTCGGTGCCGTGATGCGCCGCATCACGCAGCTCGACGCGACGATACGCGGCGGCGGTTTCCAGGCGGTCGGCGGCCATGAGTTGCACGGACGGAAAGCGTTGATCATCGGTGGCGGACGGATCGGTCTCAAGGTCGCCCGCATGCTGCATCTCGGATTTGATGTGGATGTGCTGGTGCATGATGTGGCGAGCGAGGACGAATGGGTGGTACGCACAGGCGAAACACATGAAACGCTACGTATATGTTGCGGCATTGAGCGCTACTCGCAGGATCTTGACGCGCTGTTACCGGAAGCCGACCTCGTGCTGATCCACCTGCCGCTGACTCCCGGCACACAGGGGCTGATCGGCGCGGAACGTCTGGCGCGCATGAAGCGCGGCAGCGTGCTCGTGAACGCCGGCCGCGGCGGCATTGTGGATGAGGCTGCGCTTTACGACGCGCTGGCGTCAGGCCATCTCGACGGCGCGGCGAGCGACGTGTTCGTGACGGAACCGTACGTGCCTGCCGTACCGGACAAAGACCTGCGTCTGCTTCCCAACATGGTGCTGACACCGCACAGCGGCTCGAACACGGCCGAAGCCAACGCGCGTATGGCCGCCAGCGCAGTCCGGCAGGCCGCCGCATTCTTTGCCGGCGACAATCACCTGCTCCACCGCGTTCCGCTCACATCGTGACGATGCCGAGCGGCTCGGCGATCTTAGGCACCGCGCGTAAAGTCGGGCACCTTGACCGGACGACCGTCGCGTTCGACCGAACGCTCGGTCAGTTCGACCAGCGAGCTCCAGAGCGCGCTATCGTAGACATCGATATCGAGCGGCAGCCCGTGCTGCAGGCAGTGGCAGAGGCGCAGGTCCATCAGGAAATCCATGCCGCCGTGGCCGCCCGCCTTCTTGGCCGCCTCGCCCTTTTTGTCCCAGAGCGGATGCACGTACTTGGCCTTCAACGCCTCCAGCTCGCTCTCCTTCATCCACACATGCGTGTTGGGCGCCAGCGCCACGCGCAACGGGTAGTCCGCCAGAATGCCGCGCGTGCCCGAGATCAGATTGAGGCGGCTGTAGGGACGCGGGCTGGTGGTGTCGTGCTGCACCAGAATGGTGCGTCCGCGGTAGGTGCGGATCAGCGAACTGTTCATGTCACCCAGCCGATAGGGCACTTTGGCCTGCGGGCTGTTCTTTCCGTACTTTTCCGCCGCCGCCTGACTGAGGCCGAACTGATTGCTACTGACTGAGGTGAGGTACTCAAAACAGTCACCGCGGTTGATCTCCATGTATTGGCAAACCGGACCGAGGCCGTGCGTCGGATAGGGGTTGCCGGTATGCTGCTTGGACCACTCAAGCCGCCATTGGCCCTGATAACCGTTCTCGTTGTCTTCCCGCAACTTGCTCATGCGCAGGTCGTGAATGTAGGCCGCCTCGCCATGCACCAGATCGCCCAGAACACCTTTCCGGCAGAGATTCAGGGCCAGCATCTCGTTGTACCCGTAGCAGCAGTTTTCCAGCATCATGCAGTGGCGACGCGTCTCCTCCGCGGTATCGACCAACTGCCAGCACTGTTCAAGCGTCATCGCGGCCGGCACTTCGACCGCCGCATGTTTGCCGCACTGCATCGCGTAAACCGCCATCGGCGTATGCCATAACCAGGGGGTACAGATGTAGACCAAGTCGATCTCACTGGATTCGCACAACTCACGCCACCTGTCACGTGATCCGAAGTAGCCTTTCGGAGCGGGCAGTCCTTTGTCGGTCAAGGCCTTGACCTGTTTCGCCACCCGATCTTCAAACAGATCGCTGATCGCCCGAATCTCGACTCCGGGGATCCGCGAAAGCCGGCTCACCGCACCCGGACCGCGGTGTCCGACGCCGATGATGCCGACGCGAACCTTTTCCAGCGGTTCCGCGCGGAAACCGATCATGCTCTTGCGCCGCTGCGCCATCAACCCCGAAAACGACGTACATCCCGTCTGTCCCAGCAAGACTGCCGCGCCACCGGCACACGCCGCTCCCTTCAAGAACCGTCTACGATCCGTCATCATCTTCCACCCTCCTGAGTATGCAAATAGGATACAGCACTGAGCGCCCCCGAACAAGTCATCGGCAAGCCGTTATCCGAACGTGTACTCGCCTGCGATCTTATTGTGGCACACGTCATGTACGGTGACCACCAGCCTACCGCCGGCCACCTTCCCCTCGATCACCGTCGGGAACTTACCTGCGTCCGGGCGCGCGGCTGCACCATGTCCGATGACACCGAATTCCGCTCCCCCGCCCACTATCTGAGCCCAGGAGCGGCCCGCAGCCGGCGCGTCATAGCGGAAACGGTGCTGGTGTGCGGTAATGACCAGTTGCACGTCGGCCTTCTCGAAGCTCGGCCCCCACAACTTCGCGCAGGTGCGCTGCCAGCGCGCGTAATCGTGCGTGTATCGCGGATCCTTATCGGCGGGCACGACATCCCCGGGATTTTGCTGCGGGTCGGCATCGAAAAGCGGGATGTGGCAGAACGCGACCTTGAACTTCGCGCTTTTCACCGCCTCCGTCTCGATGGCCTCCGCCAGCCAGCGCGCCTGCATCTCCCGATACTCCTGCATCCTGAAGATGCCTGCGAACAGAGGATTGGTGTCGAGCTTATCCTCTCCAGTGTCGAGGCCGATGAGCGCGATATCGCCCAGCCGCTGCACAAAATTGCGTCCGAGATCCGCGTATTCGCCTTTACGTTCGGCCGGCTCGCGGAACATCATGAGATCTCCCAGCCGGCGGTTGAAGCGCCCGCGAAAATCGTGGTTGCCGTTCAGGAACATGAAAGGCGTATCCGCCGCATACTCTGGATAATCCTTGTGCGTATGGATGAAAATGTCGAGCGCCTGTTCGATGGTTTCTGTGGTATTGCTGGCGTCCCCGTTCCAGATCACTGCGGCTGGCTTGATCTCCGCCAGCTTCGACAGCACCCGGTCAAGAACAGGTTTCTTGTTATGTGTGTCGTTGATGACACAGAAAGCCCCCGATGCGGCGGCACCCAGCGTGGTGAAAGAGTGGATCTTCGACCCAACTTCCGCACCTAGGTTTTTCATCGCGTAACCGCCCTTGAACTCGATGCGATCCGCACCGATGCGGTAATAATACTTGGTCGCCGGCTCGAGCCCTGTGACACGAATCAGAGCGATCTTGTCGTCGACCGTCATGAGGCCATGGCCGCCTGAAAAATACTTCACCGCATTCTTCAGGGATGGATCTTTCGAAACCTCAACCCACCCGCTGGCATCCGCAGTCACCGCGAACGAGACGCCCATCGAGATCCCGGCCGCATTCTGGAGCACCGGCGCTGACGCGATCAGCGGCATCGATGCCGGCGACGTGTCAGACACCCGAGCATCCGCCGCCGCGACGGCTGTACGGCCGGCCAAAGAGGCTGCGGTCGCCACGATTGACCCTTTGAGAAAATCCCGTCGGTTCATCTGTTCCCCCTTTTGCCCATTTGTTTAATCAACACTATGCGTGTGACGAGAGTTTGAGTCCGACGATGCCGGCCACGATCAGGCCAAGACTCAGCAGCCGCATCGGGTTCGCCGCCTCGCCCAGCAGCAGGATGCCGAGCACAGCCGTGCCGACGGCGCCCACGCCCACCCAGACGGCGTACGCGGTCCCCAACGGCAACGATTTCATGGCGCAGCCCAACAGCCCCAGGCTGATCACCATCGAAATCACGGTCCAGCAAGTCGGCCAGAAACGGGTAAAACCTTCTGTGTGCTTGAGCCCCACCGCCCAACCGACCTCGAACAACCCCGCCAAAACTAAAACAATCCAACTCATCATAACCCCGTTATTCAATCCCCGATAAGAACCGAACTTTTCAAATCTTGTCGGTCTAGTCAAGCGGTAACTGAATGCCGGACGGGACGGTGAACAACACATCTGCCCCGACGCTTGACTTGCGGGATCAATTCCTCTATGGTGTCGCCCTTTCCTGCGGTGAGTCTAAGGAGACATTCCCCGCTGCGGGTGATCTGGCTTTTCCCGGCCCGATTTGCGCTTTACACATAGCGGGGACTTTCTCTATAGTACGCGCCGGAAAGTTAACAGAAAAAAGACACGCGGAACAAGGACCGCAAAGCAGACTATGAGCCAGATCGATAAAACAGCCATTCGGAAGCAATTCCAGCGCCATGAGCGCGACACCGGTTCGAGCGAAGTGCAGATCGCCGTTCTCACCAAAGAGATCGAGATGCTGACCGAGCATCTGAAGGCCAACAAAAAGGACCACAGCTCCCGTTATGGGCTGATCCGCAAGGTAAACACCCGCCGCAGCCTGCTTGATTATCTTAAGCGCGAGGATGAGGCCGCTTACCAGAAGATCATCAAAGAGCTGAATCTCCGTCGCTAAGCTGCGACGCAGCGGCCACGCGCTGACGTTTGTCGCGTGGCCGTGCTTTTTATCCCCCCCTATGCGGGCGGATTCCTTCACGCGGACACCTCATCATTCCCTGAGTGAGTAGCCATCTTTCCTGGCACATGAGCTTTCCGGTCCTTGTCCGTTGAAAGGAAAAAGCACAGATGAATGATACAACCTCGGTCTCCGTCCAGGTGGGCGGAGTCACGATGACCTTTGAGACCGGACTACTCGCCCGCCAGGCCGCCGGCGCCGCCGTTTGCCGCTTGGGCGATTCCCTGATGTTCTCCGCCGTCACCTGTACGGACAAGCCGCGCGAAGGCATCGATTTCTTCCCGCTGCAGGTCGAGTACCGCGAAAAGTATTACGCGGCCGGCCGTTTCCCCGGCGGTTATTTCAAGCGCGAGGCGCGCCCGAGCGAGAAGGAGATCCTCACCGCCCGCATCACCGACCGCCCGATCCGCCCGCTCTTCCCGGATGGCTACCGCAACGATGTCCAGATCAACAACATGGTTCTCTCGGCGGACGGCGAGAACGACACAGACGTCCTGTCGGTCAACGCCGCTTCGGCGGCCTTGCACATTTCCGAGATCCCCTTCATGGGGCCGATCGGCTGCGTGCGTGTGGGCCGCATCAACGGCGAGTTCGTGATCAACCCCACGCACACCCAGCGCAAGGAGAGCGACCTCGACCTGGTCTATGCCGGCACGCGCGAGCGTTTCCTGATGATGGAAGGCGGCGCCGCCGAAATCGCCGAAGAGGATTTCCTCGCCGCCATGAAGGCCGGGCACGCCGAGGTCGTCAAAATCATCGACGCCCAGATTGAGCTGCGCCGCATGCTCGGCAAGCCGGACAAGGTGATCAAAGATGAAGCCCCCGACGCCGAGAAGATGGCGTTCCTCTATGCCGAGGGTGCGGACGCCCTGCGCAAGGCCCTGCTCATCAGCGACAAGCTGGAGCGCCAGAATGCCGTCAAGGCGATCAAGGAGGAGCTGGAGGCCAAGGCCATCGAGAAATGGCCGGAAGAGGTCACCGCCGCATCCTTCGTCACGCTTTTCGACACGATGGAGATCGATCTTGTCCGCCGGAACGTCCTGGAGGACGGCAAGCGTATCGACGGCCGTGCCCAAGATGAGATCCGTAAGCTTTACGCGCAGGTGGGCGTCCTGCCGCGGGCCCATGGCTCGGCGATTTTCGAGCGCGGTGAGACTTCGGCGTTGGGTTCGGTGACCCTCGGCACCAAGAAGGACGCGCAGGAACTGGACGCCATCACCGGCGGTGACACCAGCAAATCCTTCATGCTGCACTACAACTTCCCGCCCTACTGCGTCGGTGAAGTCGGCCGTCTCGGCAGCACTGGCCGCCGCGAAATCGGCCACGGTGCCTTAGCCGAGCGCTCGCTCGCACAGGTTGTGCCGCAGGACTATCCGTACAGCATCCGCGTGGTCTCCGACATCATGGGCTCCAACGGCTCCTCCTCCATGGCCTCCATCTGCGTCGGTTCGCTGGCGATGATGGATGCCGGCATCCCGATCAAGGCGCCGGTCGCCGGCGTCTCGGTCGGACTTTTCACCAGCCCGGACGAGAGCCAGAAGATTCTGGTCATCGACATCCTCGGCACCGAAGACCACTGCGGTGACATGGACTTCAAGGTGGCCGGCACCCGCAAGGGCATCACCGGCTTCCAGGTCGACCTGAAACTGCGTGGCCTCACCTGGGACGTGGTTGAAGCGGCGCTGGCGCGCGCCAAGCAGGGCCGCCTCCAGATCCTCGACTTCATGAGCACGATCCTGCCTGAGCCGCGCGCGGAACTCTCCGCCCATGCGCCGCGCATCACGGTCATGACGATCCCCGTGGACAAGATCGGCGCGCTGATCGGCCCCGGCGGCTCGAACATCCGCCGTGTGTGCGAGATCTCAGGTGCTCAGATTGATATCGAGGACGACGGCTCGGTCAGCATCTTCGCCAACAATGCCGAATCGCTGGCTATCGCACAGAACGAGGTTTCCGCACTGACCGCCGAAGCGCAGGAAGGCAAGATCTACGAGGGCACCGTCACCGGCATCAAGGAGTTCGGTTGCTTCGTCGAGATCATGCCCGGCAAGGACGGTCTCTGCCACATCAGCGAGCTCGCGGATCGCCGCATCGGCTCCGTCGAGGACGTCTGCAAGGTCGGTGACAAGATGATGGTCAAATGCATCGGCATCGACGACCGCGGCCGCATTAAGCTCAGCCGCCGCGAAGCTATGCGCGACCTCGACGCGCAGAAACAGAACGGATAACCCCGTCCAGGCACCCGAGCATGGCCAGTGAAACCGGGTTCGAGATGCGGCTGCTCTGCATCGCCCTGTCGGGCGGGGCGCTGCTGTTAGGTCTCGGCATCGATTTGGCCATGCTGCTGCTGGTGCAGACGCGACGCCTGTCACCCACGCTTCCGGCACATCCCGAGTGGGTGCGCGGGCCGTTCGGCGTGGTTGCGGTTCAGCTTGCGCTGGCCGCGACCCTTTTTTTTGCGGTCACACCGCTGTTGAGCATTGTTCCGGCCGAACCGGCTCAGGCGAGTGCGCTGCTGATCGGCTCGTTGTTTTACGCTTTTCTCGGAGGGTGTGTCGTAGTGGCGTCGCTGCTTTATGCGCGCGCTCCGTTTGCACCTACATTCATCGGTCCCCGCCACGCTGTTTGGCCGGCGATCAAAAAAGGAGCGCTCTTCGGTCTGGCCACCCTGCCGCCGGTGGCTGTCATCTCGCAGGCCATCAGTTTCGCACTGGACAGGCTCGGTATCGAACAGCCGCCGCAAACGGTGTTCCAGTGGCTGAAAGACGGCAGCGTGCCCTTGGGCACGCGCCTGGGACTGATCGCGGCGGCGGTGATCATCGCACCGGCGGTTGAAGAGCTGGTCTTCCGCGGCATCTTGTATAGGGCGTTGATGCGGCACCGTCGTTTTGCTTTTGCAGCGCTGCTTTCCGGCGCGTACTTTGCGCTGGTGCATCTGCACGCGCCCTCGTTCCTGCCGCTACTCGCACTGAGCGTCGCTTTTTCGGCGGGGTACACCGCGACCGGCTCGATACTCACGCCGATCGTGATGCACGCGCTCTTCAACGCGGTCAGTCTGCTCGTTTATTTCGCCGGTTCCGGCTGAATGTCGCCGGGTGGCGGCAATGTCAGCGACAGGAGATCCGCAATGTTTTTGGCGACATCCGTGTTGTCAATCGTTCCGCCAAAACGCTCCGCGCCGGGACCGTAGGCGAAGATGCATACCGGGATGTCCGTATGGCTGGTGGTGGCGTAATCAAAAACCAGCTTGCCGTCCTTCATTTCTACCGTCAGTGCGCCGGTCTCATGATCGGCCGTCACCAACACCAGGGTGTCCCCGCACCGACGCGCAAATTCGACAGCGGCATGAACCGCCCAGTCGATCTGCAACGTTCCGCGCACGGTGAGATCCGGCTTGTTTCCGTGGCCACCGCCATCGGTCATCGCGCACTCGACCATCATGAAGAACCCCTTGTCGTTTCGCGTGAGGCGCGCGATCGCGGCTTCGGTCAGACGTCCCAGGCAGTTTTCATCATCCAGCGTTCCCTTGGCCATGAAACCCAATACGTGCCGGTCAAGCGGCGTCTGTTCAAACGCCTCATAGTTCTCGATGACCGTGTAACCGGCGGCTTCCATCTCTGCACACACGTTACGCGAGTCCGTCCGTTTACCTTCCTTGTCCTTCGGCAGGAACCAGGGCTTGCCGTTGGCGTTGCCGATCAGAATCTCGTAACCGCTGGCAGCGGCGTCGACCGCAATATTGGAATACAGCCCGCGTGCCGGCACATGCGCATAAAAGCCTGCGGGGGTCACCCCCGTAATCGAGTCGGAGGTGATGAGACCGACCGCCTTCCCCTGCTGGTGCGCCACTGCGGCGACTGACGTCAGATAGCGTTTCTCCGGGTTCAGGCCGAGATGACTGTTCTTGGTCTTGATGCCCGTGGCCAGCGCTGTCGACGAAGCCGCAGAATCCGTCACATGGGCGTCCACATTGACCGTCGTGCAAAAACCGGCGACCGGCAACTGCTCCATCACCAGACGTGACTGACCGCGGTGCTGATAAAGCGAGGTCAGTTTGACGGCCCCCGGCCCCATGCCGTCGCCGATCACCAGGATCACATTCTTGGGCTTCGCCCCCGCTGCCGCAGCCGCGAGCGGTGCCGCCAGGGCGGGCGCCTTAAAGGTCTGATCCAGCGTCAGCGCTTTCTTGATGCCGACGATGCGCGTGTCATCACCCAATGTCGCGGCGACCACCATCCAGGTGCTTTCACGCGCCTCCAGCCGGATTCTTTTGACCGGCTGATCCTTAAGCTTGAATTTCGACGCGAACAGCGAAACCTGCGTGTTGTTGTTGTACTCCGTCCAGACCCGTATCGCATTCTTGTAACCGTCGGGTTTGGTCCAATCCGCCACGTCGCGCCCGAAACGCACATGAAATTCCGATTTCGAGCCGTCGGCATACTCCACGAAGATGCACCCCGTCATCTTCAGATCTTTCGCCGGCGGCGCAAAGACGGCGGCATGCAACAGATAAAGATGGGTGCCGCGCAGGTTATCGACCGGCACCTTGGCGGACTGCGGCAGATAATCACGCTTGGGGCCGCCCAATACGATACAGGATTTTCCGCGGGTCTCCGCGTCACTCAGGATGTTGAACGGAATCCCGGAAATCGTCAACGTGCCGGGTTTGAGCACCGCGAGATCATTGCCGCCCTGATCGGTCCATCCCCCCTGGCGATCATCCGCCGTTTGATCGGCAAAAGCCGTGTTGGCCCCCTTTCCCAGCGGCAGCGGCGTGAACGCAGGGGCCGCACTGGCGCAAACGACCAAAAGCGAAACGGACAACCCGACAGTCAACAGGAGCGCAGAGGTTCTCATGGGATGCTTTCTCGATGGGTGGTTTTAGAAACAGTAAAAGGTGGCATTTTAGACTCATCGTCGGTAACGGGCAAGCCGCGAGTTCAACGATTCCGGGGTTGTTGCCGTCATGCGCCCGTGTTATAGTAGCTGACATTGATTATTGAACATTCTTCTGATAGCGGTCCATGGGGGAGTTATGCGGCAGAACGGGTTTTCAAGACGCAGTTTTTTAGAAGGGAGCGCGGCGGCGGCGGCGTTGTTGTTCCCGACCATCATCCCGGCGCGTGTGCTAGGTGCGCAGGCGCCGTCCAAAAAAATCCAGATCGGCGTCATCGGATGCGGGCGTATCGCGGGAGGCATGGACATTCCCGGCGTCTGGCTTAATCAGGACTTGGCGACCATCGTGGCGCTTTCCGACTGTGACCGTCAGCGCATGACGACCACCCGAAGCAAGACCCAGAAACTGTTCGAAGGCGATCTGCCCGAACTGGCCCTCTATCAGGATTATCGGGAGTTGCTGGCCGATCGCTCGGTGGACGCCGTGATGATCTGCACACCCGACTTCTGGCATGCGCAGCAGTGCGTGGACGCCGCACTGGCCGGGAAAGACGTGTACGTCCAGAAACCGCTGGCCATGACGGTCTATGAGAGCCGCGCCATCGCCGAAGTCATGCGCCGCACCGGGCGCATTTTCCACATCGGCACGCAGCAGCGTTCCGAAGGCAAGAGCACCTTCGGCGCACAGTTCCGCAAGGCGGCCGAATATGTCCGCAACGGACGTTTGGGCACGGTACGCCGTATCGAGGTCGGCCTGCCGCAGGATCCGCCGGAACCAACCGACTTGCCGCTGGTTCAGCCGGTGCCGGACAATCTCGATTACGACAAATGGCTGGGCTACACACCGGCCGAGCTCTACAGCGAACTTCGCACGCACCCGCAGGGCAAGAATGGCGAAGCGAGTTTCGGACGCCCCGGCTGGATGGTGATGCAGGCCTACAGCATGGGCATGATCGCCAACTGGGGGGCGCACCACATCGACATCGCGCAGTGGGCGCTCGGCATGGAAGCGTCCGGCCCCGTAAAGATACGCGGGCGCGCTGAATTCCCCAAACGCCGGCTGTGGGACGCGCATGGCAAGCTGGATGTCAAAATGAAGTACGCAGACGGCACGCTGCTGCATGTGGCGGACGAGAGCCTCTACCCCAACGGCGTGCGTTTTGTCGGCGACAAAGGCTGGATTTTCTGTGGGCGCGGTTCGGTCAAGACCATGTCGAACGATCCGGGCGCGGGCGGCAAGCACGGTCGATGGCGGCCGCTTGAGGCCAGCCGCAGGGAGCTGATCGAAGGTGAGGTGGAACGGCCGCTGGCCCGTAACCCCTCGAACCACCATCGCATTTGGATGGAAGGGATCCGCACGCGCACGCCGACCCATATACCGCCCGAAACGGCCCACCGGACCACGACCGCCTGCATTCTGGCCTACACCGCCATGAACCTCAAGCGTCCGCTGACGTGGGATCCGGTGTCCGAACGGTTTGTCAGGGACGAGGAGGCCAATGCCACGCTGTCGCGCCCCGAACGTACCCCGTACGGCGTGCGGCGCACGCTGTCCCGTGCCGGCATGGAGATCTGACATGGACGTGCTGATCTACACGCGGAACTATACGCCTGACGGCAAAGGTTTCGTACACGACAACATCGCAACCAGTGTGGCCGCCTTGAGTGAGCTGTGCACGACGCATGGACTGAAGGCCGAAGCTTCGGATGATCCCGCGCTGTTCACCGAGGATCGACTCAAAGGATTGAAAGCGGTCATCTTCGCCAACAGCAACAACGAGGCGTTCGCCACCGACGCCCAGCGCGGCGCGCTCCTCGATTACGTCTATCGTGGCGGTGCGTTTATGGGGTTACACTCCGCCACAGGCTCCGACCGCAAGTCCGAAGCGTTTCGGCGTTTGCTGGGCGGGCGCTTTCTGTGGCACCCGCCGCTTCAGCCTTTCAGCATGCGGGTCAACGACCGCCGTCATCCGGCGACCGCGCATCTGGACGCAACCTGGGCATGGGCCGATGAAGCCTATGTCTGCGACTATGCGCCCGACATCCATGTCCTGGTGGAGATCGAGATCGACAGTCTGCAGAAAAAACCGTTCGACAAGCGGCTCGCCCACTTCAGAAATGGCCGGTTCCCGCTGGCCTGGTGCCGCTGCCATGGTGCCGGACGCGTCTTTTATACCGCTCTCGGCCATTTGAAAACGCATTATCAGGATCAGGCTTTTCGCACCCATCTGATTCAAGGGTTGCGCTGGGCCATGGACGTGAACGCATAAACGGAGAGCTTAACGTATGACATCCATCACTCGCCGCGGATTTTTGCAGGCCGGCAGCCTTGCCGGTGCAGCGACCGCCCTGCCGACCCTCATCCCTTCTCGCGTCCTTGGTCAGGCCGCCCCCAGCCGCATCATCCAGGTCGGCATCATCGGCTGCGGACGCATCGCGTCGAGCATGGAGATTCCCGGCATTCTGAAGGTGCCGGACCAGGCGCGTATCGTGGCGGTCTGCGATCTGGATGCCAAGCGCCTCGCCGTCGCGCAGCAGAAGGTCGACTCCACCTATGTGCGCAACAAGGTTTCCGCCTCACCGGTCAAGACCTTTGCGTCCTATCGCGATATGCTGCGCGACGCGGCCGTCGATGCGGTGATGATCTGCGTGCCCGATCACTGGCATGCGCTCTGCGCCCTTGAATGCGCACTGGCCGGCAAGGATATCTGGTTGCAAAAACCATTCTCGCAAACGATTCACGAGGGCCGCATTCTGGCCGAGGTCGTGCGCCGCAACGGGCTGATCCTGCAGGTCGGCTCGCAACAGCGCTCCAGCTCACAGTTCCGCACGGGTTGCGAGCTGGTACGGAATGGACGTATCGGCCGCATCACACGCGTCGAGGTCGGTTTCGGCAAGGACAAGGACGGTGGCCGTAAGGAGGAGATGCCGGTTCCCGCGAACCTGGATTACGACACGTGGCTCGGCCCGACGCCCCTTGCCTATTACACAGAAGATCGCGTCCACAACCAGGACACCTCGAAAATCTCCACTCGTCCCGGCTGGATTCAGATGGAGCCGTACGGCTGGGGCATGATTACCAACTGGGGTGCGCACCATCTGGACATCGTGCAATGGGGTCTGGGCACCGAAGACCGCGGCCCGCTGTCGGTGTCGGGCACCTGTGAGTGGATGGACAAGGGCCTCTGGAACGCGCATCGCGAGTTCGACCTGCTCTATACCTATCCTGACGACATCAAGGTCAGCGTCTGCTACCGCTATCCGAACGGCGTGCGTTTCATCGGTGACGAGGGCTGGATCTTCGTCAGCCGTGGCTCCGCGCGCGTGACGGCCAGCGACCCGGCGATGCCCGCCACCACCCTCAAAGCGCTCGACGCGAGTGATCCGAAACTACTCAGTGAACCGCTGGGTTCGAATGCCGTGCGGCTGCATGTCAGCGACAACCACGTCACCGACTGGTTGCGCGCAATCCGCGGACGCACCAGTGCCGCGACCAACGCTGAGATTGGCCATCGGTCGACGTCGGTCTGCACGTTGGGGCATCTCTGCATGAAGACCGGCAAGCGCTTGAAATGGGATTGGAAAACCGAGCGCACCGACAACGAAGAGGCGAACCGCCTGCTGGTCTGTCCGGAGCGCGGGGCGTTCAGCATTCCCAAGGTCCTGAAGGCCGCCAATCTGCAGATCAATGTGTAACGCTCATCCCGATTTATCCATCACGTCAACCCCAAACGAGGAACACATGAAAACAAACATCATCCTGTGCGCCGGTGCCGCCGCCGTGCTGCTGGCCGGTTGCGACGAGAAATCCAAAGCGTGCTGCGGCACCTGCGGCGAGGGCTCGGTCAAGCTGATCACGCTCGACCCCGGCCATTTCCACGCGGCGCTGGTGCAGAAACGCATGTACCCGCAGGTCTCGCCTACCGTCCACATCTATGCGCCGGAAGGCAATGACCTCAAGATGCACATGGACCGCATCAACGGCTTCAACACGCGCGCCGAAGAGCCGACCTCATGGAAAAGCGTGGTCTACACCGGGCCGGACTTCTTTGAGAAAATGCTGAAAGACAAGGCCGGCAACGTCGTGGTGCTCGCCGGCAACAACGCGCGCAAGACCGAGTACATCCTCAAAAGCGTGCAGGCCGGTTACAATGTGCTGGCCGACAAGCCGATGGCCATCACGCCCAAGGATTTCGAGCTGCTCAAGCAGGCGTTCGATGTGGCCCGCGAAAAAGGCGTGATCCTCTACGACATCATGACGGAACGCTATGAGATCACGACCATCCTGCAGCGCGAGCTCTCGCGCTTCCCCAAAGTGTACGGCGAGCAGGAAAAGGGAACGCCCGATGATCCGGCCGTCACCAAGGAGAGCGTGCACCACTTCTGCAAACTGGTGGCCGGCAAGCCGCTGCAGCGCCCGCCGTGGTATTACGACACCACCCAGCAGGGCGAGGCGATCGTGGACGTCAACACCCACCTTACCGACCTGATCCAGTGGGAGACCTTCCCGGAGGTCACGTTGTCACCCTCAGACATCAATGTGGTCCAGGCGCGCACCTGGAACACGCCGGTCACACTGGAACAGTTCACGACCTCCACCTCGCTCACCGCGTGGCCGGACTATCTGAAGAAAGATCTGGACGCCAACGGCGTCTTGCAGTGCAAGGCGAACGGCGAGTTCACCTATTCGATCAAGGGCGTCTACGCCAAGGCCTCCGTGCTCTGGAATTTCCAGGCGCCGGCCGGCGCGGGCGACACGCACTACTCGCTGATGCGCGGAACACGCGCATCACTGATCATCCAGCAGGGCGAAGCTGAAGGATACAAGCCCGTGCTCTATGTCGAGCCGCGCCGCACACCGGGCGTCAACAAGGAGGAGTTGGAGGCTGCCCTTAAAGAGGCGATCACCACGCTGAACAAAACCTATCCCGGCGTCGGTTACGAGGCGCACGAGACCGGCTGGCGCATCACCATCCCTGAGCGTTACGCGGTCGGCCACGAGGCGCACTTCGGCCAGGTCATGGAGAAGTACCTCGGCTTCCTCAAAAACAAAAATATGCCCGCCTGGGAAGTGCCGAACATGATCGTCAAGTACCACACCTTGATGCAGGCGTACAGCAAGAGCCGCTGAAAACAGAAGGGCATATGAGTCGGGAACGCGGGCGTCCCCGCCCGCAACAACGTGCCGTGCAAAAAGATTAACGTTCAGGAGGGCATGTTCATGAACTATCGGCAATTGGGACATTCGGGCTTACAGGCGTCGGTCGTCGCGTTGGGCACGTGGTCGGTCGGCGGCGGACCGTGGTGGGGTGATTCGGATGACGCGGAATCGATCCGCGCCATCCACGCCTCGCTGGACGCCGGGGTCAACCTGATCGACACCGCGCCGGTCTATGGGTTCGGCCACAGCGAGGAGATCGTCGGACGCGCACTCGCGGGGCGGCGCGACAAGGTTCTGATCGCCACGAAGTGCGGCCTCTGGTGGGGCGACGACACCGGTTCGGTGCACTTTGAGCAAAACGGCAAGACCGTACGCCGCTGCCTCGAGCCACGCACCCTCCGCATCGAGGTCGAGGACAGTCTGCGCCGACTCGGCACCGACCGTATCGACCTGATGCAGACGCACGCACAGGCAACGGAG
>Ga0116145_1001262_pt1 | contig 25911 bp, 29 predicted proteins | sample AD_JPNHG1_MetaG_FD_89747 | JGI IMG/M metagenome (GOLD analysis project Ga0116145, IMG submission 89747) | Active sludge microbial communities of municipal wastewater-treating anaerobic digesters from Japan - AD_JPNHG1_MetaG | ecosystem: Engineered > Bioreactor > Anaerobic > Digestate | place... | reverse complement strand
GGATGGGACCTGACAGACCTGGTGATCGATGATCCAGATGGAGGGTCAAGCGTAGACCTTGCCTCAAAGACGGCGACAATCGACTTAGATGCCGGAGAGGCCATAGCAGTGAAGTTCACGAACCAAAAAGAGCAAGAGGTATGCACCCTTGAGCTCAGCAAGACCGCCCTCAATACCACAGTGACGCGTGGCGAGGATATATATTACGTGATCAAGCTCTGCAACAACTGCACAGGGGTTGTCTACAGGAATGTCACCCTCTGGGACGTCCTTCCTGCAGGTGTCGAGCTGGTATCAGTCTACCCGCAGCCCACATCATCCACACCCACCACCCTCACATGGTTCTTTGGCGAATTCGGCACTGGCTGCTTTGAGGTTGAGATAGTGGTTCGCGTCCCGATAGTCGATATCAACTACGACATGGAGCAGGGAGTGCAGGGTGAGGGATTCGTAAACGTCCACAACGACTACGACACCCACCAGGGCCCTGAGTCCGTGAAGAACTGCGCCTACGCCAAAGCAGACTACGTCGCAACCATATCCTTCTGCGCCACTACTGGCATCGTAGACCCGGGAACCGAGCTGAAGAGGCGTGAGTCTGGCAGCGGCACATACGAGAGCGATGAGGTGACTGCCATGCGCACTGAGAACAAGTCCATACACACGGCTGCAAGCCTCTCTGCAGTCTACAGGCCGACCACATTCAACCTGCCCTCCGGCCGCTCAATCACATATGGCAGCAAGTGGACAGACAAGTCAAAGGCCATCAACACGATAACCGGAGCCACAATGAACGAGGAGTACACCCACGCCACATCCATAGACAGAGACAGATCCGTTGATATCGATGACAACGGCACCACAATGAAGACAGAGGTGACATTCGAGGGCTCGGGGCATATAGGAGTTCTCAAGAAGGAAGAGCCAGACTCCCATCCTAAGGTCACCCCGGCATACGAGGCCACAGAGGACTATGTTGGCAGGTTCAATGTCACAGAGACTGCTGACGAGTACGGCAGCGGCGTGCGGTCCAACAAATCGGTGACCGGCTACGGCTACACAGCAGTCGACAAGCGGGTGAGCGACAGCCAGAGGACATACGAGTCGGGCACAGGCTCATACGAGAGCGATGAGATAATCGATACCTCTGTCAATTACATCGCCAAGGACATCAACCTGGTCCACGGCCCGACAAGCTACGACTACACTCCAGATGTGACAGTGAGCCAGGATATGAAATGGAACGAAGGAATGTGGTCGAAGAGCGGCAAGCTGATGGGAGGCGAGCTTCTGGCAGGCAACAGGTCCTGCCCTGTAAGGCCTGTCCAGACATATGACTGCAACAAATCCATACCCGCAGTATCCTACATAGGAGAGAGGTACTCCTCGCTTGACTACCTGAAGAAGGAGACAGAGGCCATAGGGCTCAACGAGATGAACACCAACGCCAGCTTCAGCGGAATGGCCCAGTATAAAGTCAAGGCCACAGATACCAACCGCACTGGCAAGATCGATAATGAGGAGCTATACGTGGGCCAGTACGGCATCACCCGGAAGGTGCGCCTCGGAGGAGTCTCCAAGTACGACCGGCCGCACATAACAGTGACCAAGGAGGGCAACCTGACAGAGGATCACATGGCAGAGTATGTCATATACATAGAAAACGACGGCACTACGACGCTCTCCCCTGTGAACATCCGAGATATGCTCCCGCCGGGCACAGAGTACATAACCTCATCCATGAGGCCCTCCAGCCTCACAGATGGCGAGGTGAGCTGGTCGGTGCCTGCCCTAGGAGTTGGAAGCAGCCTCGAGATCGAGCTTGAGCTGAACATAACCGAGTTCGCGCCAGATGATATCGTCAACCGCGTCCAGGTCTGCGGCATGGACGGAACAGAATGCATATCCGCGGCGGCCTACTCTGCTATAGAGTCGGGCGCTCTGCCCTGCTGCCCGCCTGAGGTATTCGTCGATAAGATGGCACGGCTCGATGCCAGCGACCCCACGCTCGTGCACTATGCCATAATGGTCAAGAACAACGCCAACAGCACAATAGTTGCCACTGTAACAGACAGGATGCCGACGGGGCTCACACTGCTGGGAGCATCTCCTGAGCCGAACAGCCTGGGAGGGCTGCTCTTGCAATGGGTGCTTCTCGACATCCAGCCGGGAGAGGTCCGGAGCATAGAGTACGATGCCAGGGCAAACACTGACGGCAACTATGTCAACTCTGTGCAGGTGGACGCAACATCTGTGGACGGGAGAGGCTACAAGACAGCAGAGGCCGCTGCACAGGTGCAGGTTAGCACGACAGCTATTGCGCCGAGGACGACCAGGTACGGAGGCTGGCAGCCTCCAAACTGGAATATGACATCGCCAGACGAGGGCATAACAATAGAGCTGTCTCCGGATGAGGATATAGTAGAGGGGTAGGCAAGCCTGCCCCCCATTCCCCATCCGGTCGACCTTTTTTTTGTTTTTAGGGCTTATGTGCTGAGCAGAACAAAAAGCAGAGATGCGCCCATCCCTACCACGATATCCTCTTTCTGTAGCGGTTCCTCACAACAATGGCCAGCATATTGGTCCCTAAAACCAGGGCTATGAGCACAAGTGCTGTGCCCCAGGCGCGGGCCTCCACATCCCAGGCTCCGAGGAAGTATATCAGGTTCAAAAGATGATAATCCAGGTTGTTGACCGGCTGGAACGGGTCAGGAATTATGCCGCAGACCATATGCACTGGGGTCGCAGTAAATGTCACAGCCGTCCACATGATCGGCGCAGTCTCTCCTGAGGCCTTGGCCACCCCCATGATCACGCCTGTTAGTATGCCAGGCATGGCGGATGGCAGGACCACCTTTCTGATGGTCTGCCACTTGCTCGCCCCAAGGGCAAGGCTTCCCTCCCTCAGCGAGTTTGGAACGCTCTTTAAGGCCTCCTGGCTTGTCAAAATGATTGTTGGGATGTTTATCAGCCCCAGAATTACAGATCCGGAGAGCAGGGATACCCCAAAGAACCTCACAAGAAATGCCAGGCCGAACAGACCGAAGACAACTGAGGGAACGCCGTTCAAGCAGCTGACTGCGATGGTGATGAGCCTGTTCATGCGGGCGCTTCTCGAGTACTCATGCAGGTAAATGGCGGCTCCGATTCCGAGTGGCGAGGAGACTATCATGGCCCCCACGACCATCCACAGCGACCCCATTATGGCTGTGCTAATCCCTCCGGCCTGGCCGAGTCGGCGGTGGGGCGTCGTCAAAAAATCCCAGCTTATAACCCAAATGCCCTTGTATACTATTACGAAGAGGATGGAGCCCAAGAGGATAAGCGATAGAGCTGCTGAGAGCCTGACGGCCAAAAAGACAAGCGCCTCCCTTCCTCTGGCGCCGTATCCGTAAACGACATTAAGGGCATCCTTGATGCATAAAATGGCTGCGAACAAGACCAGAAGAGAGAGGATGAAGGAGTAGTCGAAGGACGCTCCCACCCCAAGAGGGCGGCGGATGACGAACCCCGGGTGCAGCAGGCCAGAATGAGAGAGATAGAATATGCCGGCGCATATGAGGGCATCCATGGCCAGAAAGGGTGCAGTTTTTAGCGAAGCATGCCCGGATGTGATATAGGATGCGACGATCAGCAGCGGACAGGCTATAAGACAGGCCTGCCAGACTGCGACGAGCCCGGATAGATCCGGCTGCAGTATCAGAGATGCTATGGAGGTCACGAAGAGAAGGCCGGATATGACGAGTGTGGCTGCGATTGCAGGCCTGATCCTCATTTCAGTACCCTCCGAACCTGCGCCTTATCCGGGCACGTGCGTAGTCTGCCACAAGGCTGAGTATGGAGACCACTACGAGAAGCACAAATCCCACTGCAAAGAGGACGTGATAGTGCATCGATCCCCTTGCCACCTCTCCCATCTCACCTGCTATGACAGATGTAAATGTGGCACCCTGGTCGAATATGTCGTAGGGAGGAGAGGCCAGCCTGGCGACATTTCCCACGACCAGCAGCACTGCCATGGTCTCGCCGATGATGCTGCCGATGTTGAGCAGCACCGCCGCCGTAATTCCGGAGGAGGCCGCAGGTATGGTGACATTTCTCAGAGTCTGCCAGCGGTTGGCGCCAAGGGCTAGCGAGCCCTCCTTGAACTCTCCAGGCACGGCGCGCAGGGCGTCCTCGCAGATGGTGGTGAGGTACGGGATGAACATGACGCCGAGCAGAATGGATCCTGCCAGGATCGACCGGCCGGTGAGCATATCGAAGCTGTCCTGAAGATATGATACGAGTATGATCACCCCTAAAAAGCCGTAGACGATGGACGGCACGCCCGCCAAAAGCTCAATGGCAGGCTTGAGGGCTGCCTTGCTCCTCGGACCGGCCAGCTCCGCCAGATATATGGCCAGGGGAAAGCCGATGATGATGTTGATGAACAGGGCGAGAAGGGTGATTGTCAGAGATGCGGTGATGAGTGGCAGAAGGCCGTAGATGCTCCCGGAAGGATGCCATTTCGTGCCGAAGAGAAGGGATAATATGCCGAGATCTCTTAAGGCGGGAAGGCTTTCGTGGATGAGAAAATAGAATATTAGAAGCATTATGAGAATGGATGCCATGGCGGATATGAAGAGCAGAGACTGCACGAAAGCCTCCCCGTATTTGCGGGACATCTTCATCTTTGGCCGGTCCATATGGCTGTAAAGATGGCACAGACGGTTAAAGAGATTGCCTATATTATCTATATAGACGGAATACAGGAGGACAATAATATATAGATGTCTTTTAAAATTATCAGGGCTTGATCCTCTTCAGTATCTCATCCGGATCGTATCGCACGCTGATGACGCGGCTTCTGCCCCGCTCCCCGGCTCCGGTGAAATCGGAGTTTATAAGCCTGATCGAGTCAAGCTTGTTCAAGATCTCATGAAAACGGGTATATCCGGCGCCGGTCCGCTCCTGAAAGCGGGCATAGATCTCCCCGGCCCGCATGCTGGGGCTCTCCGCTGCCAGGCGCAGCACCACCAGCTCATCCTCCTTCAGGGACTTGAGTGCAAAGCTGAGGTGAACCAGCCTGGAGGAGTCCAGAGATGCAGCGACGTCCTCTTCCGATATGCTTTTTGAGGCCCTCTTCTCTGCTGCCAGGCCCGCCCTCTTTAGCAGGTCGATTCCCACCCGCAGATCCCCCGCCTTCTCAGCCCCATCCACCACAGCCTCCAGCACCTGCTCGCTCATGACTCCCGGATAGTAGCCGATCTGCGCCCTGCGGCCCAGTATGTCCCTGATCTGGCTGCGGCTGTAGAGGGGAAAGAGCACCTCCTCCGGCTGGAATACTGAGACCACGCGCGGGTCGAGGACGTAGCTGAAGGACAGCTCGCTGATGACGCCGATCACGCCCATCCTGGCTTTCGGGCATGTCTCGTGCGCCCGCAGCAGGGAATAGAGGACGTGGTCTATCTCCCTTTCATGGAAGAGGTAATTGATGTCGTCCAGTGCCACAACCAGCACCTTATCCTGCTCGACTGACGCCTCTGCCACCCTCTCGAATATGCGCTTGAATGATATGCCGCTTGACGGAGGAGCATGGCCGAAGAGCTTCTTGTAGATCTGGTAGAATACCGAGTAGCGGGTGGAGTCCATCTGGCAGTTGACGTGCACAGGTACGACCCGGGAGGTGTGTGCCTCGATCTCTCCGAAGAGCTTGATAAGCGCCGTGGTCTTACCAGTCCCTGGGGGGCCCAGGCAGAGGGCATTGACAGGCCGGCCGCCCTGCAGTGCCGGGCGGATGCAGAACTTGAGGCTGTTCATCTGAGACTCTCTGTGCAGGAAGTGCTCGGGCAGGTGGTCTAGCTCGAAGATGTCCCTGTCTCGAAATATCGTCTCCTCCCAGAGGAGCATATCCGGCTTGTGGCTCTCAGACATCTCTGCTATCCCAGCATCTTCTCTATCTCCTTCTTGAGGAGGGCGCTCACGAGGCTTCCGTCCGCCCTGCCCCGCAGCTCCTTCATGACCAGGCCCATGAGCGGGCCCACAGCCCTCTCCCCCCTGGAGCGCACAAGATCTGCCCTCTCTGCCACCACTGCCTGCACAACCCTCTGCACATCATCCCGGGCCAGGCCAGCCAGGCCAGCTGCAGCAGCAGCCTGCTCTGCACTCATCTCCGGGTGAGCTGCCAGGGCGCGCAGAAGATCGGAGAGCCCCTCCTTGGCGATTTTTCCCTGCGAGACCAAAAGGAGGCTCTCCCGAAAGTGCCTCTCTGTAAGGCTGGCCACGGGCACTCCCTCCCTCGCAAGCTCGATTGGGACCGTCTCCAGTGCACGCACAGCCACAGAGGGCGAGACCGACAGCTCCCTCACAATCTCCTCGAAGAGCGGATAGGATGGAGAGGCTGCCATGACGCGCGCCTGCTCTGCGGACAGGCCGTACTGGCGGACGAAGCGCTCCGCCCTGGCTGCGAAGAGCTCGGGCAGCACAAGAGAGTCCAGCATCTCCTCTGTGATGGCCACTGAGGGCACATCCGTCTCAGGGTACATGCGTGCCGATCCTGGCAGGGGGCGCATGTACTCAGAGCAGCCGTCGGGAAGTGCCCGGCGGGTCTCCTCTGGAACGAATGACAGTGCCTCTCGGGCCCGGATCTGCACAGCGGATATGGCCTTCTCCGCCCTCTCACGGGGACCGGTGACCATGATCAGGGCGTCGCCCTCCCCAGCGGCAAAGGCCCGGCGCAAGGCCTCGACCTCGCCGGCTGTGACGCCGTAGGCAGGCAGCTCATCTGTATGAAATATCCCGCCCACGCCCGCCCGCTTGGCCCTGTCCGACATCTCCGATCCCAGCCTGCGGCCTGGCTGAACCTCCCTTCCGAGTAGGCCGGCAAATCCGGGCAGCCGGCAGGCCAGCACAGCGCCTCCGCTCTTGATGGAGCGGGAGAGGACGCCGGAGGCTGTACCCGCAAAGATATCTGTAACATCTATTACGGCCCCATCGACGGAGGCATCTCTCTTATTCAGCTCATCCTTTATCTCAAGAAGGCGCAGCTGGCGCAGGGCTTCGAACTCCACAACCTTGTCCACCAGGTTCAGTGCCTGGACGCCCTTGATCTCAACCCGAGCGCCGCCACGGATGGAGACGTTGACATCCTGGCGTATGGTTCCAAGGCCCCGCTTGACGCGGCCTGTGGAGCGCAGGATCATGCCCAGGTAGGAGGCAACCTCCCTGGCGTGGGCCGGGGAGATGATGTCCGGGGCTGTTCCGATCTCAACCAGGGGAATTCCCAGACGGTCCAAAGAGTAGACAACGCTGTCACCCCGGTCCTCGACGATCCTGGCAGCCTCCTCCTCGAGGCATAGTATGCTTATGCCAACCGGCCCCTCTCCTGTCTCTATGCTGCCGTCAGAGCCCACATAGGCAGTGCGCTGAAACCCGGAGGTATTGGAGCCGTCTATCACCATCTTCCTCATGGTGTGCAGCTCGTCCACAATCTTCATGGACAGCAGCCTCGCAATGATCAGAGATATCTCCAGGGCCTGCAGGTTGACAGTCCTCGGCGGCTCCTCATCCGCCTCCACCAGGCAGGTGCTGTCGTAGGACTTGTATATGAACCTGCGCGAGACCAGGACCTGCTCGAGTGCAGCGCGGTCGATCTCGCCCAGCTCGCTTCTAGAGGGCCGCAGATACCTGAAGAACTCGAAGTTGGACTCATCTACCTCCCGGTGTCTGGTTGGGCAGCCGCAGAACAGCTTGCAGGCAGTATCAAGCTGCTGGTGGATCTCGATTCCGCATACCAGGCCCAAAGAGCGATAGTCCGGGCCGGCAGAGTCCGCATCTTTTGCCATCGATCTACCTGTCAGAGACCGCGGGGGGTTTAACCCTTTTGACTGCCTCTCTTATGTCCTCGGACTTGACGGTCTTTCTCTTGGCATGGCTGGCCCAGCCCACCGCCTCCCGGGCCACCTCCAGGCCGTAGCTTTCCAAAACCTCTGCCAGCGCATCCCTTGCGCCCTCGCTAACCCTGTCTGCCCCAGCCTCGCGGATGAGCCTGCTCACCGGAGCCACGGGAAGTATAGGCATCTTTAATACACCTCATCGATCGGCGCTATGCAGCGGGAAGGGCATTAATTTCCCGGCTGCAAGCCCGAATCTGGATCTAATCCAACTCAATTCCATATATAATTTTTTGTTGGGCGAATGCAGATGGAAATAGGCTGAAATGCACCAATCAGCTCCGAATTTTCTGCCTGTTTAAAATATAGAGCACGATTTGGGGGAATATGCTGAGGTTGGAAAATGTTATTTAGCTTGCCGCACAATGAGGGAGAGAGGCACAGATGATGAGCGAGTATATCTGTAAGGCAATTATATACAGGGATTTCGAGGATGTATATGGGCCGTGCGGATGCGGCATGGACCTGGCCACTCTGCCCGTACTCCTGCCAAGGGACTGGGTGATACTGGAGCGCCCCGCAGCGGTCGAGGACGACGAATTCGGAAAGGGATTCGACTTCAGGCGCACATCTGGATTCACATTCAACAATATCTTCGAGTATGAGATGGAGGGCGTGGAGTATCTGGCCAACTTCTCCTGTTGCGTTGAATGCGCCGAAAGGGCGGTAGCGACCGGTTATGCCGCCTGGTCCAAAAAGTCCTACCCAATGGCCCTGCGTTAGAGGGCGCTTTTATGAAATACACCGTCTACACAACAAGGACCTGCCCCAAATGCCAGCAGCTCAAGGCCGCCCTCCAGAGGGTGGGCATCGCCTTCTCCGAAGAGGATATGAGCACCCCCGAGGCGCTGACTGAGCTGCGCATCAATGGAGTGTTCACGCTCTCTGCGCCCGTGCTCCAGGCAGGGGAGAGCTTCTATACCGTCGACGACCTATTCACAGGGGAGACGCTCAACGATCTCAGGGGAGTTCTGAAGATCTAGAACTCCCTGCCCCTCACCCGGCTGATATCGAATACTGCAGTGCTGGCCACATGCATTACCGCAAAGGTTCCAGCCTGGATGGGATCCGTCACCACCATGTCAGCCTGTCCGGGAACCGAGCCTGCCATCTTCAGGGCTATGACTGGAATGCCATCCTCCTGAAGCCGTCTCACCTCCTCTGTGATCCTCCCACCCATAAGGGCCCCGGCCAGCACCAGAATGGAGGCGCGGGGCAGCCGGCTCACTGCGCTCACAGCGTCGGCGATGGCATCCTCCCCTACGAGGGGGATTGTGTCCACGCTGATGCGCTCGCCCCGCAGGTTGTGCCTGTCTGCCTCGCTCACAGCCCCGACAGCCACCTGGGCCACCTGGGCTCCGCCCCCGATGATGATCACTCGCGATCCGTATATCTCATCGAAGGGCTTGTGAACAGACACATCGAATATGGAGTCGAAGGCGGCCAGATCCTCCACAACCTTCATCACCTCTTCTGCCGGCCCGTCGATCTCCATATAGACCGAGGCCTTTCCCCGGTTGACGCCTCTCTCCAGCACGAACTGCTGGGTGTAGACGATATTTCCCCCACGCCTGGCTATAGCCCCGGCGATGTCACGCAGCATTCCCGGCCTGTCCAGACAGATCACATTTATGGCTGTACTCATATATCCTCGCCTGATGCAATGAGGCTGGCAAACTTTAATATGACGAGTGATCAAACCGATCTGCGATGGATTTCTGTCCCCAATGCAAGAGCATGATGATGCCCAAAGGCGGCATGATGGTCTGCAGAAGGTGCGGCTACGAGATGCCTAAAGCCGCAGGCGAATCCCTTGTCAGCAGGACCGAGCAACTGGATCGGGTGGTGCCGGTCCTCGAGCAGGAGTCTGCGGGCCTGCCCACCACAGCTGCCCGCTGTCCGGATTGCGGCAACAATGTCGCATACTGGTGGCTTCGCCAGCTGCGCTCGGCGGATGAGAGCGAGGTTCGCTTCTTCCGCTGCACTAAATGCAACAAGACCTGGAGGGAGTACGACTGAAGGCTGCATGACCGGCCATCAACTATATTAAATATTAAATTATTCTTACTGAGGAGGCTCAAGGAATGTTCAAGGCAGTAATCAACGCAGAGACTCTGCGCGACGCAATCGAATCAGTCTCTTCTCTGGTGGATGAGGTCAAGTTCTCCATAACCGATGCCGGCCTGGAGCTGAAGGCCGTGGACCCGGCCAATGTGGCCATGGTCTCCCTGAAGATAGGCAGGGAGGCATTCGAGTACTTCAAAGCCGATGCCTGCGAGATCGGCATCGACCTGGTGCGGCTGGGCGATGTTTTGAGCATGGCAGACAAGGGAGAGAATGTGCAGCTGGAGCTGGATGAGGAGAGCCACAAGCTGAAGATCGGGGTCGGATCGCTCTCCTACACATTAAGCCTGATAGATCCAACGGCCATCAGAAAGGAGCCACGCATACCTGAATTGGACCTGCCAGCCCACGTGACGCTGCCGGGAGGGGAGCTGCGCCGGGCGGTAAAGGCGGCTGAGAAGGTCAGCGACCATGTCATCCTTGGGGTCTCCGACGAGGGATTCTACATGGAGGCCAAGGGGGACATCGACTCCCTCAAGCTCAAGATCCCCAGCACTGAGCTGTTGGAGATGAAGCCGGGGGAGGCCAGGAGCCTCTTCTCGCTGGACTATCTGGAGGACATGTCCAAGTCAATAGGCAAGGCGGGGGAGGTAACACTGGAGATGGGAATCGACTACCCCCTGAAGATACACTTCAAGCTGGGCCAGTCTGTGGAGGTCAGCTACCTTCTGGCACCCAGAATTGAGCAGGAATGAGGGTCTCAGACTATCCTTTCACAGAGGAGGCTGCAGAAAGGGTGCGAGGCTGTGGCTACTCCTTAGAGAGCCTTCTCTGCAAAACATCTTTTAAAACAGTGCGGGGCCGGGCGGCGGAGCGTGTGGCCGGGGCTATCGCGGGAGGCATTGCCGATAGCGCTGCCAGAACGGATGCCGAGCTTTTGGCTGAACTCTTATCCTATCCCCTCGCCAGGGTCATGGTCTCCTGCCTGGGCGACCCCATTTTGCTGCGCCGCTATGCTCTGGCGGAGGCCAAACTGGCATACCGGCACATGCAGGAGGAGAAGGATGGTGTGGCGGCTCTCGCAGAGGACCTGGGGCTGCACCCCCAGATGGCTGGGGCAGGGGGGACCTGGAGGATTCACTTCTCAGAGTATATCAGAGCCGCTCACGGCATGAAGAGCGCCAAGTGGAAGCTGGTCAACCGTGACCTTGCCGGCGGCTATCTCACTGTCACGGAGGAGGAGCTGAAGAGGCTGCTGGAAGAGGCTGCGCGGGAGAGGGTGCTCAAGGGGCTGCCTCTGCCAGTGGACGAGAGGATCTGCGCCTCGCTGCAGGAGTACCTGGGGCCGCTGCGGGCCGATCTGGAGAGGCTGGCCGCGAGGCAGAGGGTGGACCTCGGCCGGGTGGAGGAGGGGGCATTTCCCCCCTGCATCAGGAAGATGCTGGCAGATGTGGCCAAAGGAGCTAACCTGGCACACAGCGCCCGCTTCGCCCTGGTCAGCTTCCTCCTGCAGATAAATATGAGCCCGGAGCAGATCATATCCATATTCAACACGAGCCCTGACTTCGACGCTGAGAGGACACGCTATCAGGTCGAGCACATCGCCGGGGCCACGGGCACCAGATACCGGCCGCCAGCCTGCGCCACAATGGCCACATACGGCAACTGCCCGGGAGAGGACGAGCTGTGCAGAGGTGTCCGCCATCCACTCAGCTACTATGAGCGGAGGATCAAGATGGCAGGCCTCAAGCCACTGCCCGCAGAGCAGAAAGAAGGGACTTGACGGCCTGCTTCTCGCTCTCTGCTCTGCCAAGCAGCAGCATCTTTTCACGAACCAGAGGCTTAAAGCCGAGGCCCGCACGCAGGGCCGCCTCCCTCACTGCGAAGCCCGCATCCGCCCGGCCGGAGGCGACTGCAGCAGCCACTGCGCAATGGCTGCGGGCGAGGCGGACAAAACGCGGATTGGACAGGCCCAGATCTAGCATCGCCTTCTCCCATGCCCCGCTGAGAGCCGAGTCCCTCTGCCAGCCGATCAGGCGGCAGGCTGACAGATCCGGCGCAGGTGTACTCCGCCAGACCATTCCCAGATCCAGGTCGAGGCAGGCCAGCACTGCAAGGCCTTCAGGAATAGATGGGACGGCTCCGATGACGGCAGCCAGGTCGGCGACGCCGTCCATAAGGAGCATCCTTCCCAGCAGAGAGCCGCAGTTAATCAGCCTGACAGCCCCCGCATCCTGGGCCAGATCCTCGAGAAGCAGGCTGTTTTCCCCTGCTATAACCAGGTCGGCCGGATCGTAGCCGGCGAAGAGCTGCACCTGGACGGTAGTGCCCCTCTCCAGATACTCGACTCCTGCGGCGATGTCGATAATTCCGTCCGCGCCTGCCAGCGTGGTGATGGAGCCGCTGCCCTTGTCCACGGGATAGACCAGATCTCCTGAGAGGGCGACGGCCAGCATCTGCCTGCGGCCCTCAAGGCGCAGCGGGCAGGAGAGCCTTCCTGCCGCCCTCTTTTCCCTGTGCCGTCCCCCCAGAGAGGCGCGGATGGCTGGCGCGCCCAGCAGGGAGAAAACCGAGAGGGCGCTTGTGGGATAGCCCGGCAGGCCCAGGAATGGCCTATCCGCCAGGAGGCCGAAGATTGTGGGCTTGCCGGGCTTTAGGTTGACGCCGTGAAATATGAGCTCGCCAGCCTCCTCCAGCACCTGGTAGACGATGTCCCCGGCCCCGGCAGATGTGCTGCCGCTGACTATGATCATATCGCAGCCTTCAGCCATCTTTTGCAGCGCCGCTGCCATGGCCTCCTTCTCGTCAGGGAGGATGCCGAATGGCTCTGCTGCGGCTCCGCAGTCCTCCACTGCAGAGGCAATTGTGTATGTGTTGATGTCGTATATCCTGCCTGGCGAGAGGGGCCGGCCCGGGGCGGCAAGCTCGTCTCCTGTGGAGGCGACGGCCACCCTCAGGAGCCGCACAGGCGCTTCAGTTCGGCCAAGAGCTGCCAGCACCCCAAGCTCGCGGGCGGAGAGCACAGCGCCGGGAAAGAGTACCGCCTCGCCGAATGAGATGTCGCTTCCCGCAGCCTGAACATTCTCCCCTGCGTAGACCGGCCTTCTCACCAGAACGCTCTCCCCCTCCGCCTCGGAGTACTCGATCATGACAACTCCGTCCGCTCCCCCGGGCATCATTGAGCCTGTGGAGACCTCAGCCGCCTCTCCGGAAGAGAGCTTCACCTCGGCCTGCATCCCCATCGGCACCCTTCCGGCCAGCCGAAGCCGTACGGGCCTGTCTTCTCTCGCTTCCAGGGTATCGGCGGCTACAACTGCAAATCCGTCCATGGCTGCGCGGGAGAAGCCAGGCACATCGATGGTTGAGACTATCCTCTCGGCAAGAATGCATCCTGACGCCTGCAGGAGGGGCAGGCTGCGCGTGCTGGCGCTTGGCAGGTGGTCGAAGACGGCCGACAGGGCCTCCTCCAGGGAGATGAGGCTGCGAAACTCCTTGGACATGGCGGATACATCTTATGGCCGCATATAAAAATGAAGCTCATCCCAAAATTACATCTTCGCAGCCCTCTGCCAAAGCAGATGGTCGGCCAGCACGAGGGCCACCATTGCCTCGGCCACGGGCACAATCCTGGGCGGGATGGCAGGGTCGTGCCTGCCTTTGATCTCTATCTCAGCCGCCCCGCCGCGGGCGAGGTCGACAGTCCTCTGCCTCCTGGCTATGGACGGTGTGGGCTTGACGGCTATTTTGCAGATTATGGGCGCACCCGTGGATATGCCACCCAAAATGCCACCTGCATGGTTGCCCTCAAACTCAACTCCGCCCTCCCGCCAGAGAAGCGGGTCGTTCATCTCGCTGCCCCGCAGGCGCGCACACCCCCGGCCGGCGCCGATCTCCACAGACTTGACTGCTCCCAGGCTCATCAGCCCCTTGGCGAGATCGGCATCCAGCTTGTCGAATACAGGCTCGCCCAGGCCCGCAGGCACGCCCTCTGCGACTATCACAACCACCCCGCCCAGGCTGTCGCCCTCCGCACGCACTGCCTCCAGCCGCTCCATCATCCTCTCAGCCGCCGCCTGATCGGGGCATCGAACTGCATTGGCCTCGGCGGCCGCCCGAAGGGCTGAGAGGTCCGATTCCCCCACATCTGCGCAAATTCCGCCGAGCTCCTCCACATAGGCGGCGACATCTATCCCCGCGGAGCGCAGAAGAGCCCTGGCCACAGCCCCGGCAGCCACCCGGCCGACTGTCTCACGTGCCGAGGCCCTTCCACCGCCCCTGTGGTCGCGCAGTCCGTACTTCATCTGGTATGTGTAGTCGGCGTGCCCCGGCCGGGGCCGGTCCCGCAGGAGGTCGTATGCCGAGGAGTCGGCGTCCTTATTTCTGACCAGCAGGGATATGGGAGCTCCAGTGGTGCGCCCCCCGAAGACGCCCGACAGAATCTCCACCCGGTCCGCCTCCCTTCGGGCAGTCGAGGCGCTGGACTGGCCGGGCCGCCTTCTGTCCAGGTCCTTCTGTATGTCCTCTGCTGCGAGAGCCAGGCCTGCAGGGCAGCCGTCCACCACCACGCCCACTGCGGGGCCGTGCGACTCGCCCCATGTGGTGATACGAAATACTGTGCCGAAGGTGTTGCCGGACATGCCCTATATGCCAACCTTTGCTTTAAGCAGGGAGATATCGCTTTCAATTCTCTTCAGGCGGTCCTCAAGGCACTCCTTCTTCTCGCCGATCTCCCCCACTATTGCTTCGCGATTCTCGTCCAGCTTGGCTATGATCTCTTCACGGGAGGTCCTCACCTCCAGGACGATATCGGCCCGGGCCTCCTCCAGCTTATAGATAGTTGTATCCTGCTTCTCAAGCATTTTATCCTGCTTGCTATCAATGTGCAGCAAGGCAGGAATGCCTTTATTGAGCTGGCCGGCGGTGAAGTAATGAATAAAAGCATCCAGTGACATGATCGGGCCGCTGTAGTCCTCAAAAGCGATATCTTCGACATCTGCGCCTTCGGGCTTCATGGCCCGGGCGAACTCTTTGAATTCTACCAGCTGCGTTTCATCGCCTTCGACAAATACCACAACAACCTGATTTGCGCCCTCCGAGTAATTCCTGGCAAAGAATCCATTGCAGCCAAGCTCCAGGGCCCTGGTGAAAAGAAAGAAACTGTAGCATACATCGTGAACCTTGCTGCCCCTAATAGTGGCCTTGAGCTTCATCAGCATAATTTTGTACTAACTCATTTATAAGCCCTCTCAGAGGGGCAGAGGGCATAATACCTACCCTCTCACAGCCTTCGCGATCAGCGGCGCCACAGACACGGTGCTCACTGCTTTTTCCAGTGTATCCGTGGCCAGCACCGCCTCCACCCCGGAGCGGTAGAGCTTGAGCATGGCAGAGCCTGTCAGCACCGGGTGCACTGCAGCCAGATAGACCCGCCGCGCCCCCTGCTGGCGCAGCAGTGTTATGGCAGTGGCCATGGTTCCGCCAGTGGCGATCATGTCGTCGAATATGACCACATCCCGGCCCCTGACTGCAACCTCTTTGGGCGCCATGGAGACCTCAGTGCCTGACAGCCTGGTCTTCTGCAGAAAATCACACTCGCACCCCAGGCATGCGGCGGCGGTTTTGGCCATGTTCATAGCCCCCCTGTCGGGGGATATGACGACAGTGTCGACCAGACCCATGCTGCCTATGCACTCGGCCAGGAGTGGCGTCGCGTCCAGGCTCTCCGCTGGACAGCGAAAGTGCGACATGATGGATGGAGCGTGGATGTTGACCAGATGGACGCGGCCGCCTTCAAGGAAGGGGTTTAAGGCAGCCGCCACGGCGCGTGCGGTCATGGGCTCGCCCTCCTTGAAGATCTTGTCCTGCCGGGCATATCCAAAGTAGGGTATGACCAGAGAGATCCTCTTTCCCCGGCAGATGTCCAGCAGCTGCAGTAGGTAGACCAGGTCTCTGTCGGTGGGCGTGGACTGGATGATGGCGATCTCCTCCTCCAGGGGAGAGAGAACCTGTGAGTAGGACTCGCCATCGGGAAAAGTCCTGTAGTCGCACAGGGCTAGAGTCTCATTTAGAATGGATGCCACCCTTCCGGCCAGAAGCTGGGAGGCGGGACCGCCAACGATCATGAAAAATCACCTTTGAATTAGCTTCCTACTACCTTCATCCTCAACCCGACAGTGGGCGTGACAACTGAGCCCACCGCCCGCACATCCCTGCCGATCTCTATCTCCCTTATGAGCTGGAATATGTTTCCTGCCAGCATCAAAGAGCGGACCGGCCTTGCCTCCCTGCCCGGCTCAATGAGAAAGGCATTTCTCGCCTCCACTGAGAAGTCCCCGGATATGGGATTGGCTGTATGTGCACCGATTAGGCCCGAAACTAAAAAGCCCTTCGTCTCAGCATCAAGCTCATATGCGCTCTTCGAGCTGACTATGAGATTTCTATTTCCCACCCGCGGCACATCGGTGTAGCCGGAGCGGACGGCGTTTCCAGTCGACCTTGCCGGCGGGCTCTCCTTTCCAGCTGTGTAGGTGTCGTATACGAAGCCCAGAAGAGCGCCATCATCGATGAGAAGGGTCCTCTGAGAGGGGACCCCCTCCCCGTCGAAGGCAGTGCTGTCTATCCCGCCGGGCAGAAGGCCGTCGTCGACTACGGACAGATGTGGTGCGGCGATGACCTCGCCCGCTCTGCCGCGAAGAGAGGACCTGCCCTTCTGCACATTGTCCGCAGACAGGGCGGGAAGGAGGGTGTACTCCAAAATCTCCGCCACGGCCAGAGGCCTGAGCAGCACATCCGCCGTCCCGCTCTCAGCCTTAGTGCCCCCAAGGGATGACACCGCCATCTCCGCCGCCCTCTCTCCAGCCTCAGCCAGGGCCTCATCGATGGATGGCGGGAGGGACCGAGAATTGAAGAACTCGCTTCCTGTGGCAACGCCATCCCCCCTGGCAATGGCCTCCATGGAGGCATTCATGAGGGTGGAGGCTTCAGCAAGCTCCACACCGAGGGAGTTTATGACGAAGTCGCTTGCCAGGACAGCAGTCACCCCCCCGGAGACAGGCTCGGCTCCCTTCACGGCCATGCATCCGGAGAGCAGGGCCCGCCCGTATTCCAGGCACTGCTCGGGCTCTATCTCTGCGATGCGGTGATCGAATACGCCCTGCGGCTCTTCCACCCTTTCCGGCACTGGAAGGGATCGCCAGAAGTCATCCCGGCCCCTGGCCCGTGCCGACTGCACTGCACTTCTGGCCACGAACTGCAGGAGCGAAAGGTCGCTGGTGCTGGAAAAGCCCACTGCCCCAGCCACCACAGCCCGAAGGCCCAGGCCGCTGTGAAAGCTCTCGCTGGCAAGCTCGATCTTGTCCCTGCGCAGCTCCACATCAACAGACCTGCCCACCATTCCATAGACCTCGGCCTGCTCCGCACCCTGCTCCAGTGCCAGGGCCAAAAGCCTGCGTCCCGCCTCCATAAGGGCATCGATGCCGGAGTTGACGTCCAAGCTATCCGATGTATCTGAGGTCTTCATCCCCTCTCGCCTCGTACGGGGCCTGTGCCCTCTCCATCTCCTGGAGCTTGCCTATGATCTTCTCCATCTCCTCGGCCCTGTCCTGCAGGGCCTGCATGCCCACCTCGATGCATAAAATGGAGGAAAGGGTCGCCAGAACCTCAGAAGCAGCCTTGGGGTCTACCAGATATCCGCTGGTAACGCCCATCAGGCATACCGCCTCCAGCCCCCGCAGGGCTCCGAGGCCCAATAGCAGCCCTGAGACGCCTATTATTCCTCCGCCCGGCTCGTTCTCATGGAAGACCACTCCCTGCGCCTTCATCTCCTCGACGAGCGCCTCACTGGTGGCGGCTCCCATCACGGTGGGCTTGTCCACAAACTGGCCGGTGCCGTAGCCTCCCAGGGCGTAGATCCTTTTCACATGAAAGCTCTCCGCAATGTCCAGGAAGACGCTGCACAGCTCATAGTGCCCCTCATTGGTGGCGCTCTGATAGTCGCCGATGAGGATGAGCAGATCGGGCTCTCCATCCTTGCCGTGATAGGCATAGATCTCATTTCTCACCTGCCTGATGGTCCCGTCCTCCCGGACCATGACCTGTGGAGGAAAATGAGGCGAGTAAATCTCCATGATCTTCTCGGCATGCAGCTCTTCTACCATATGGTCGGCCACCAGCTTTCCTACGTGGCCCACACCCGGCAGACCCTCGACGAGAATGGGGTCTTTGAGGGTTACTTCTTTGATGCGGGAAACGAAGGTCTCCTTCATACTGCCTCCCGGCCCAGAGCTCTCCTGTATCTACCATATGGATCGTCGGGAGAGAATCTGGCCGGCTTGCTATTCGCCGTCTGGCCCCCGCATGCGGGGCAGATATCCTTGAGGGTGTAGCGGCCGCAAGCCCCGCACCTCAGTATCTTGGACCTCATGCCTCTCTGAGGAATGTGCCTTCTCCACCATGCTGTTCTATGTACTTGACCACGGCCTGAGCGGACTTCTTGAGAACAGACTCTGCATGCTTATAATCGGGCGCGGTTACATGAAGGCGGTAGCGCGGCGCTCCGATATATGTGATGGTAAGCTTGGCGTCCTTATCCTTCACGCGCTTGGCCTGCTTGAGCGCCTTCTTGATGATCTCCACACCGTCCGGGGCCGGCGATGTGATGTCCACATAGCCGCTGATGTCGACAGTTGGTATCTTGACGTTCTCCCGGGAGATGCTCTCCAGGATGCGCACATCCTCCTCCGGTAGGCGGACATCGGCAAGGGCGGCAGCCCCGCTCACGGCCGCCTCCTCCATGGCCAGATAGAGGCTATCGTAAGCCTCAACCAGTGCATCAGCAACACGCTTGGCATCCGCGGGCCGCTCCTTGTAGGCCATCTCCAGCCACTTCCAGGCCTTCTGGTCTGCCTTCCACTCCTGAATCTTCTCCCGCCTCTGATGCTCGTTGACGTCCTTGAGGGACAGGTCGATGTGATGGCGGGATGTATCTACATTCAATACCTTGCAGACGATCTTCTGCCCCTCTCGCACGTGGTCGCGAATGTACTTGATCCATCCGCTGGCCACTTCAGAGATGTGGATCAGGCCCTGCTTGCCGTAATACTCGTCCAGAGAGACGAAGGCTCCGAAGTCCACTACATCAGTTACGGTGCAGACGACTAGAGATCCGGGCTCTGGCCAGCCCTCACGTTGCATTATAGATCACTCTAAGACTTCAACTACTGTGGTCTTTATATCAGCCTTCCCTCCGGTCGGCTCTGCAAGAGTGCGGCCGCATACCAGGCATTTGACCGCTGTGGAGGCGTGGGCGAATATCACCTGCTCGTTCTCGCAGTCGTTGCACTTTACCTTGATGAACTTGGCGGGCACGCTCATCCCTCCACCAGATCGAACTTGCCGGCCCTGAAGCCCGCCCGGTTGTGGGCCTTCTTGCAGGTGTTGCAGCGGTAGCGCAGGTTAAGCCTCTTGACAGGCTTGTCTCCGCCCGGCACTTTGGAGAATTTGCCCTGATTTCCAATTCCATTGGCTCGCAGATATCTCTGCCTTTTGATGTGGGTCAGGGAGGACTCCCTGCCCTTTCTTACCCTCTCCACAGTCTGAGGGGTGTGTTTTTTGCAGAACGGACAGTAAGCGTTAAGCTTTTTCGGCATCTTCACTTCAGATCATCTCTCAACCTTCACTTCGGCAGCCAGATTTTTATCTCGCAGGTTTCTGGCGTGGACGGCAGGGAGCACGGCCACATCATCCTTGCTGAGAAGGTAATTTCTCCCGTCAACACCCACGAACTCAGGAACACTATCCAGCAGCCTCACGATCTCGTATTCCCGGTGTATATCTTTCTTGCCCGTTAAAGGCCTTTCGGTTTGGGAGACGCGGGCCAGTATTGCCTCGCGGCCGGCGGCAATGGCAGAGAGCATCTGCCGGTAGATCTCCTCCTCCTCCTCTGTCATGCCGGGAAGGATCTCTTCCCTGGAGGCGGAGCGGGCGCTTCTCAGGGCACGGCGCACGATCTTCTTGACCCTCTGGTCGATCAGCTTGCTGATGCTGTTCCTTTCGCTCTTCAGCGTGTCCTGCAGGATCTGAGCCTCTACGCTGAAGGTGTCCTCTACAGATGAGAGCTCCTGCGCCAGGCCGGCCAGATAGACGCCCACTTGGCGGTAGAAGTCCCTGTCCAGATGCTGAAGCTCCGCGGATTTGCGCTCCTCCCGAAGTGCGTTGGCCAGATCCATTTATCCCACCTTCTGCCTCTTGGCGCTGGCAGTCTTCTCTCAGATCAGATAATATATAGATTTATCACCCTGTGCAATAGCTCTGCGCGACAAAGCGTGCATGAATCACCTGGCCCGCGCCACTGCCACGCCCCGCGCCATGAGGAATATGGCCACGCAGGCAGAAAGCTCCTCCGGCCCCTCCGCCAGGTCGTATCTCTGCCCTTTCATCTCGGTTTTAAATGGGCGGAGCATCTGCAGGGGCAGGGGCTCGTCTCCGAAGACAACTGCATCGTAAAGCGGATCGAAGTCCTCCATGTCGCGCAGGGACAGAGATGTCACACGCAGCCCAGATCCGCCGTGCAGGCTGCCAGGACAGCGAATCAGCCGGCGGACGTCCGCGGTGACGGGCTCGTCAGTCTCCCCCCCCAAGACCTCTACAAACTGAGCTGCGAGATAATGATCGATCACGTATCTCCAAATTCCCTGAAGATTTTTCAGACTATCCAGGTTGCCAGAACGTATATCGTCCAGAACCAGATCTCTTTTAATGCGGTTATAAAACTCCACAGCGCGAACTTCACCGATCCCCTTTATCTTAGTGAGCCGATCCAATGCACTTTTCTCATCCATCTCCCGAATTTCTTCTGCGAATTTTACTATCGCGCTGTTAAATCTGCCGCCCCATCCAGGGGAATTTTCCGGAGGGCATCTAAGGGCACGCACATTATCAGATCCGACATCTCCGGATAACCTAACCCTGTAGCTTAATCTATTGACATCCAGGCCTCTGCCGGTTAAGTAATCTACAATCTCCCGCCGCTCATCGCCCCCTAAAGATAGAACTCTAGGATCGCGAACATGTATATGATAGCCTCTGCCGCCTGAGAACACTATGCTGATCAACTTTTCTGAAAAGCCAAAATCTGCCATCAGAAATCCCAGAAGCTTTTGCGTCTCAGCCTTCACCTGGGAGAGCATCTCACCGTAGCTTCTGGGCGCATTTCTCAGGTGGTCGGCATCGAGGTCGAATATCAGGTCGGCTCCCTGCCAGGCCTTCTCCTTCATTGTGGGGGCGGCGGGCCTGCCGTAGTAGGCGGCGGAGTGGTAGACGTGTCTTGGCACCATGCTGCGCACATAGTCAGCCAGCTCGCCCGGCGAGTAGAAGGAGCGGTGCCGCCTCATGCCTCCCTCATCGAAGAAGAGAAAGCCCCACTCACGGGAGGACAGGTCCGGCGGAGCCTCTGGGGAGGCCTCCATGTAGTAGCTCCGAAACCTATTGACCAGCAGGTTGACCGTCAGGGCATTTATGCTCTCAGCCCCTGCCCATCAGGTAGCACTCCGGCCTTCTGTCTGCCAGGCAGTCGAACTCGCCCCGGAAAAAGTCGCGATCCTCCAGCTCCAGCTCTGCAGAGATGATCTGCTCTCCAGGCCCTGCCTCGGCCAGGATCTCCCCCCGTGCGCTGCATATGAGAGAGCCGCCGCCGCTTGCCCAGTTGCATGCCAGGTGCGGAATCTGATTCTCTATAGCCCTGGCCAGGCACAGCGTCCTCCACTGGTCGCGCCGCGAGGCCGGAAACTCGGCCACTGTGACCAGCAGGTCAGCGCCCTGCAGAGCCAGGGTTCTGGCCACCTCCGGAAAGCGCAGATCGTAGCAGATCTGCAGGCCGATCCTGCCCCAGCGCGTCTCTACGGGCCTGATGGCAGTGCCGCCGTCGAAGTGCTCCTTCTCGGCTCCGAAGAGATGGATCTTGGGGCGGGTTTGCACTCCCTCGCCATCCAGTGCAAAGCCCAGGTTCTGCCGCCCGTCACGAATTGATCCCGCAAAGAGGCAGCCGTTCTCGCGAGACAGAGCCCGCAAGGGGTCGAGGGACGGATAGGGCGGCCTGTCCCCCGCATAAGACTGCATGGCCGGATCGTAGCAGAAGCCTGTGAGAAACAGCTCCGGAAGGGCCAGCACCCTCGCCCCGCCGGCGAGGGCTGCCCGGGCCAATTGCAGGGCACGGGAGAGGTTCTCTGAGGTTTTGCAGGGCTCAATCTGCTGCTGCAGGCAGGCGGCTATCATAATTAAAAATAGGGCAGTTGCAGATATATTAAGATGGACCATTAAGATGGTGCTTATCATCTCAGCGACATTCAATCATCCGCTCCGTCCTCCCCCTCCAGATCGCACCACTCATCGCCACCTGCCAGGCCGAAGTAGCCGGAGATGCGCAGTATATCGAGCCGGGAGACCGTATAGGCGCCGCCCTTCCTGTCGAGGGGCGGGTTTTCTTCGATCTCCCGCAATGTCAGCCCCGCTCTGCCTGAGGAGAAGCACTGGAAGATCTGCCCCCAGGGTACAAGATGGGCCGTCCGCGCCCTGCCTGCCCCGTGGCGCAGCTCGACTGCCAAAATGCCCTGCCGGCCGGAGCGGGTGATGAACTCCGTCTCCCGGGAGAGCTGATGGGCTCCGGCTGCGGAGCTGAAGTGCTGCTTGAAGTACAGCGACCTCGTCTTGCGGGCGTCCAGGCTTTTGCACTCGATGGCCAGATAGTACTCAGGGATCTTGGAGTCGACCAGAATGTCCATGAACTGGGCGGCGAATGGGGACTGCTTGAGCCTGTAGGCTATGGCTGGGATTGCCTCCCTCTCGAAGAGCGAGTTTAGGGCGGCGACCATGGCCCGCTCGAAGTTCTGCATCGCTCTGGCTCAATGCCGCTCTTTTAAAATATGCTTTGCTCAGATTACTTTCGCCCCGCACCCCTGCCTCGAGCTTAATAATGATAAAAAGAATCCTCAGATGTGCGCTTCGGTGAGGATGATATGGTAGTGGGAAGGACTCTGTGGGATTTCATACTGGAGATATTTGGGATGCCGGGATTTACCACAGTCATCATAGCCCTGATCATCCTCCTGGAGATCATATTGATATTAGTATTGCTGCTGGTACACGCTGGCCTGCTCGACCTGAAGCTCAGCTACGGGGGATCGAGCCTGGAGCTGCACCAGTTCGTCTCCCTGGCCCGGACTTCTGTATAAAACATAGAGATAGCAGATTTCTCTTATGCCTTTGAGGTATAGGTAGAGGGGCCTTCGTCGTCGTCGAGCTTACTGACAAAACCGTTGAATCTCGAACAGGGCTGTGCTCCCCTAAAAAACTTAAAGTAATATGGAAGGAGAAATACTCCCTCATGGATGCGGAAGAGATCGCAAAAAAATGCAGCATGAAGGAGCTGCGTCCCATCGCCAAGAAGTACGGCATCGCCACCCGCTGCGTGAAGAAGATAGACATCGTCAAAGCCCTGCCTCCTGAGGCGCTGGCCGAGCTGGCTGCGAAAAAGCCCTGAAGGCAAGGGCGCAATCATGGTGAGGCTGGGCAGGTTCATTCGCGCCAAGACCATCTCAGAAGCCTGGGAGAGGGGGCTCGGCTACATCTGGCGGCAGGGAGAGCAGATCACAGACGAGAGGGGGACACGCATCAAGGAGCTTTTAGCTCTGCAGGTTGTGGTGGAGGAGCCCTACAGGCAGATGATACCCGCAGGCTATTCCTGGAACGAGGAGCGGCTGGAGGAGTATGCTGGGCAGCTTCTCTCCGGCAGCAACCCCGGATTTGAATATACATACGGCGAGAGGCTTTTTGCGTGGTCCCTGCCAGGCAGCCCTCCCCTGGACCAGATCGATCTGGCTGTGAACCGCCTCAAGGCCTCCGGCAGCACCCGCAGGGCCACTGCCGTCACCTGGATCGCACCCGTCGACTCGGCCAAGGAGGAGGTCCCCTGCATGATCGTGGACGACTTCAAGCTGAGGGACGGTCGCATTCATCTGGCTGCCTTCTTCAGAAGCCACGACTTCTGCGGCGCCTACCCTGCGAACCTCTACGGCCTGGCAAGGCTGCTGCAGTATGTCGCAGAGAGGGTTGGGGCAGAGCCCGGCTCGATATCCACCACCAGCGCCTCTGCCCACATATACGAGCACGACTGGGACTATGTCGAGGAGCTGCTCTTCGGCAGGGGCGGCGGCCGGAGCTGAAGAACTTCTACCGCAAAGATTATCTGCAATCGGCGATTTCGCACCTCGTCTATGGTCGACAGCCTGCTGATGATCAAGGCCGAGGAGGTGCTGGAGAAGATCGAGAGGGGCCGGCCGGTGGAGTACGAGAACGTCATCATATACGGCGACCTTGACCTGCACCTCCTCGACCTGCCCCTTGCAAAGAATAAGCGGAAGATCATACAATCCACCATCAAGATCGAGTACTCTGTGATAAAGGGGGATGTGTTCTTCGATCATGCCGTCTTCTCAGGTCTGGTGGACTTCGACGGCACCAAATTCACCGGGGCGGCTAACTTCTCTGGCTCGCTCTTCTCAGAGGATGCCGGCTTTTCGGAGTCCGAGTTTGAGGGGCTGGCAGGCTTCTCCAGGGCCCACTTCGCCACAGAGGCCAACTTCTCACGGGCGCGTTTCAACGACGCCGACTTCGGCCGGGCCAGCTTTGATGGAAATTTTCACCTGGTCAATGCGAAGGTCTACACATTGAAGCTCTCCGATGCCCAGTTTGCCGGGGGCTCTGCCGTTCACCTCAAGGACTTCAACTACAGCCGCATAGACGTGCGCTGGAACACCATCAGGGAGCATATCCCCTACAACGGATCGGTTTACCTCATGCTGATCAAAAACTTCAGGAACCTCGAGCAGTATGAGGATCAGGACGACTGCTACTACCAGTACAGGAGAGAGAGGCAGTCCCGCTCTCATAAGCCAGTAGCCGGGCTATTCGACCGCCTGGCCTGGCTCTCCTGCGGCTACGGGGTGCGCCCCTCCCACACAGTCCTCCTCAGCCTTGCCATCATACTGCTCTTCACAGGCGTCTTCTGGGCGGCTGGGGCCCTGCAGCCGGACGGGGGCAGCGCCCACATCCGAGGGACTTCTGTCTCTATCACCGACGCATTCTACTTCAGCAGCATGCAATTTCTGGGCAAGACGCCACAGAACTTCAGCATCGCAGAGGGGTATGAGTTTTTCACTGTGATTGAGACACTGCTTGGCTGGATACTCATGGCCCTGTTCCTGGTCACCATGAGCCGGGTGATGCTGAGGTAACGCCAGCGGGCAGGAAAACCATTATAAACTTCCAGCCCAACGGCGACTGGGAATTATTTATGAAGAGGAGGGGTGATGATGATCAAGCACGTCGTCATGTTCAAGTTCAGGGAATTTGCAGAGGGAGGGGATAAGGCGGCTAACTGCAAGCGGCTTTATGAGGAGCTTTTGGCCCTGCCTGCCAAAATCAGCGAGATCAAGCTATTCGAAGTTGGCGTCAGCTTCCTTCAGGCCCCTGTGGCATGCGACCTGGTGCTCATTTCGGAATTCGAGAGCAAGGAAGCCCTCTATAGCTACCAGAAGCATCCGGAGCATCTCAAGGTGGCCGACTTCGTGGGTAAGGCCTGCGAGAGCCGATTTGTGGTAGACTATGTATTCCCGTCTCAAATCCGGTGATGAATTAACTTGACTAATTCACATTTGATTACTACTACTAATTAATTATATTTATTATAACCCTCCATTCTAAAACTACAGGGAGGGTTATCTTTGAATTCGGATTTCAGATTCTCAGAAGTTAAATTGAGAAAGTCCTTACTCAGATTAAAGGCATATGAGAAGATATATACATCTCATTTCATTACCACAACAAGGTCTATAAGCCACAGGGTATTTCAATACCTACATGG